>Ga0310343_10000488_pt1 | contig 18910 bp, 14 predicted proteins | sample HC15DNA2025_MG_FD_203519 | JGI IMG/M metagenome (GOLD analysis project Ga0310343, IMG submission 203519) | Marine microbial communities from station ALOHA, North Pacific Subtropical Gyre - HC15-DNA-20-25_MG | ecosystem: Environmental > Aquatic > Marine > Oceanic | place: Pacific Ocean: North... | reverse complement strand
AAATATTTCTTCATTTATCGTATAAAATATCATGTAAACCTTTCATATATATCATATTTTTTATTTTTATTTCAAAGTGATTTTTATCTAGTTTGAAATAAAATTGAATATAGAAATATAAATACATATATCTCAAATATATCATGAACAAACCAACCGCAATTAGTCTGTTTTCTGGAATGGGTGGCGATACGCTGGGAATGGAACGTGCTGGTTTTGACGTAATTGCTTTTAACGAATTTGATAAAGCAGGTATTATAACACATCAAACGAATTTTCCAAATTCTGTATTGATTCAAGATGAAACACAAAAAAAAGAAAAAGATAAAACAAATATTCAAAAAATACCGGATTCAGTATTCTTGAAATATAAGGATAAAATCGATTTGATATTTGCGGGACATCCGTGTCAAGGTTTTAGTAATGGCGGTAAAAAACTACCAAATGATCCTCGTAATACATTGTTTCGTGAATTTGCTCGTGTATGCTCTCTCGTTCGTCCCAAGTATTTGATTGGTGAAAATGTCGATGGATTGTTATCGCGAAACACCAGTGACGGTGAAAATTATTTTGATGTGATTTGTCAAGAATTTAATAAGATTGGATACACGATTACTCATCAGGTATGCCACGTGGTTCGTTATGGAGTTCCGCAATTGCGCAAGCGTTTGGTATATGTTGGTGTTCGAAATGACTTAGAACACAATACATATACATTTCCAGAACCAGAAAATGATGGAAAAAATAATGTGCCTAACCTTAGAAATATTGTATCATTTTCGATGGACGGAGCAATTCCAATTACCAATGATGATTTTGATATGATTACAATGCCGCCAGAATGTATTTTGAAAAATGTAAACAATACTGAAAATGGCAATGAAAATGTTCATCCATATTTGAAACTAAAAGCAAAAACACGCAATCAAGAGTACAATGGTAAAACACATCATACACTACTTTCATTTCAAAAGCGCGATTCGCCGATTCATTGTGAAATTATAGATATTCGTAATCCAAGCAAAACAATCATTTGTAGCTATGATCATCAGCCTCGTTTATATGTGGCATTACAAAACAAAAATGGTTATTTTCTCAGATGTTTGTTACCGGAAGAATTGAAGCAAATTCAAGGATTTCCCAAAGAATTTTATATACACGGTTCAAGAAAAGACCAAATTAAACAAATTGGAAATGCGGTTCCGCCTCCACTCATTGAACGCATAGCAAAACAATTGCTTAATATGAATAATTTAGCAGTATAAAAAAATGTATCACTAATTATTATCATTTATAATGTATAATCTTATATTTTTCCCTTGTAATTTTTGAATTTTTTTATGTTTTTATGATTTTGTTTATTATTGAAACGCTGTTTTTGTTTAGGTTGAATAACACGATGCGAATACCATATATTGACATGATTATCTAAAAACATTTCTGAAGATGATTTATAAGTTATACGCAAATGAACAATATGACGCCCCTTTGATTTATATCCAGTTTTAATTATTCGCTTATAACATCTTGCCACATCATACATTTCGTCTTCCAATGAACGAAGTGGTAATTTCGCACGACACAATGGACAAACAGGGTCAATTGTATTTTCGCGATATTGTTGTAAACACGATTCATGAAAACTATGTTTACAAGGCAAGGTACAAGTATTTTCATCGGATTTTATATCATTCATACAAATAACACAATTTTCGCAACAATTTTGATGTGAACATTGTGACTTCATTTTTGTAATATATCAGAAGGACATATAACGTTTCAATTTTATATGTCATTGTTTGCATTTACTCCTTTGATGGTCTGAACGAATCCTCTATTGATTTTCGTTGATTTTTTGGTTTCTTTGATTCGCGGAGGTTTAAATTTAAAGGAAAAGCATTTGGATTTATCTTCATAATTGACTCTACAATCGATTGCGGTTGTTTTCAAACATGATAAAAATTCTTCCATAACAACCTTTTTATTCATCATAATATTATACAATCGTTCATCTGTACTAATCGCCCGCTTCAATTTACTATCAAAATCTTGTACTTGTTTTAATCCTGTAAATTGTGACCCATAATCACCGGATAATAACATTTTATTATGTATCAATAAATACATAAATACTTTTACAGTTTGTTCACTTGGAGGTAAATCTTTATGACTACAAATACGCCTAGCTCTTCCTACTACTTGTTCAATTCTTACTGGATGCCAATATGGTTCCATAATATGTACAAATCGCACATTTTTCAAATCAATACCTTCGGCTCCGGAAGAAGAAATAATCAACAATTGAATCAATTCTCCATACATGTTGTTTTTATTTGTTCCGCCAACTTTATCATAATTTCCATGATAAAAACGGTCTACAATATCATCACGAAGAGAAGGAGGTAATTTATCTAACGAACCATTAAAAATATTACGAATCATTTCTTTGTCTTCTTCATCTTCTTTGCCAGTATACAATGCGTAAAATTTCCTTCTTGTTGTAGATGTCAAATCATACGCAAAGTCGGTATGTTTGTAATACGGATTGTCAAATGCCAATTTATGCCGAATCGACGGACCGACGTTTTCCTTTTTAATTTTTAATTCTGTATATCCATGATAGTCTAATACCATTTTAAATATACCAATACCTTCTAACGTTCTAAAATTGCTATATAGTAAATGTAAACCTCGGTTATCTTGATCCATAATATTTTGTAATATACGCTCAAATTTTGGACTATATGAACTTAATGGCGTTTCCGCATTGGGAACGTTTTGTACCAAAGAACTAGATTCTTCTTCATCTTGCGGAACGCGGATCAATTTAGGAACCGCGCTTTCGAAATATTTATCAGGATTTTGCTGTAACGCAGATAGTGCCTTTTGTATCAATTGTTTGTATCTTTTATTTTTTTCTTGTTTTTTTACTTGTTCTTCTCTTGTAGAGTCAGGTAATTCGTATCGTCCATCCGATAAATTTACTTTTTCATTTTCATTATAATCTTCTAAATCATCTTCATTCATCTTTTCTTTTGTTTTTGGGTAAGGACGCTCAATCTTTTCAGGAAATACAAAATTACATGCCGATCGCGAAAAAATTTGATATGAACTTGTTTGTTTGTCTTTGGATTTCGAACTTTTTTGATTTGCCATATCCATTTCTTTTTCAATAGAACGCGCGTACGCATAACCTTGTAACGCGTATCTCGTCATAGGAATTTCTTCTATAAAGATTTCTAAATCTTTGTATAATTTTGATTCCAAATCTTCTTCATTTGGAACAATAACACTTGGCATTAATTCACGTTTATCACCAATATATGATACATATCCCACTAATTTATTTTGAAATAATTCTTTATTTATGAATTTACCATTAGGTAAATATTGACGATTAAATTCTCCTTCATCGTCTGGAAATCTCTTGTGTGATGTAATATTTTTTGTATATTTATGATTGACAATATATCCAGCCTTTTTCAAATGTTCTTCAACTTGTATTTTCAATTCATGATTGAATACTGCGCCATGCTCAAAATCATATTGTATTTCTCCATGTTCGCCATGTTTTACAAATCCATATGGATTTTTCAATATTTTAAGTAAGCCATATTTATGATCTTTTAATTTAGGACTGTGTCCTTCAAATGTAAGATGATCAATCATTTTCAAGGATTCCAAAGCCTCCATAATTTTCTTTTCGGTTCTCATACCTTTATTCTCATGTGTGATTGCAATTTCAATCAATATATCTGTTCCACTTATCATATTAAACAACACACCCAACTCACCGGGATAATTAATCAACGGTGTTCCGGATAACACGACAACATTACAATTTTCAGCAATAAGTAAATCATCATATATTTTAGTAGAAACGGTTGTTTTGGTTTCCTTTAATTTAGTAGAACCAACTGTTTTTTTTACTTTCAATGCATTAAAAATACGACTTACAAAATTATGACCTTCGTCAATAATCACTGTACTATTATGAAATGGATTATGGTGTTTATTTCCTTTCTTGTATCTTTTTTCCCATTTCTTCAAACTAATACCGTTATAACTAATAAATTCAAAGCGGTTTGCAATCATCATTTGAATTTGTTGTTCTAATTCTTTTTCCTTATCCTTGATAGCTGAACGGTCATATTCACCACCAAAAGAACCTTTTTTAATTAAAAAAACTCCATCTCTTTTTTTTAAATATGCCTGAGGTAATCCTGTTAATTTTTCAACTTGAATCATAAAATCCATTTTAGTTTCATCCGTTGGATATTCTACATATTCCCAATTTTCTGTTTTACGAAAAAGTTCGCTACCGCAAAACATCATTTGCGTTTGATAATTTTTCCTCAATGACGCGGGTGTTAATATAAAAATCCGCTTATTCGATTGTTTCATTGCTTCTATAATTCCAATCGATGTACACGTTTTACCCGAACCAAGTCCATGAAATAACAATAATCCTCGATATGGACTAGTTGCATTCAAATATTGTTTTACTACATCTTGATGAATCAATGGATGAAACCCACCACTTTTGTCTGAACTATCGCAACTGGAAGAACTGTCCATAGAACGAGTTTTTAAATACATTTCAATCTTTATCAAAATACTTTTTAAAAATTCTACTTTGTTATTCAAAAAATAGGTTTCACCAAGATTAATTTGATGAGTTGTATCATCTTGATAATGTTTGTATGTTTTTAATACATCATGCATAGATTCGTGATTTACCGCCGCAATGCTATTTTGGAATGTTTCTTGTTTTTTTTCTTTTCTATTGGATGGCGGTTTACGCAACCTAAACTCATTCATTTCTTTTTCTTCTTGTGCTTCATTATCGTCAAATGAATACGTTTTAATATCTCTATAATTAGTTAACAATGCTTGTTTATACTCAGGTGCCATTTGTACCAACGTAATCGATTTTTTTAAATCCTTGGCAACACCTATGTGTAAGTTAGATTCATGTATATCTTCATTCTCATGTGTAGATTCCAATCCAAAATCAATATTTAATTTAAGTTTTTGAATAAAATCCAAAAGGTCTTCTTGATTGGAAGAAGCAAGAGTTTTTTTTTCCGTTATTTTAAAATTGTATGTACTACGATTTATATCTTCATAAGAAACGGGCTCTTTCTTTTCTTTAAAAAACTCCATGTTTTAATATAACATCATATTATTTTAATCGTTTAGCCATCACTACGAATTAATTCAATCGCTTCTTGACATGCAATTTGTTCGGCCTTTTTCTTTATTTTATGTACTGCTTTACTAAAATAGATAAAAGAGTGGTTTTGTGCTTGAATGTTTTCAAAAGAACCAATTGTTTTAAAATCAACGGCATCATGTATATTAACATGATGTATTTTAGTATCATTCAAACATAAGTAAACGCCCATAGTATATCGTTGTTCTTCATCTACATTTAGTACTACATAGTCAGGGGTTGTTTTAAATTCTTTTTGAATCATAACTTGAAGTATATTTTTATAATTGTCATCATTTTCCAATAATTCATTCCAATCAACTAATGTTTCAAATATACTTTCAATAAAAATTTGACACATTTGAAATCCTATGCCACATTTAAAATAAGAATTAAAAAAACCGACAGAATCTTCAACCTGAATATTATTTGCATCTAAAAACAAAGCTCCTAAAAAAGCTTCAAATAAACAACCTAATTTTTTAAAATTATGACGTATTTTTTTCTCTTCGGCATTTTTAGATAAAATATACCATTTTTGTAAACCCATTTTAAAAGCTAATTTTCCAATATGATCATTTTTAACCAATGCTATTTTTTTTTCGGTCATAAATCCTTCATCTTCATTTGGAAATCGTTTGTACAAATAAAATTTGGTTACATTTTCCAATATACCGTCGCCAAGAAACTCTAAACGCTCATTTGAACTTGTTTTCAATTCCATACAATTTGGAGCACGAATAGCCATAATAACATCGTCATTTAATTTTGGTGGATTGACATAAGAACGATGTATAAATGCTCGTTGAAACAGTTCAATGTTTTTAATATCATAATAAACATTGAATTGATTCAAAATTGCTTGTACGCCTTTATGTGTAATTTCTTTATTATTTTCATTATATGGATTATAAATCGTTTCTTCAACTTGTTCGTTTTTCATAATATATATAGTTCAATGTATAATATTTAAATCTTTTTTTTATATAATATGAGTGATAGTGTTTTCATAGCCTCTTTGCATGATATCAAGGGTGGTGAAAAATTACAAGAAGATATTCAAACCATATGGGACAATTTAGAAACAGTTAAATCATTTAATCAAAGTACAAATATATTAATTGATGTGGATGATTCTACATTTAATGTAAATGTTGACATTACTGGTGATCAAAATTTATATATTGAAGGTGATATTTCAACAAATGGTAATTTATGTGTAAATGGTGATTCATCTTTCAATGGTGATTTGATTATAAATGGAGATATATGTCTAAATAGCAATGTAACAATTAGCGGTGAACTAACAGCAACAACTGTAAATTTAGAATATCTAAATGTAGACCAAATAAATAATTATATAGTTGTAAACTCGACGCTAGAAATCGCGGAAGATATTTCATGTGGAGGAAAAATGAATGTGGTTGGTATATCATGTGAATCAAATGTGGATATATGTGGAAATTTAGATATATGTGGAAATGTAGATATTAGCGGTAATGTAACTATTAATGGAAATATCACAGCAAATACAATATCGATTAATGATTTAAATTATATTACTTTACAAAATGTATCCATTTCCAATGATTTACTCATTTATCATAATGTAGACATATTAAATAATTTAGTGGTATCACAAGACACTAATGCAGGAAATTTAGAATTATCAAATAATTTGATGATTGCTAATAATGCAACAATAAATAATGATACCTTCATTTATGGAAACTTAGATGTATATGGTAATTGTTATTTTAGAGACAATATTATATTGGATAAAGCCATTGTATTTAATGAAGATTTTGATGTTAGCAATAATTTAACCGTAAATGGAACGTCAACTTTAATGGGAGAAACAACTATTGAAAGTACATTAAATATAAATGGGGGGAGATTTGATGTCGCAAATGCGTTAGAATGTCGGGGCGGTGTTCACCCATATTTAAACTTATTAGGTGAGTTATTTGTAACCGGTAATGCTATATTTTACGCAGATATAAGATGTTTGAATATAAATGTACATAATATTGCTAATTTTTTTGATGATGTATATTTTAATAGTTCAACTGTTAAATTTACTAGTTCAACCACGCTATCTGTATTATGTCCATCAACGTTTAGTGGTGCGACAACATTTAGTGGTAATACGACATTTAGTGGAACGACGACGTTTAATGGGGATGTTGCCTTATCAGATGGTATAACATTTAATGATTTGTCAGGAATTGTCTACGATGTATCCGGACATTTAGATGATCTATCAGGGTTGACATATGATTTATCAGGACATTTTTATGATTTATCAGGATTTACTTATGATTTATCAAGTCACTTTTATGATTTATCTTCCCAATTTGATGATCTATCAGGATTGACTTACGATTTATCAAGCCAATTTTATGATTTATCAGGATTGACTCACGGGTTTCCTGCCCAATTTTATGATTTATCCGGATTGACTTACGATTTATCTGCCCAATTTTATGATTTATCAGGAATGGTTTACGATGTATCCGGACATTTTGATGATTTATCAGGATTGACTTATGATTTATCTGCCCAATTTGATGATTTATCAGGATTGACTTACGATTTATCTGCCCAATTTGATGATTTATCAGGATTGACTTATGATTTGTCAAGCCAATTTTATGATTTATCAGGATTGACTTATGATTTATCTGCCCAATTTGATGATTTATCAAGATTGACTTATGATTTGTCAAGCCAATTTGATAATTTACCACATACTTATATGACTAATATTAAATCATTTCAATCTAATACTTCAAATGTTGATGCATCTATGTCAGGAAACATTTTATTAGGATCAACTGGTGTAACAACATTTATACTACCAAACGTATCAAACGCGGGATTACAGTATACATTTATTGCCAATACAGAAAATACATATACGATTAAAACAAATGCATCAAGTGAATATATAAAAGGACATATAATATCTTCATCTGGATTTAGTTCAATCGGTAATAGCATAAACACACTTATTATTAATAATAGTAAGATTGGAGATAGGATTGAAATAATAAGTGATGGAAGTTGTTGGTTTACCACAGGTTGGGTGTATCATACAATAACATCAACATCATACTAATCCATAAATTCATCCAATTTACAAACAGCGGTTGATGCTTGGTGTGATGATGTTACAATTGCCGAATCCACATATGAGCACATAAAAGATTGGGATGTTTCTGAAATATCAAACATGACGAATTTGTTTAAAAAGTATAATATTTAAATCTTTTTTATATAATATGAGTGATAGTCTTTTCATAGTCTCTTTGGATGATATCAAAGGTGGTGAACAATTACAAGAAGATGTTCAAACCATATGGGAGAATTTAGAAACAGTTAAATCATTTAATCAAAGTACAAATAACATAATTGATGTGGATGATTCTACATTTAATGTAAATGTTGACATTACTTGTGATGAAAATTTATATATTAAAGATGACATTTCAACAAATAGTAATTTATGTGTAAATGGTGATTCCTCTTTTAATGGTGATTTGGTTATAAATGGAGATATATGTCTAAATAGAAATGTAACAATTAGCGGTGAACTAACAGCAACAACTGTAAATTTAGAGTATCTAAATGTAGACCAAATAAATAATTATATAGTTGTAAACTCGACGCTAGAAATCGCGGAAGATATTTCTTGTGGAGGAAAAATAAATGTTGTTGGTATATCATGTGAATCAAATGTAGATATATGTGGAAATGTGGATATATGTGGAAATGTAGATATTAGCGGTAATGTAAATATTAATGGAAATATCGCAGGAAATACACTATCGATTAATGATTTTAATTATCTTACTTTACAAAATGTATCCATTTCCAATGATTTACTCGTTTATCATAATGTAGACATATTAAATAATTTAGTGGTATCACAAGACATTAGTGCAGGAAATTTAGAATTATCAAATAATTTGATGATTGCTAATAATGCAACAATAAATAATGATACCTTCATTTATGGAAACTTAGATGTATATGGTGATTGTTATTTTAGAGACAATATTATATTGGATAAAGCTATTGTATTTAGTGAAGATTTTGATGTTAGTAATAATTTAACCGTAAATGGAACGTCAACTTTAATGGGAGAAACAACTATTAAAAGTACATTAAATATAAATGGAGAGAGTTTTGATGTCGCAAATGCATTAGAATGTCGGGGTGGTGTTGACCCATATTTAAACTTATTAGGTGAGTTATTTGTAACCGGTAATGCTATATTTTACGCAGATATAAGATGTTTGAATATAAATGTACGTAATATTGCTAATTTTTTTGATGATGTATATTTTAATAGTTCAACTGTTAAATTTACTAGTTCAACCACGCTATCTGTATTATGTCCATCAACATTTAGTGGGACAACAACGTTTAGTGGTAATACGACATTTAGTGGAACGACGACGTTTAATGGCAATGTTGCCTTTTCAGATGGTACAACATTTAATGATTTGACAGGAATGGTTTACGATGTATCCGAACATTTTGATGATTTATCAGGGTTGACATATGATTTATCAAGTAACTTTTATGATTTATCAGGATTTACTTATGATTTATCAAGTCACTTTTATGATTTATCTTCCCAATTTGATGATCTATCAGGATTGACTTACGATTTATCAAGCCAATTTTATGATTTATCAGGATTGACTCACGGGTTTCCTGCCCAATTTTATGATTTATCAGGATTGACTTATGATTTGTCAAGCCAAATTTATGATTTATCAGGAATGGTTTACGATTTATCTGCCCAATTTGATGATTTATCAGGATTTACTTACGATTTATCCGGACATTTTGATGATTTATCAGGATTGACTTATGATTTGTCAAGCCAAATTTATGATTTATCCGGATTGACTTACGATTTATCTGCCCAATTTGATGATTTATCAGGATTTACTTACGATTTATCCGGACATTTTGATGATTTATCAGGATTGACTTATGATTTGTCAAGCCAATTTGATAATTTACCACATACTTATATGACTAATATTAAATCATTTCAATCTAATACTTCAAATGTTGATGCATCTATGTCAGGAAACATTTTATTAGGATCAACTGGTGTAACAACATTTATACTACCAAACGTATCAAACGCGGGATTACAGTATACATTTATTGCCAATACAGAAAATACATATACGATCAAAACAAATGACTTATCAAATGAATATATAAAAGGACATATAATATCTTCAAGTGGATTTAGTTCAATCGGTAATAGCATAAACGCACTTATTATTAATAATAGTACGATTGGAGATAGGATTGAAATAATAAGTGATGGAAGTTGTTGGATTACCACAAGCTGGGTGTATCATACAATAACATTATTATCATATCAATCCATAAATTCATCCAATTTACAAACAGCGGTTGATGCTTGGTGTGTTGATGCTACAAGTGCTGAATCCACATATGGGCACATAACAGATTGGGATGTTTCTGAAATAACAAACATGGCGAATTTGTTTGAATCCAAACAGTTTAATGATGATATAACCTCATGGAATGTATCAAATGTAACAAATATGAAAAACATGTTCAAGAATGCCAATATCTTCAATCAAGACATTGGTAGTTGGAACGTATCAAATGTAACAAATATGGAATCTATGTTCGAGAACGCCTACGTCTTCAATCAAGATATTGGTAGTTGGAACGTATCAAGTGTAACAAATATGAAAAACATGTTCAAGAAGGCCTACGTCTTCAATCAAGACATTAGTAGTTGGAACGTATCAAGTGTAACAAGTATGCGATCTATGTTCGATAACGCCAACGCCTTCAACCAAGACATTGGTAGTTGGAACGTATCAAATGTAACAGATATGCGATCTATGTTCAGTAACGCCTACGCCTTCAATCAAGACATTGGTAGTTGGGACGTATCAAATGTAAGAAATATGCAATATATGTTTGCGAGCGCCCATGGCGTCTCCTCGTTCAATCAAGACATTGGTAGTTGGAACGTATCAAATGTACTAACTATGCGAAATATGTTCAGTAACGCCAACGCCTTCAACCAAGACATTGGTAGTTGGAACGTATCAAATGTAACAGATATGCGAAATATGTTCGAGTCCGCCAACGCCTTCAACCAAGACATTAGTGGTTGGAACGTAGCGCATATCAGTGAACCAACTGATTTCAACACTAATGCCAATTCAACATGGAAATCCAACACAGACTATCAACCAAACTGGGCAGACTAACCGTCAACGTGATCGCAGCCACCTACCATAGTAGCCCTGCCTGCAGCGCGTAATATTCAAACAGATGTCAATCAACAAATCGAAAGCAAAATCACAATGGCAACGGAGAAGATTAATAATAAATAAAACCCTAAATACAACAGACGATTTAGGATTATTTTCATGATTATTTTAAAAAAATTTTTCTATATATATAATATAATGCCATATATCCCAAGAATCCAATCTTTAGTAAATCACGCTGATGCATGTAGCGCGGGAAATAAAAAAGCGGGTCTCGTCAACACAATGGATTTCGCTAAGATTAAACGTTCTATTCTTAAATCTAAAACTTTAACAAATATTGTATTTAGCGCAACATCCGGTCAATGTTGTAAATCGTAATAATATTTACTATATGATTTCAATTTTATTTATGAACTCTTATAAAATTGAAAAAAATATATAAAACAATATTTATCCTTATATCATGGGAGTATTTTGTTCAAAAAGTAATCACCATTCTCAACAACTTTCTAATTCAACAAAAGACAATACATCCTTTTTATCGTTCAATGGAGAAACACATGATGCTAAAATTGTATATATTTATGATGGTGATACAATACACATTGTATTTAAATACATGGATAATTTGTATCGTTGGAATTGTCGTATAAATGGCGTGGATACTCCTGAATTACGAACAAAAAATCAGAAAGAAAAACAAAAAGGTTATGAAGTACGTGATATAGTTTCAACTTATTTTCAAGATAAAATTGTACGTGTAAAATGTTTTGATTTCGATAAGTATGGAAGATTGTTGATTGATATTTATATGCCCAAAGATGTTCCAAACAAAACAAATTGTGAAATGTTTAGCCAATGGCTTATTGATAATGGTCACGCGTATGCGTATAATGGTGGAACAAAACATGCGTGGGATTTATGATTGTGCTGCGCTACAGTGGCCCCATGTTTGCCCGCATACATATCCCATACATTTTGGGTACTCGGCAGGACAATTATGATTTGTATTTTGTACAACTCCTTCTTGTCCACAACATAATGGATCTCCTACATTTGCTCCATTATCTGCAACACATTTTAAGGTATTATCCATATTTGTATCCGTTGTAGTGGGTTGAGCACCGCTTATATCATCACTCGTAGGTTGTTCAGTAGTAGTACTGGGTTGAGCACTTGTATTATTCGTATCACAACAATTCATATTTTCGCTTAAAAAACATCTTTTTATTTTATTATATGCGTCACTATTATCTTGATAAAAAAGAACATATTCACCACTAATTGTCATGGGTATATGTGTATAAGGCGAAGTAAATCCGTTTAATCCATTATATTCATTACCACTTGTATCAGTTAATGATTCAATTCCATTTATATTAGTTGTGGTATAGTCTGCGCTAGTTTCATCGCATCCTGACCCTAATGTTAAATTGTTTCCCATATTTTTTAATTTATTACTACATGTTACATGTTCGTCCGTTTTATTTCCACATGCGTCTTGACAATGAAAATCATAGGTTGTACCAAAATAACTGGTATCATTTTTATCAATAAGATTTCCAGTTGGACATGTTATAATACCACCTGGGCAATACATATATTCTCCTGAATTTCCAGTTATTGTTTCAACATTTACACGATCTATATTAAAATCATTTTGTTTCAAAATATCATCATAAGTTTGTGATTGGGGTAAAGTTGTATCTGTTGGCACTGAATCGGTTGCTGCTGCTGAACCTGTTGCTGCGGCTGAACCTGTTGCGGCTGCTGAATCGGTTGTTGCTGCGGCTGAACCTGTTGTTGCAGCTGATCCTGTTGCTGCTGCTGAACCGGTTGGTGCGGCTGAACCTGTTGCTGCTGCTGAATCGGTTGTTGCGGCTGAACCGGTTGTTGCGGCTGAACCTGTTGCTGCTGCTGAATCGGTTGTTGCGGCTGAACCTGTTGCTGCGGCTGAACCTGTTGCTACGGCTGAACCTGTATAACCTTCATGAACAGGTACCTGTAAAATACCTAAAACAAAAGGTAGAAGAATAAATATACATAAAATAATAATAAATATATTTTTAATTTTTGTTTTGTTCATGTATTATTATATATTACTAAAATATAATAATATATATTAGTTAGTCTAATTTGTATTTTTTGTACATTGTCCCCATGATTCTCCACATACATAACCAAAACATTTTGGATATTCTGCTGGACAATTATATTTAGTATTTTGTACAACACCTTGTTGACCACAACACAATGGCTCTCCTATATTAGCACCATTATCGGCTACACATTTAAAATTATTATTTGCTTGTTCAGTGGTTGCTTGTTCGGTGGTTGCTTGTTCGGTGGTTGCTTGTTCAGTGGTTGCTTGTTCAGTGGTTGCTTGTCCTGTGGTTGCTTGTCCTGTGGTTACTTGTTCAGTGGTTACTTGTTCAGTGGTTGCTTGTTCAGTGGTTGCTTGTTCAGTGGTTGCTTGTAATTCAGCCAAGCAAGAATCTGATGGGAATGCAGTTGTATCTCCCCCTACCGATTGTGTCATGTAATTTTTACACTGAGGTATCGTACTTTTCAACGAAATTTGCATAGCGTTTTGAATAGCGTCATTGTTTTGTGATAATAAATCTTCGCGTGTAATCATACCAAAAAGAATGAATAATTCAAACAATAGCGACATAGCAGAAATTTTGTCATTTATATCTGTATCTATATAGTTTGTTATTGCTGTGTTTATAGTATCCGTGGCAGTTTGTAATGATTCTATGGTTGGTTTATTCCATGCTTGTTCTCCTGATAAATTCAACAAGATTTTAATATCAAACATTCCTAAATTTTCAACATTTTGATTTAGATTTTGATAACTATATAGTTGTAATTTACTTACATTATCATATGCTGCTTTAAATTCATTCAATGCTGTTATGTATTCTGACGTAAATGTTGATGTATCAATATCAGATAAATCCATTGGTATTGACGGTTCTTGAATGATTTTTTGTTTTTCTTCTATACTTTGAGATGCTTGTTTCGTTATTTCTTGATTCCATATATCTTCTGTAATATCAATACCATATTGTCTAGATTCAGAATAATTTGAAGTTTCAATATATTTATCTACTGCTTTATCTGCTACAATAGAAGCGGTTGATGCTGCAACGGTTCTAGATATATTTACGTTTGATAATCCGTTTGATTTTGTTCCAAATACCATACTTGATACATTACGTGCAAGTTCTAATGCCTCTTCTTGATTTATATTTACCTGCCCAGATATTTTTTCAGATGCCGAATTTTCTGCCTGTTGCATTACTTCAACTACGTATTCTTCTGTCGTCATTCCTTCTTGAAGAGTTCTATTAAAAAACATTAAAAGAATAGGTAAAAGAATAAATACACCTAAAAGTATAATACATAACTTTTTTATTTTACTCATTGTTATTATATATATTATTTTATTTTATTCAAAATCGCAATTTGCGATTGTATAATTTTTTGTAAAATAGAAGATTGCATTTTGAGATTCTCATTCAATTGATTCAGTTGCTGTTCAATCCGTTCAACCGAAGGTTGTTGTTGCACTGGGGGAGCAACGAATGATTGATTCGCAATAATTTGATTTTCCGGTTGTTGTAAAGTCAGTACATTTTCGCGTTCTTTCATTTGCTTTTGAATCATTGCATCTAAATTTTCAGATCCAATTGGTTCGTCCAATTCGCCATCTCCAAATTGTGGAGTTTCCGGAATATCCTTTTGCATCATGTTATTAAATTCATTTTGTTTTTGTTCTAATTTTGTATCAAATTCATTTTTTTTATTTTGTTGAATCGAATCTCGGGATAATTGTTTCAAAGGTTCAAGTTCATCTTTTATTTTTGTTAATAATGTTTGTTTTAACATATTATCATTTTCTTGTTTATCTTGTTGTAAAATTTGAGTTTGATAATTTGTTACAATATTTTCAAATGATTGCTTTGCTTGTTCTACTTTATCTTCTTGGATATGGTCAAATACTTTCATAGATAAACATAACGACCATAAATCTTTTTTAAAACGCGTAAGAGGATTATCATATTGTTCGGAAAGGTTCATATGTTTAAATAGATAAATAAAAAGTATTTAAGTTTGATTATAATAAATCTTTCTTAATTTTTCAACTTGTTTATCGGGAATTCGTTTTTTTTTAAAATACTCAAAATTGTGACTTTTTTTCAAAAGAGAAATGATAAAATAAAGACAATACATTCCACATTGACCATCTTTATACTGATGTTCAAATGGATAATTAGAATCTAATTTCATATTTAACCCACATTTAGATAAACACTGTTCTTGTAATTCTTTTTTAAATGTTTTAATTTCTTTTGGTTCTTTAGTTCCATTTGAATCAAAGAAAAAAATCATATGTTTGTCTAAATCTACAAATAATGAAATCCAATGAGAACCATCTTGATAATGTTTGTCTGTATTGAAAATAAAACCAAGTTTTGTTTTATGTTGTTTGAGTAATTTACGTATATCAATATTACATATTTCTGGCCATACACATTCATTATTGTATTCAACGGAATTAAAATCAATTGGAGAAGGACCAAAAAATTTAAAATGATCATAACTATCCTCGTATTGCTTCATTACGTTTAATAAATCCGTGCTACTAAGCCATTCGTCTTTGTTTTTTTTCCAGCTTTTTGGAGCAAAAGGAGCAAATAATTTCTTTTTTAAATTATTCTTCATTCTTGTATCTTGAATCGTATTTTCTATCCAACATAATTCATTGCTACATGAACCATTCATATTATGATTCATTTTATCCCAAATTTCTTTTGGTTGTTTTGATATAATTTTATTATCAGGATGTCGCTTGTTCCATATTATTTTCATATAATTCAATATTTTGTCATTTAAACATGATTTTTTTATTCTTTTAATATTTTTACTTGTGAAATGTTTTGGATGACATTTTAAAGAATTGAATTTTTGAATTTTTTTTTTTGTTCTTCGTTTACCCTTTTTTAATATATTATCCAATATATGCATATATATATTAAAATTATTTTAACATTCGTTTAATTTAAAAATGTGTTCAATTGTTTTTGTCTTTGTGTCTTTTTTTTGTAGATTACAACATTTGTAATATGTAATATCATTTGAAATGTCCCATGAATCTGAAATATCATCTATATAATGAAACGTAAAATGTTGATTTGATTTCATTTGCTTCAATTCATAAATAAAAGACAAAAAACGGGAATAACTTTTTGTATATATTTCATTTTGTGATTCATTAGAATGATTCATAAAATCGTATACCATTTCCATAATATATGGCTTATTTTCCTTCATAAATGTTTCTAATTCACAAAAAGAAATATCTTGTATAATATGATTATTTTTCGAATTAATTAAATATTCATATAACATTTATACATATTTCTTAACATTCTTTAAATATAATGTATGATGAATATAATATTATAAATTTTTTAAATTATGACGCGTTGAATTATTGAACGTTTTAGGTGCTAAATTACATTTATCTACATTTTTAACTAAACTCGTTGGCAATAAATTAGCTTCTACGCCAGTTGGTTTTGATTTTAACCCATCCACATGATTGTATAAACTCGAATGCATCGATGGTATGAAAAAAGCTTGGTCATTTTTTTGTAACGCCATAAATCTATTTCCTAATAATGATTCAATATCTACATTTTGTAATGCGGCTTGAATTGGACCTTTGGCGTTTCCAGGATAAAACACTTGACTCGTTTTAAATTCGGGATAAGTACGTAATTGTTCTTTATATTGATTTATAGGATTATGTATCATAAAATGAGTATATTGAGTAGGAACAGGACGAGGATCAAAGTTTGGTTGTAATTCTTGGGACGGAAAGAAACGTGTATTCAGTCTCTTATTTAATTCATTATCATATTCTATATTACAAACACTATGATTCATTGTAATTACTATATATAATAAAATAAATTAAAAAATAAACAATAGCTTAAATAAAGATGTGTGGAATTTTTGCGTTATTGTGTCCAAATGATACGTTATCATATGATGTCGTAAATGAGTATTTTATGAAAGGTAAAAAACGTGGTCCCGAATTTTCAATATTAAAAAAAATAAAAAAAGAAAACTATACTCTATATATTGGGTTTCATAGACTTGCCATTAATGGTTTAGATGAAATCAGTAATCAACCAATTGTGGAAAATAATAAACATCTTATTTGTAATGGAGAAATTTATAATTATAAAACACTATATGAAAAACAAAATATAATTCCTAAAACAAATAGTGATTGTGAAGTCATTATGAGTTTATATGAACGAAATGGACCTCAATGTGTGTCAATGTTAGATGGAGTATTTTCTTTTATATTATATGATGAAACCACAAATCAAGTGATGATCGCACGAGATCCATATGGTGTCCGGCCATTATATGAATGTTATTATGAAGATGGAATAATTGGCTTTTCATCGGATCTTGAATGTTTAACCTTTAATACTATACATCATATTCAAGCATATCAACCTGGTAGTTATACGATTTTTCAAAAGACTCCTACTCAATATAGTTGGAATATGGTTCACCGAGAAAAATATTTCTTTAATATTTCTTATTTACCGTTAATATCATTTCATAACACAATCGAATATTATATGTATACTTTTGTTTCACTATTAAAAAATGCCGTATATAAACGGGTTCAAAATTGTGAAAGAAATATTGCTTGTTTACTTTCTGGTGGTTTAGATAGTAGTATTATTAGTTCACTTGTTCGTAAAATGTATTTTGAAAAAACCGGTTATGTATTAGAAACATATAGCATTGGATTATCAGGTGCCGAAGATTTTAAATATGCAAAGCAAGTCGCGTCTCATATTAATTCAACCCATCATGAAATCATTATGACACATGATGAAATGATTGAATCTATACCCCATGTCATTAAAGATATTGAAAGTTATGATACAACTACCGTTCGCGCAAGCGTTGGAAATTGGAATATTGGTAAATATATTTCACAACATAGTGATTCAAAAGTCATATTTAATGGAGATGGTTCAGATGAACTAGCTGGTGGATATTTATATTTTAATGCATGTCCAAATGACGAAATGTTTGACGAAGAAACACGTCGATTGTTAAAAGACATTCATCGCTTTGATGTTCTTCGTTCTGATAAATCGATTTCAAGTCATGGTTTGGAACCACGTACACCATTTTTAGACAAAGAATTAACACGATTTTATTTGAGTATCCCAATAGAATACCGAAACCATAATCAAGAACAAAATTGTGAAAAATATTTTATTCGTAAATCAATTGAAATATATGAGCCTAATTTATTGCCTCATGATATTCTTTGGAGACAAAAAGAAGCATTTAG
>Ga0310343_10000486_pt1 | contig 18945 bp, 15 predicted proteins | sample HC15DNA2025_MG_FD_203519 | JGI IMG/M metagenome (GOLD analysis project Ga0310343, IMG submission 203519) | Marine microbial communities from station ALOHA, North Pacific Subtropical Gyre - HC15-DNA-20-25_MG | ecosystem: Environmental > Aquatic > Marine > Oceanic | place: Pacific Ocean: North... | reverse complement strand
TGAACCTAACTCTTTGTTGATCGATAAAGCATATGAAATATATGAAAATAAGAATTCGTTGAAAATCACAAATGATCCCAACACCGCTGTTTTAGGAGCAAATGTTCTTTATACAGATGTATGGTCATCTATGGGTGAGGAAAATCAAAAAGATGAAAAAGAAAAAGTTTTTAATGGTTTCACTATTGATAGTGATTTAGTTAGTAAAGCTGATAAAGATGCAATTATTCTTCATTGCCTTCCAGCGTATAGATCCAAAGAGATAACTGATGAAATATTTGAAAGTCACAAAAGTAGAATTTTTGATCAAGCAGAAAATAGATTACACGCTCAACAAGCTCTTTTATCTTGCATTCTCCAATAGGAATACTTGCGAACTAATTAATAAAACGGTACAAATGTATTAGAGTACATATGTTTTATGGAAACTTCTTCAGGGGACGACCTTACCCAAGCTCAGAATGAGCTCTATGGATGGATAAAAGAATATATGAAAAACTTTCAACATAGCCCATCTATCAGGCAAATGATGCAGGCTATGGGATTAAAATCTCCTGCTCCAATTCAAAGTCGCTTAAAACATTTGCAAGAAAAGGGCTACATCTCTTGGCAAGAAGGTAAAGCAAGAACAATGCAAATAGTTGATGAAATTATAGAAGGTGTGCCAATTATGGGTTCAGTCGCAGCTGGAGGTTTAATTGAAACATATTCTGATGTTCAAGAGAATTTAGATATTTCTGACGTTTTAAAAAAGAAAAATGTTTTTGCTCTTACAGTTAATGGAGATTCTATGATAGACGCATGTATTGCAGATGGAGATATGGTTTTAATGGAACCAATTAAAGATCCCTATTTGCTTAGAAATGGTGACATAGTTAGTGCAATGGTGCCTGGATCAGGCACCACGCTGAAGTACTATATTAGAGAGGGAAATCAAGTTCGTTTAGAGGCTGCAAATCCAAACTATGATCCTATCAAATTAGATGCGAATCAAGTATCTATACAAGGAAAATTACTTGCTGTTTGGAGAAAAATTTGAGTTTTTTTATTTAGGATTATGATGTTGATTATCTTGAGATTATTCAATTATTCAGAATGAGGAATTTAGATCAGAAAAGATTTTTTTTAATTTATATATTCGCTTTGTTTTTATTGTTCTTTGAACATAAGCCAATATCTTCCAAAAATAAATCAGGAAATTTTGTTGGCGAAAATATTTTACTTGGAGAAATTAATAATAATTTCCGACCTCTTAAAAATTCTTATAAATCAGAAAAAGAAATCACTGATTTCAATAAAATACTTTTAAAAGAAAGAGATAATTTTCATGAATTATTTGCGACTGTTTTTTTAGAAAATGAATTTGATGGGGAAAAGAAATTATTAATTGATATAGAGTCTGATATTCAATCAACTATTGGGAATATTTTGACTGCTGAAGGAAATGTAATAATTTCATCAAACGATTTAATTTTAAAAGCTGATAAGGTTATTTATGATAAGGATCAAAAACTTTTTTTTGCAGAAGGAAATGTAATTTTTAAAAAAAATAATCAATATCTACAGGCAAATATTTTAGAATTTAATTTTCAGACAAAAAAGGGTTTTTTAGAAGAAGCTTATGGATTAATGGATTTTGCTAATTTAGATCAAGATTTAAATATTAATAGTCAAAAAAGGATTCCTATCAAAAATTCAAGCGAAAATAAAGATCTTATTAACCTCCCCTCTCAAGTTGAATTACTTGGTTCGCAAAATTTACGATTAAAAAGTAAATTAAATTCAAGTAGTATAGACTTTGATTTTGCAACTATTCAACAATGGAGATTTAAATCAAAGAAAATAACTATTGAAGATCAAATTTTAAAATCTAATCTAATATTTTTTACTAATGATCCTTTCAATCCTGCTCAGTTTGTTATCAAGAGTAAAAACTTTTCAGGAGAAATAATTAATGATAAAAGTGTTTTCAAGAGTAGTAGTACTACACTTATTCTAGATAACAAAATATTTTTACCAGCTGGCAGTAGAAGGATTGCAGAAAGAAATGAATATTTAAGATGGGGAATAGGTTATGATGCAACCGATAAGGATGGTTTGTATATACTTAGAAATTTCAATCCCATTTACATTGGAGATAATTTTGACCTAGATTTTACACCACAATTTTTATTGCAAAGAGCGATTATTGGAGAGACGAATTCATTTAGATTAAAAGATTCATCTGTAACTTCAAAAAATATCACCAATTCAAATATAGAAATTTCAGATTATTTTTCATTAAATACAACATTAAGTGGAGAAATTAATAAATGGGATCTTTTACTTAAAGCTGACCTTAAAACTTTTAATACTGATAGATTTTATGATGCTCTTTCTACAGATTTAAATTTAACTAAAAATATTTTTACTAAGGAAATTAACTCACTAATGTATGGACCTGAAATTGGTCAAAATGACAATTTTTACTCAAAATTGACTCTAGATCTAGGTTTATATGCAGCCTTTGAAAAAGAAGATATTTATACAGCTCTTGGATCCAAACTTATAAGTAACTATTCAAGTTCAAACTTTGAATTGGATAAAAATTATGATTTAATTTTAGATTTAGGTACATACCAAGGAAAATCTTTAGCTGATGATACTGAATTAATTAGTTTAGACCGCTACGGATTAATAACCTCCTTAGAACATAAATACAAATTATTTGGAAAAATATCAGAAGATAAACTGACAAGAGATTACAAGAATTCGCCTGAAATTGTTAATGAAGGCTTGCATTTAAAAACTAAACTTGGCTATGGTATTTATCAATATAATAATGGTAAAGGTCAAAGTATTTTAACTGCGGGAATAGGACCAGAGTTTGTTCGAGGTCAGTTAAAGAATAAGTTTTTAGACTACACATCCTTATCTATTTTCCCTGAATATATATTTAAGAAAGGTTCAAGTCCTTTTAAATTCGACGACTTTAATAGTAGTGCAAGAATAGTTTTGTCCCTAAAACAGCAACTAATAGGTCCATTAATTTTAGGTTTAGAAACTAATTATAATATTGATACTAAATCTTCTGGTTATGGTAGTTTTGAAAATAAAAATCTTTCATTAGGAATTAGTAGAAGAGCTTATGCAGCAGAATTTGTCTATGATCAAGACAACAAATCAGTGGCTTTTCAATTTAAAGTTTTTAACTTTGGATACAATGATAGGTCTGACAAATTTTAATAATTAATTAAAAAAATTTATTATTTTTTAGTTTTAAGAATTAATTTCCAAGGGGAAAATATTGTTGAGTTTTCAACTATTTTTATATTATTTTTTTCATTTAAAATATTTTCAGGCATAGTTGTCCAAGCATATTGTTTATTTTTGAGTTGATCAATATTTTCTATCCCATCTCCAATATTTGGCATTTGAGATAATATTTTTATTATCATAGAGTATGAATTGTCATCATTAATATCTGATTTTATTGTATATACTTTTTCTTTAGATAAATTTTTATTTGATATTAAATCAATCGTCGCTATTCTCAATTCCTTTGATTTGTCAGTTAACAATCCAGAGTGTATTAGAGAAAAGAAAAGAAAATAAGGACCTATTAAAATACTAAGAAAATTTATCTTTTTGTTTTTGAATATAAATATAGAAACCCAAGATAAAGAAAATATAATTAAACCTAAACTTAAAAAATTAATAATGAATTGATCTAAATCTAGCAATACTATTTTCGTATTTATTAGTAAAGTTGTTATTAAAACTAATAAGGGAATTAATAAAAAATTAATCCTCTTAAAAACTTTTATCAAAATATTTGAAGATTTTTGAATCTTTATTATTCCTAAAGTTGTATTGATTGATAAAAAAGATAAAATCTGCAGAGGGTAGTATGGCGTTTTTGTGGAGAAACAACTAAGAAGAAATATTATTGAAAGAGGATATGTAAATAGAAAATATTTTACTAATGGATAATTATCATTATTTCTTGAAAAATACAATCCAATTATGGTAATAAAAGTCCATGGGAAAATATTTACCGGTATATTCCATAAATAATAATAAAAAGGATTAGTAAAAGTATTATTCTTAGAAAGTGTTATTAACTTTCTAAATAAATCACTGTAAATATGATAATCATACATTTGAATAACATTTATACTCCAAATTAAAAATGGAATAAATCCAATTATGATCCCCATCCAGTAAATCTTTTTAAAAAGTATTTTGTTCCTAAATAAAAAAGGTAAAAGAGGTATTAAGGGAATAGCTACTAAATAAGTTTTTAGCATTGCACCAATTCCTACCCAGCATCCAGACATAAAGATGTCTATATTTTTTCTATATTTAAAAGCTTTAATTGATTTATAAATTCCAAAAGTAACTATCGTTGCGTATGCAATATCTTGAGTTGCCATGTTGATATAGGTAGACCATAAAAATGTTGTTGATAGTACAAGTGGTGATATTAGGGCAAACTTTTTATCTAATATTTCTTTATGCAATTCATAGGTTAGGAAAAGCATTGAAATAGATGAAATAATTGTTGGGAGGTAAACATTAAAGTTATTTGAGCCAAATATTTTTTGAGATATTGCCATTAGAAATTGAATACCAATCGTTCTACTTAAATCAACTTCATCAAAGAATAGAGGGGCAATCCAATTATTTGAGTTTAAAATCCATCGAGATTGAAGAACATAAAAACCTTCATCAAATGCAATTAGACTTCTTTCACCTAGATAAAAAACCAAAGGTAAAAAAATAATGATTTTTAAAATAGTTGTTAATTGTTTTTTCAAGTTTTTTAATATGAAATTTATTACCTTGAATCAAGTAAAATTGTAAACTTGAATTTTATAAATTTATATATATAGATATAAATATTCAATCAATTTCAGATTCTAAGTTTTTTATATTTAAATTCTGTTTTAAAAGATTCTATAGTTTTTTTAATTCCATCGTATAAATTAACTTTTGCCTCCCAACCAAGTTTTTTCATCCTAGAAGTATTTAATTTTTTTCTTGGTGTCCCATCAGGTTTGGTGTTGTCCCAAATAATTTCTCCTCTATAGTCTACTATTTCTGCAACTAAATTAGCTAAATTACTAATAGAGATCTCCTCTTCGCTACCGACATTTAGCCAATACAAGGAATTTCCTTTTTTATCTTTAGGGGCACTTTGTTTGTTTGGATCCCAATTTTCAATAGCAAATAAACATGCTTCAGCAAGATCATCTACAAATAAGAATTCTCTCAAAGGAGTGCCTGTTCCCCAACAGATAACATTTTCATCATCATTGTTTTTTGCCGTTATGAATTTTCTTATAAAGGATGGCAAAACATGACTATTTAATGTGTGGTAATTGTCTCCAGGTCCATATAAATTAGTAGGCATTAAACAAATAGCATTAAAACCATATTGTTTACTTAATGATTCGCAAAGCTTAATGCCTGCAATTTTTGCAATTGCATAGAATTGATTTGTCTCTTCTAAAGATCCGCTCAATAAAGATTCTTCTAAAATTGGCTGTTGTGCATATTTTGGATAAATACAACTACTTCCTAAAAAAAGAAATTTACTAACTTTATGCTTATTTGAAAGTTCAATTAGATTGTTTTGTATTTTTAAATTTTCTAAAATAAATTCATATGGATATTTTTTGTTAGCAAGGATTCCTCCAACTTTTGCTGCAGCATTTATAACAATATTTGGTTTATTTTTGGCAAACCAGTTATCTAATAGTGAAAAATTAGTTAAATCTAGTTCTTTTCTGGTTGGACAAAAAATTTCTCTTCTAATGGAGACATCTTCAATATTAATATTACAATAAGCTTTTTTTATTGCACTTCCAACCATTCCATTGCTACCAGCAATAAATATTTTTTGCATTTGATTTTAGAATTTTTTTGGTCTTTAAATTTTACCTTATTCTTAAATTTATTTAAGTTCTAATTCTCCCATAGTTATCTTCAAATCTTATGATATCTAATTCATCAACAAGTTCTCCACTTTGAATTTCGATTAATACAAGAGGATAATTCTTTGGATTAGATAATCTGTGTTTTGTTTCTTTGGGGATATAGGCACTTTCATTCTTTGAGAGAAAAGTTATTTTATGATTAATTTGTACTTTTGCTATTCCACTTACTACAACCCAATTTTCTGCTCTTTTCTTATGTAATTGCAAAGAAAGAGATTGATGAGGATTCACTATAATTTTTTTTACCTTCCAAGTTAAATCTTCAACTAATGAAGTATAACTTCCCCAAGGTCTAAAGATTTTTTTATGCTCTGTACTTTCTTTGAAATTTATTTGCTTTAGATTTTCAACTGTATCTTTTAAATTTTGAGTTTTTTTCTTGTCAATTATAAGAACTGCATCTCTTGTCTCTATAGCAACCAAATCATTAACTCCAACCCCAACCAATAATCTTTCTTCACTTCTAAAATAACTATTTTTACAATCTTTCAAAAATACTTTACCTTTTAAAGCATTTTGGTATTCATCTTTCTTCGCATTTTCCCAAATATGTTCCCAGCTTCCAATATCTTTCCAACCTGCAAAAAGTGGGACTACTGTTCCTAAATTTGTTTTTTCCATTACCGCTATGTCAATTGAGATATTTTTACATTTAAGATATTCCTCCTTTACGATCCTTTGAAAATCAAAATCAACATTATTATTGATTAATGCCTCGCGACAGTTTCTAACAATATCAGGGTTGAAAAATTCTAATTCTTTTAAAATGGTTTTTGCTCTGAATAAAAAGATCCCACTATTCCATGAGAAACGTTTATTTGATAAAAACTGCTTGGCTTTTTCGAGATTGGGTTTCTCAATGAATCTAGTAATTTTAGTTCCTACAATTTTTTTAGTTATTGATTCTTCTGACTCAATATATCCATAACAAGTTTCAGGAGATTCGGGAACAACTCCAAAAGTAACGAGCCTTCCTTCTTCAGCATATTTAAGACCCTTCTCTATTGACTTAATAAAGCTCGTTTGATTTTTAATAATATGATCAGATGACAAAATCAAAAGGAATGGATTTTCGCCTTGTTCTGTAGCTTTTAAAGCTGCCAAGGTAATTGCTGGACCTGTTCCTCTGCCAAAAGGTTCTAAAAGTATAGTTTTTGGAATTATGCCTAACTCTCTGATTTGTTCGGCAGCAATAAATCTATGATTTTCATTACATATAAGTATGGGGCTATCAAGATCTTCAAGAGGTAAAAGTCTTTCGTATGTATTCTGGAGTAATGTTTTATCATTATCATCATCAAGACTAATAAATTGTTTCGGAAAACTTTCTCTCGAAATAGGCCAAAGTCTTGTGCCAAGACCACCACAGAGGATTATAGGAATAATATTATTTGAATTCATATACTTAAAAAACAAATCGATTTGTTTAATTTAAATTTGATAAATTCCATTTGAAAAAAATCTATTCTTTGTTGTTTAGAACCTTAAATCCACTTTTAAGTAATAAAGATTTTTTTGAAATAGAAATCTTATCATTTTCTATCATTTCATAAATTAATCTTTCTAAAGATGTTGTCGGTGACCAGCCTAGTTTATTTTTGGCCTTAGTTGCATCACCTAATAATGATTCCACTTCTGAAGGCCTAAAATATCTTTTATCTACCCTTATTACAATCTTATTATTATCTTTTCTCCGACCAATTTCCTTTAATCCTTCTCCTTCCCAATTTATGCCACCCCAGCCAAGTTCTTTGGCGCTTAACTCGATAAATCTTCTAACACTTTCTTGACGGCCTGTCGCTACAACGAAATCTTCTGGCATATCTTGTTGCAGCATTTTCCACTGCAATTCTACGTAATCTTTCGCATGTCCCCAATCTCTTTTTGCATCAAGGTTACCAACATAAAGGCAATTTTCAATTCCTTGGTCTATAGATACAAGACCCATAGTAATTTTTCTTGTTACAAATGTCTCTCCTCTTCTTGGACTCTCATGATTAAAAAGAATTCCATTACATGCATACATGCCATATGATTCTCTATAATTCACAACTATCCAATAAGCGTATAATTTTGCAACACCATAAGGACTTCTAGGGTAAAAAGGGGTTGTTTCTTTTTGAGGTGTTTCTTGGACAAGTCCATATAATTCTGATGTACTAGCTTGGTAAATTCTTGTAAACTCAATTAAATTAAGTAATTTAACTGCTTCAAGAATTCTAAGAATTCCTAGCGCATCACAATTTGCCGTATATTCTGGAGATTCAAAACTTACTGCAACATGACTTTGTGCCCCTAAATTGTAAATTTCATTAGGTCTTAATTTTCCTATTATTTTTATTAAATTAGTACTATCTGTCAAATCACCATAGTGTAAGAAAAAGTTTCTCTCTTTGGAATGTGGGTCTTCATAAAGATGATCAATTCTTTCTGTATTAAAAGAACTAGATCTTCTTTTTATTCCATGAACTTCGTATCCTTTATTTAAAAGAAATTCTGCAAGATAGCTCCCATCTTGTCCTGTAATTCCAGTAATAAGTGCTACTTTTTTTGCCATTTATTTTTTAATTATATATTTATGTTTAAGTAGAAAAAATTTTTTTTCAATAAATAAACATAATTCATGAAAAAATTCTGTTTAAAAAATATTTATCCTTATGATGATAAACATTTAATTTTATTTAAAGAAAGTTTATTTAATACTATGATTCTTAATATATAAAAATTTTTTTTCATTAAAAAAATACAAAATTTAAAATTAACATTATTTAATTGGACGAGCTGGAATTCCAACAACAATTTCTCCCTTTGAAACATTTTTAGTGACTACAGCACCTGCCCCTATTAAGGCGCCTTCTCCAATCCTTAAGTCTGGTAGTATAGTTGCATTACTACCAATAGTTGCATAATTTTCTATAAATACCCTTCCAGTGACTACAGCACCGCCCATTATGTGAACACCATTTCCTATATTGCATTCATGATCGACTGAGGAATTAGTATTTAATATACAGTTATCTCCTATTTTTGTATAGGAATTTATAACACTTCCAGGCATCATCATTAAACCTTCCCCAATTAAAGAAGTATCACATATATATGAATGATCATGTTTAACGGATATTGAATTTAATCCATATTCCCTTTTTATAAGTCTTGCAATTTCGTCTCTTCTTCTTCCGTGTTCACCTCCAATGGCAACAATAAAGGCATCACAATCTTTTGAGTATTTTTTAATATCTTCCTCTTTTTTTAAATGTAAACCCTTAAAGTTGAAATTAATGGAAGTTATATAAGGATCGAAAATATAATCTGGACTTCGACCAATTTTTTTTAAATATGGAATTAATAATCTGCATTTACTCTTACCACCCCAAATAAAAGTTTTTTTCATATTTTTATGAGGATTTATTTACCCATAATATCAGATTCAAAATTATTTAATATGACTTTTTTGATATATAAAAAGAATAATATATGTATCTCAAATCTTACAATTATTATATAATTTGCATTATTGATTTGAAAAAGATTTCAAATCCAATTGATCTATTTTGATGGTTTTTAATGATTGGAATTTATAATTTTTTATCAATTGAAATTTTTAAATTGGTATTAATTAATGAATAACCTTCATTTAATAAGCATTCTTTTAAAAGATTAACTATCTTTAATTTTAATCAAATCTTGGATTTTTTATACTTAATTATAATTTCTTAAATGTCCTGCGAAATATACTTATTATGAACATGAGATTCTATAAGGTTGAGTAAAAAAAATTATTTTTGGGTTAATTTTAAAACGCAGAATTGATTAATAAAACGCTATAAAGTAATATGGGCATTATGGACGTCACAAAAGAAATCTTCTAATTGAATGATATAACTGACGTTTTAGCGATTTGGGGCCATAGCTCAGCTGGTAGAGCACCTGCATGGCATGCAGGGGGTCAGCGGTTCGAGTCCGCTTGGCTCCATCAGGCTTTACTCTAGTTATACCAACTAGTTTGAACGATAGTCAGTAATAATCATATATGGAGAATAAGTGTTAATTTTTGGAAAATATAGGTTCCCTGAGACAAATTTTGCTAAAAACTATAGTCAAAGCAATATTTTAAATACTTGATTAAGATAGAAATTCTTAGTATGATTTGATGAATTTAATTATTTTTTAATTTTGCTAAGGGACATAAAAAAAATTTTCAATATTTCTTTAGTAATTAGAGATAAGACCCCTTTAATTAAAGTTAGAAATAAGGAATTTAGCTTAAATAATTTTTTAATAACTGTCCGAACTAAATTTAAGTCATATTTTGTTGATATATTTGAGCATGCAGCTCATCCAATTACAAGAATATATTTATATTATAAATTTGTAGATATTTTAGATTCAAGTAATAGATCTTCAAAAATTAAGCTCAAGAAATTAATTAAAGAAGGTAAATATGTTTCTGGTTATGTTCCATATAAAAGGGAGCAGTTATTGCTCCTCATATATAATTTTTACTCTACTAACTATGGAATTCGTTCAGCAGGGAATATCTTAATAGGTCTTGTAGATGAATTTTTTAACCCTTGTGATTCTCTAATGCTTGATATTTCATATCGACAAATATTAGCTATTAATCCTGAAGATTATTTTAAAAAATCATATAAAACTGAACCTAAATTTTGTGTTTTACTTCAAATTAACAACAGAATAGAGCCAGATCATGGAAAAAGTAAATACAACAAAAAAGGGGGACATTTAAGATTTTTTGGTATTTATAACCAATTTTCTGCTTATAACCATTGCATGTTTATGCCTCATCCTTTCATTTTTGCAAGAAAAATAACAAATATTTTATATCCTTTGAAATTTTTAGAAAGAATGATCTATACAAAAAGTAAAGTGATAAATAATATTGAACATATTGCTCCTTTTCATGTATTTAATTCAAACGATATTTCTGGAGACATGTCTGGTAAGATTAAATCGCTTCCAGGATATACGATTAATAAAAATAAAAAAGATCTTATAAATTCAATATTTCATACCACTCATAGTTTTAGTAGAGATGAAAGACAAACTCCATTTTTTAATTGGATTAGCCATGTCGTTGGATTGCCTCCGATTAAAGATTTAGATGTAGAATTGTTCTTTGGAGAATGTTGTTCAGATAATTCTGAGTTCCAAGTGCAATTAGTAGAAATAAAGGATGAGAAAAGCTTTTTAGTAGAAATAATAAAAGAGGAGATTATTAAAGTAGATTGTTCAACTTCAACGAGTCTTAGTCAAATATTTACTAATTTTGAAACACCAAAAAATGGAGGATGGGTAGTCTTTAAACCTATCTCAGGAAGACATAGTGATAAATACATAAATATGTTTTATAAAACAAAAGATAATAGAAAATTATTTGATGGAGTTCATTCACATAATTTTCACTCAAATAATGGAAGAACACTTAAATTTGCGCCTTTTCCTCTTAAAAGAATTAATTCAACTGATAAGAACTTATCAGAATCTCTTGCAAAGTTTAAAATTCATCTAATGATAATGGGTCATATTAAAAAAGATATAAATGCTCGTATTCGTCTTTATTCTTCTAAAAATATAAACCATGAAGAAATTATTCAAATTAAGATACCTAAAAACCAAATTTTAATCGTAAATGATTTTCACCAAAATTTTGTAGGAAAATCAGATGTAAGATTTTCTAAAAGTATAAAAGATATTGACTATGGTATTTGTCAAATTGAATCTGAAGAAACTAATCTACAAGCTAATCTCTATGTAGCAAAATATGAAAGAGAGGAACTCAAAAGTATTGCAGTAGATCACTTTACAGGTGGATAAAATTAGACTTTTTGTATTAATTAATCATTAAGTTATCATTAATACAAGTACAAAAAAGTTCTTTGTTAATAAATCAATTAAAAAATTTAAGTGATGAAGGCGTTTTTTACTGTATTTGGAAAAATATACACAACTATTTTGATGACAATTCTGAACCCTATGATTTAGATATATATATTTATCCTAAACACTCTCAAAAAGCTTTTAAATTACTTAAGAAGAATGGATGGATTAGAGTTTTTAATCCTGTAGCTGAATATAAATCTATAAGGCATTACTTCTTATTTAAATTAGAAAGGACATATCATTTACATATTTATATCGGTTTAAGAACTGGAGATAGTTGGTTAAAGAATTATTATTTCCCAATTGATAAATTCATTATGAATAATACATATAAGGATAATAATGACATAATGATACTTTCTCAATCATCATATTATATTATTTACATGATGAGGATGATTATTAAAAATAGTACTTTAATAGGAAGATATCTCTATAGAAATTCAAAAGAAAAATATATACAAGAAAATCTTTATTTAAATGATGAACTGGTAGATATTTATGACTTGAAATCGTTAGATTTTGAGTTAAGAAATTTCATTCATTTAATTTATAAAAAAGAAATCCACTTTAAGGAAATCCCTAATTTAATGGAAGCAAAAAATATAGCTAAAATCTTCGAAAAATTTTCTTTAATAAATACAAGAACAATTCTTATAAGACAGATTTTTAGTTTGTTAATTAGATTGTCAAACAAATTTATTTTTAGATTAAAAAAAATTCCTTTTAAAAAAGGAAATATTATTGTTTTCTATGGAACTGATGGATGTGGTAAGTCAAGTTTAGTTACTGCTTCTGCGAATATTTTTAAAAAGGTAATACCAACAAGCACTGCTCATCTGGGGAAACCATTTAGTGGTTTATTTTTATTTGATAAAATATTGTATAGAAATCCCAAATATAACAAATCAGAAAAATTAAATAAAATTATTTTTTTCTCTTTAATAAAGACAACTTCTTTATCTCTTCTTAGGCTTTTATCTAGTTATATTCAATTATTAAAGAGTAAGTTAGGTATTATTGTAATTTCTGATAGATGGCCGGTGGAAGGATATTCTGATATTGATGGTCCAAAAAAATATAGTTATAGAAAATTTAATTTATTAATTGAATTCTTTAATCGGATAAATTTATTTATTTATAATTTAATTCCAAAAGCTGATATATCTATTTACTTGGATGTTAATTTAGAAGAAACATTATTTAGGAATGCAAATAGAAATCAACCTGAACCCGAAGAATTTATAAGAAAAAGATATAAAGAAATTAGAACATTAAATCTAAAATCAAAGAAGAAAATAATATATAAAAACTATAAGAATTTAGATCAAGCAACAAATGAATGTTTGAATTTGATATCAACTTTTATTGACAATTGAAAATGGATTTCATTGAGTTCTTTGGACTACCAGGTTCTGGGAAAAGTTATTTGACAGCAGAAATAAAGAAAAACAAAAGGTTGTTTGAAACAAATTTTTTAATAATATTTTTTAGATTTAAAACAATCTTTTCAATCTTATATAAACTATCCACTGTTTTAGTAGGATTACCATTTATATTTTTTTCTAGAATTTTTTATAAGATTATTTATTTTTTTATAATTTTCTACAGGCCAATTAAAACAAGTTATTTTTCATTTAGAACTATAAGCATCCTTTTCAATTTTTTGTATTTAATTGCATTAATAAAATTATCTGAAGCTACTAAAAAAAATAAAATATTGGTTGATCAAGGTTTTTTTCAGATTTTTTCTACTCTTATTTATGAAATGAGATGCATAAATAAAAAAAAATATAAATCAATTATTAAAGAATGGTTTAGTATAATTTCTTCTTTAAAATTACAACATAAAGTTATTAAATTAAATATTCCAAAACAAACAATAGAAAAAAGAATTAAAGAAAGAAAGGGTGATTCTATATTGGACAAGCCAGATTTCAAAAAGTATCTTAATTATTACTCAAAGATATTCGAAGTCATTGCTAGGGATCTAAAAAAAGAAAGTTCCATAAATGGCAGGTTTGAAATTTTGACTTTTGGTTCTAATGAGTCTGAATTTCTTAATCTGATTTCAGCTTTTGAGAAATAGTTTTTTATGAATTAGTTAGATCCTTAATTTTTTTAATACCATCTTCAAATGAGATTTTTGGCTCCCAATTAAGCTCCGATTTCGATAAGGATATATCTGCTAATGTATTTCCAATCTCTAATTTTCTTTGTAAGTTTAAGTTATTAATTGGTTGATTAGTTTTATATATAGACTGAATTATATAAATAACTTCCTCAACTGAATAGCTTTTACCAAAACCAATATTGAATAATTTTTTTTCACCTTGGTATTCCATTGATTTTATAATTGCATTGATTAAGTCATCTATATATAAATAATCTCTTTTTGTATTTAAGTTATTAACCTCTATAATTTTTGAATTTTTAACCTGTTCAATAATCTTAGAAACTAAAAAACTTTTAGGTTGAGATGGACCATATAAATTGAATACCCTCAAAATGGTAATATCAATTTTATAATTTTTACTATAAAAATTGCATATATCCTCAGATAGTAATTTAGATAATGCATAAGGGTTATGGGCAAAGGTGGGAGCATTTTCATCTGTAGGGATATTTTTTGCATTTCCATAAAGATAAGAACTGAGGAATATCAATTTTGTATTATATTTTCGACAATATTCCAATGCATTTGTTGTTATTAAAGTATTACCTTTTATGTAATCAGCGGGTTTTTGCCAACTCTCCATGACTGATGTTTTTGCAGCAAGATGAATAAGAACCTCGCTTTTTTCTAGTTTTGTCCAGGAATTTATATCTTTTAGATCGTTTTGATTACTATTTAAAAACAAATTTTTGTAATTTCTGCACTTTAATTCTTCAATTAATTTTTTCCCAATAAAACCTTGAGCTCCTGTTATTAATATTTTTTTCAAAACAATTTATCTTTCATTTTGTCAAAGTCATCTATTGCCCTCATATAGTCATCTGGCTTCCCTATATCCAACCAATAACCATAAAATTTCTTTAAGTTGATGGTCTCTTTCTTTCTTAAGAGATCAAGCATAAGAGTGTCAAATCCATAAAATCCATCTGGTATTAATTTAGTAATTCCTTTATTAGCCATATAAATGCCCATACTCACAAGATACTTAGTTTTAGGTTTTTCTCTGAAATGAGATAATGTGCTGTTCTCGGTAGATTCAAGCACACCATAATCAATATTTTGAATCCTTTCTTTTGAACAGATAGTAAAAAGAGATTTTTTGTTTACATGCTCCATAAAAAATTCGTTAAAGTTTAAATCTGTGAGAATATCTCCATTCATTATTAAGAAATTATCTGGTAAATCATTTATTCTTTTCAAGGGACCCATTGTTCCTAATGGACTATCTTCTTCAAAATAGTCAATTTTTATTGACCATTTTGATCCGTCTCCAAAAAATGACCTTATTATACTTGCCTGATGATTGACTGCCATGGATATATGCTTGAAACCATTTTTAACTAGTTGCCTTACTACGACCTCAAGTATTGGGAATTCTCCAATAGGCATTAATGGTTTAGGAAGAACAACGGTATAAGGTCTTAATCTGCTACCTTTGCCTCCAGCCAGGATAATAGCTCTTTTATTCATACTTACTAAATAGCATAAAGATTTGAATTGAAGTTACATAAATTTTCTATTCTACTAAACCACTCTATAGTTTTTTCTAACCCTTTTTTAAAACCATCTATATTCCCATATTTAGGCTTCCACCCCATAATAAGGGCTGCTTTTTTATTGCAGGCAAATAGTCTTTCCACTTCACTTTTCTTTGGTCTAACTCTATTATTTGTTTGTCTAACTTCGGGTTTAAAGTTCATTAAATCAGATATTACATTTATAGTTTCTCCTACGCTTATCTCGAAATTACTTCCTATGTTTATTGTTTGTCCCAAAGTCTTTTTATTTCCTATTGCTAATAAAAATCCTCTTACTGTATCCTGAACAAATGTAAAATCTCTAGTAGGAAATATCGAACCTATTTTTAAAACTTTATTTTTATTGGCTATCTGAGTTATAATTGTTGGGATAACTGCTCTTGTTGATTGTCTAGGTCCATATGTATTAAAAGGTCTGATTATTGTTACAGGTAAATTAAAGGAAGAATAAAATGAATAAGCTAATTGATCAGCCCCAATTTTTGATGCAGAATATGGAGATTGACCACATAGAGGGTGATCTTCAGTTATTGGAACTGTTTTGGCAGTCCCATAAACTTCACTTGTAGAAGTATGAATTATTTGTTCCACGTTAAGATCTCTTGAGGCCTGAAGTATATTTAAAGTACCCTTAATATTTGTATCAATATAACTGTCAGGAGAATGATAAGAGAATGGAATTCCTATTAGAGCAGCTAGGTGCATTACGCAATCAATATTTTTCATCGCCTCTCTAACCCCATTTGGGTCGCGAATATCTCCTGAAAAAATTTCTATATCATTTTTTATATCACTAGAAATACTATCAAGCCATCCTAAGCTTCCAAAAGAATTGTAATATGTGAAGGCCTTTACTTTATAACCTTCTTTTACAAGATTTTCAGTTAAGTGAGATCCAATAAACCCGTCTGATCCTGTTACAAGTATATTTTTCATTAAATTTTTTTTATTTTTTATATGCTTTATTTTAACTAATTTTTTGGATCAAATTACAAATAAGAATAGTTTTTTTAAAAAACTCATTGTTAAAATTGAGATGTATTATTAGCTAAATATTTGAATAAATTCAATTTTTTGATATGTGCTTAAATAATTATTTAATAAACTGTTTATTTAATTAGAAATTAACTAAAGTTGCTTATGATGTATTATTGACTAAGGTTTCAATAGAAATTAAATAGAAAAATAATGAGATTGGAGAGTAAACATTTTAAAAAAATAATATTTTTGTCAGATTCTAAATCAAGTCCTACAAATATTCCTCTTAAATTAGCAAAGTCAATCAAAGATAAATATGATAATTACGAAATATCCTTCTACAATCTTAACCTCTTAAATGTAATAAAAATAATAAGCTTAAGTTTTCAAGAAATTCTCTATAAAAGATACATCGTAATTCAATCTCATCATCCTAAATCTCTAATATTTTTAATAATTCACAAATTAATATTAAAAATTTTATTTGTTGATAATTTATTCACTTGCCATGTTTTTTTATGTGAATTGAGACGTTTTTCAAAAATACAAAAAAATATATTTAAATTTTCAAGATTTTTCGTTAATGACTATTGCTGTGTTGCAGAAGAACTCCAATTTACTTGGAGCAGTTTTCTTAAAAGAGATGTTAATTTTGTAAAAATTGGCATTACTAGAGAGGAAGAAAATTTGATTAAGAATAGTTCAATTAAAAGTATTAATACTTCAAAAATTAGTAATAAAAAAAAAGAATTTAGGATTACTTGGATAGGTAGATTAGAGAAAATAAAAAGACCAATTTATTTTCTTAGGGCTTTTCAAAAAATAGAGCTAAAAAATGATTTGAAGTTAAATGTTAGAATAGCTGGAAGTGGCTCTTTACTTCCTGAACTAAAAAAAGAAATAAAAAAATATAAAATTAAATTTAAAGATAAAAGTTCATATATTTCAATTGATTACTTGGGATTTCTAGATGAAATAGAAAAAATAAACCTTATAGCATCTACAGATTTGTATATTAATACTTCTTATTCAGAGGGCTGTTTAATAGCCGCAATGGAATTCATATCAAATCCCTACTGTAAATTGATTTTACCAAATATAAAATCTTTAAATAGTATTTATAAATGTGAAAGAGTCGATTTTTTTAATAGAGAAAAAGTTGATGATTTATCTAAAATAATAAATAAGAATATAGATCTTTTTCAAACTAATAATTTAATAAAAAATGATAATGTTTATCCTAAGGATTATGAAGAATATTTTTTAGATAAGGCTGCTGAATCTTTTCTAAAAGTTTACGATAAAAGCCATTTAAATTAATTCATTCTCATGAAAAAGATAATATTTAGATTTGATGATATACATCCATTAATGGAAAAAGAATCTTTTGAATTCATTATTTCATTATCTGAAAAATGTGCTTCCTCAATTTTGCTTTGTGTTATTCCAGAAAATAAAGATCTATCATTAGTAAAAAGAAAAAGGCCTATAAAATATTTTTGGAAGACATTATTTGAATTGGAAAAAAAAGGAGTGAATATTGGACTTCATGGTATGCATCATTTTTTGCGCAAATCAAAAAATTCAATATTAAATGTATCAAGACAAAGCGAGTATACAGGTCTAAGTTATGAAATTCAAAGAGGATTGATTACCCAAGGATTAATTAAACTAAGAAAAAAAGGTTTGAATCCAAATTTTTTTGCGGCTCCCGCTCATGGTTTTGATAAAATTACATTAAAAGTTTTAAAAGACATAGAATTTACGAATATTAGCGATGGTTATTACCCTGAAACTTGTAAAAAATATGATCTAAATTGGGTACCACTGAAAACTTGGAGTCCTAATACAAGATTTATTGGAGAACATAATACTGTTTGTTTTCATTTAAATAAAAAAAATATAGAAAAAGTAAAAGTTGGAATTTTAGATATTATTAATAAAAAAAATAATGTTAGTTTTGATTCCATCATTAAATCATCTAGAGAACCAAAGAATAAGGATCATTTCATTAATTTCTTATACATAATTGCAATTGAATTTTTATTATTGAAAAGATTAGTCTTAAAAAAATTAAAATAAATTTATAATTTCTTGGCAAGAATATTATATTGTGTATTTAATTTTAATAAATAAAATAATTTATTTATATAGATATTAAAGTGCTTTATTTCTGAAGAAATATAGGGATATTTAATTGATTTTATAATTATAAAGTTATTTTCTTTAAGTATTTTGATAGTATCTTTATACGACCAATAACCTTCATTAAATTCATTTGGTATATCAAGTTTCAAATAGTCAAGTTTATATCCCACTTGATAGTCAATAATCCTCCTGACAACCAATGGAGGAATTTCTTCGATAG
>Ga0310343_10000485_pt1 | contig 18949 bp, 24 predicted proteins | sample HC15DNA2025_MG_FD_203519 | JGI IMG/M metagenome (GOLD analysis project Ga0310343, IMG submission 203519) | Marine microbial communities from station ALOHA, North Pacific Subtropical Gyre - HC15-DNA-20-25_MG | ecosystem: Environmental > Aquatic > Marine > Oceanic | place: Pacific Ocean: North... | reverse complement strand
GCTCGGTAAATAAATATATTTTTTATTAGCTCGAATCCCGTTTTTTAACTTAGATGTTAAATTACAAAGTGAAATCATTTTTTAAATTAAAGAATTTAAAGTTACCGTATAATAAAATAATGCTTAATATGTTCAGAAGCGGGTTTGAACCACTGACCTAAGGATTTTCAGTCCTTCGCTCTACCAACTGAGCTACCTAAACAAAATAAGTGTATTGGGGATCGAACCCAAGACCAATGGATTAAAAGTCCAGTGCTCTACCGCTGAGCTATACACTTTAAAAATTAATTTTTTGATAAAATATAAAAAAAATTTATTAAATAAACGTAATTGCAAAATCGAACCACATGGCTTGTCCATATCGAACTTCTATTTGCTTTCTTTCTAAGATTTTATAAATACTGTATAATGATCTATAAGATTTTAGCTATTTTGAACAATTGTATATTCATTTTTTTTTTAATATTTCAACTAACCCTCGACAAGATCAGTTACAAAGGAAAAGACTGCAGTCGATCCAGCCACGACATATGTCAGACGAGGATTTGCTTTCATTGTTTGAGTAAATACACCAGTTGCAATACCTCTTGCTACAGCGTTCCATGCAGAGGTTTTGACCTTACTGTACGAAGGTTGTATAGGGTCTGTAAAGGTTTTAGTGTTGCCTTTTTGCAATTCTACCGGTAATTCTGCTGGGGAACATAAACTAAAATTACCGTTTTCTAATACTTCACACAAAGATGATACAAATTTTACAAGAGATTGACCGAGAAAGCTCAGCTCTTGATTATTCTCATGTTGCAGAAGCAACCCTTCATAATATAATAAATCCAAAATAAAAGTTGATAGATTAAGCATAAGAATAACTGCCAGACAAATAAACCATACGTAATGGTAAAAAACCGTGCGGATTAGTTTTTTAGTAGCAAAATATAAGTAAAGAACAATAACAGGTAACAAGATAAAAATCTCGCCTAGTCTTAATGAAGGATTATTAATTACACTAAGAGAGTACAAACCTATTATAGAATTACAAAATAATAGACACAAAAATAGTTTGTCCCACGCATCAATAATAAAAAGACGAGAATATGTTCTTTTATACCTTCTGTATAAGGATAAAGAAACAAAATGCAAGCTTAAATGACTACGATTCTTAAGTAAATAAAGAAATACTCGTAACATAATAAGTTAATTAGTTAATAAAATTTGATATAAAAACACTAAGAATATCTCACTGAGTGTTTTCAGGCAGTCCTAAAAAAGAACTTACCTTCTTGCAAAGGTTGAAAAGTAGCAAGGAGCCTTACGAAATAGCGTGACCTAATTATAGGGAATTAAAATTTCAATTGTAAAAATACAAATACGCCGCCCATCTTATGTACTTCAATTTTGCAAAAGGTTAAAGAAGGAATCGAACCATCATTAATGAATTTGCAATTCACCACATTACCATTATGCTATTTAACCACAATAAACGAAAATATAAATTTAGTAAATGTTTAAATCTACAAAAGATAAAAGGCGAACAACGGGAATTGAACCCGTGACATTCAGAGCCACAACCTGATACTCTAACCAACTGAGCTATATCCGCCATTATTGAAATACAAAAGAACTTTAATTAAAATTTCAGTAATGAGTTGTATGGAATAAAAGGATTCGAACCTTTGAATGCTCGTACCAAAAACGAGTGCCTTGCCACTTGGCTATATTCCAAAATAAACTATAAAAAAAATAACACCTTATTTACAATAACTATGTTTAAAGCATTCCATACCGCATTTTTAATTTAGAATTAATGTTTTCAGATTCTGGAGTACATACACTAAAATTACATGAAATAGTTTTTCAAAACTCTCTAAAGAGGATTTGAACCCCTGTCCTAATGGTTAACAGCCATCCGCTCTACCCCTGAGCTATTAGAGAACTAAAAATAATAACTAAAACTTTTAAAATATAAAGATTACGGTTTAACATTACCTAATAAATAACTAACTGCAATCTGCTTGTGTAACGCTTTTTCTAAAGCGACATTACTTGATTCCAATTCTTCTTTATTAAGATTTGTAACAGCCGAGTCAACCCATAGATCAGTTTTATCTTTAAAATCTGAAATAGAAGTTTTTACTACAACTGACATTTCTTCGATTGAAGAATTAAATGAAGTATTTACATCAACTAATTCCTCGTTAAAAGAAGTAAGACCTTCAGATCCTTTTTGTAATTTCTTTGTTCTTGCTTTTAAGACCGAACTTAACTTAGGTAAAAAAACTTTTAAAGAAATTAAATAAAAACCTGAGAAAAAAATGAATAACCAAAAAATTTGGTTAAAGAAAGTAATTTTATCAAACTGAGGCATTTTAAATATTTATATAAATTTATAAAGAATTACCAGCTCAATTTTTTAATGAAAGGTAATTTTTGATCTCTAGCTAATTCTCGTATTTGAATTCGTGATAAGTTAAAAAATCTAGAATAGCTAGCACCACGACCTGTTAAAAAACAACGATTTTTAAAGGAAGATCGTGAATTTTTTTTAATAATTTTTGAAAGTAATAAGGAAGCTTCCCAACGAACCTGAGTAGGTAAAGTTTGATTATGTATAATAGATTTTAAAGCGACATATTTAGGTTCAATAGATTCGAACTGTATTCTACGTAAACGCTCTCTATTTAATAGATACTTCATTCTATTCCCATTCAAGTGCGCCTATTTTCCACGCGTAAACAAAACCAATTGTTAACTCAATTAAAAAGTCACACATAGTCCAAAAACCCATTGAAGTAATATGACCTAAAGAAATTGCCCAGGGAAATAAAAACATAGCTTCTAAATCAAAAAGTATAAATAAAATTGCAATTAAATAAAAGCGTACATCAAATTTATTTCGAGAATCTTCATAAGGGTCAAAACCACATTCGTAAACAGAATTTTTTTCAGTATCAGGTCTTTGATTACCTAAAAAATAAGAAGCACCTAAAATAATAAAAGATAAACCAATTGCTACAAATAAAAGCAACAAAATTGGGAAATATTCATTAATAAAAAAAGACATTTTTTAATTTAATATAGGCATAAAGCCATTTTTTCTGTCAATAATAATAATAAAGTGGGGTTTATAAATAAGTAAATTAAGAAAAAAGTACCTGAACCCATCATTAAAGAACATGAACGAGTAACTGGAAAAACAAAAGAAACGTCTGATTTAGGTTCAAAATACATAATTTTAATTAAGCGAATATAATAAACACTTGAAATAACACTTGCTAAAATCGCTATTAGACTAACCAATACTAAACCTGAACTTAACGCACTTAAAAAAATGACCATTTTGGCATAAAAACCAGCTAAAGGCGGTACTCCTGCAAGTGAAAACAGAGCTATCATACCTGTTAAACCAATTAATGGATTTAGACTTGATACAGATGCGAAATCAATCAACGTTTTACTTCTTTCAATATTAGTTGAAGTATTTATAGATAAAATAACTGACCAAAGTGATAAACTTGTTATCATATAAATAACTAAATAAAAAAATAAAGCATGTGTTCCTTCTAATGAATTAGAAGAGAACGCAAGTAATAAATAACCAACATGACTGACAGAACTATAAGCTAAAAGTCTTTTTAACTTTCTTTGTCTTAACGCTGCGAATGACCCAACAATAACGGAACAAATCGAAAAAAATATCGACATAATTAATAAAGTATCTTCAAACGAAGAAAATACTGTTTGGAACATTCTTATAAAAACAGCAAATAACGCTATTTTAGGAATGACGGCGAAAAAGATTGTAGAACTTGTTGGAGAACCCTCATATACATCAGGTGACCACATATGAAGAGGAGCCGCTGCTATTTTAAAAAAGAATGCTGCACCAACAAATAAAAGAGCAATACTAATAGATTCAGAAGTAGAAAAAGTACTTACATCAACACCTGAAAATAAAATAGTGTAATTTTCAAAATTAGTTGTTCCTGTACATCCATATAAAATAGACATACCAAACAACAATAATGCTGAAGAAAAGGAACCTAATAAAAAATACTTTAATCCAGCTTCAGTAGAAAATGAAGAATTTTTTTTTGAAGCTGCTAAAACATACAGACATAAACTTTGCATTTCGATTGCAAGATACATCGAAATTAGATCATATGAACTTACTAGAAATAATAAACCAAGAACAGCACACAAAATTAGAATGAAGTATTCAAAATTGTTTATCTGTTGTCGTAATAAATTTTCTTCGAAAATAAATAAACAACAAATTGTACTAAGTAAAAGAATTTGTTTAACATTTGCTGTTAATAAATCAAAAATGAAAGTGTTTTGATATGTTAACATAAAAGCTATTGGATTATTGTTTACTAATAAAAAAGTTAAAAATAAGACTAAAATAGAAAGTTTACCAAAACTTGATGTTAAAATAGGATAACCTAAGCGTTTTGAAGTAACCAATAAAGACGCATGTAAAGTCATTACTAAAATTGAAGTTGCCAAAAAAATTTCGGGCAAAAACATTTTAAAATGATTCTGATGCATTAATAAAAAATTCATAATCTTTTGATATTTTTTATGGATAAAACTGTTTTTTATAAAATAATATACACAATTAATTAAATTGTGTATATTTTAGATATGAAAATATCATATCAAAGCCTAATCTAGAAAAAAGTTTATTAGAAAGCGAATAAAATTAAAAACGCCATCATTAGAGCGAATAAAGCAATAGCTTCAGTTAAAGCGAACCCTAAAATAGCTAACTGCTGTAATTCATCTTTTAAAGAAGGATTTCTTGATACACCTAGAACTAATGCTCCAAATACAGTACCAATTCCTACTCCTGCTCCTGCTAAACCAATGGTAGCTAACCCAGCTCCAATTAATTTTGCTGCTTGTAACATAAAAAAATATTAATTGTTTAAATTCAAAAGCTTTTTTTCAGCTAATAAGGTTAAATTCATTTTTTTTGTTTAATTTTTTAATGAAGAAACAACATTAATCTTAGAATTTTGTTTAAATGAAAAATTTTTGTTTTTTCGAAAAAGTTTAAACTGGATAATCTTTTGAAAGTTTTTATTTTTCAATGATTTTGATTTTAAACTTTTTGGAACAAAACTAATTAATCCGAGCGAAGTTGTCATCAACCCTCCGCGAACCGTTTTCAACAAAAAAGATTTAAACGTTTTTTTGGCCTTAAAAATCTTATTTAAAATAACAACTTTTTTAGTGTAAGAATCATGTAGATCAATCATATCTTTTTTATGCAACATAAAAAAATATTGATCTCTATACTTTTTACCTGAAAACATAAACGTTAAATTTTTATCATTAGATTTTTGAAATACAAAAGGAAATTTTTTAGAAACTTTATCGCTCAAAAAAGAATTTGTAATTACATTTTTAGGGAACATAGGTAAATCTAAAAACGATTGATCTTTATCTTTTATAGGTGGGGTAGTGTCAATTATTCTTTTTTTGTTATTTAACATTTTCGTTAATTTTTAAATATTATTTTAGTCTTTATAGGTAACTTATGACTTCCTTTTACCAAAGCGCGTTTTGCTTTTTGAAAGGAAACACCACAAATTTCAAACAAAACGGTTCCAATTTTAACCGGAGCACACCAATAATCAACAGAACCTTTACCTTTACCCATTCGATTTTCCGATGGTTTACTTGTTACAGGTATATGAGGGAAAATATTTATCCAAACTTTTCCTTTACGACCTAACTCACGATTCACACATTTTCTAACAGCCTCGATTTGTCGAGCAGTTAATCGAATAGACTCTACTGCTTTTAAACCAATAAAACCATTAATTAATTTATAAGATTTCGTTTCAAGATTATGAGACAAATAATTTTTTTTTAATTTTTTAAATTTAGTTTTTTTAGGTTGTAATAACATAATTTTTTTATTTTTTTTCTAAAAGCCAAACTTTTATACCAAAAACACCATAACTCGAACTCACATGAACCTGTGAATATCTAACATTTTTGCAAATTGTTTGTAAAGGGATAGATCCTGCTTCAAATACACGTATTTTTGTTCGTGAGGCACCTCTAAAACGACCTTTAATTTGAATTTTAATTCCTTCTAAAAGGGAATTAAATTTTGTGTCGTCTTTACATACAATTAAAACTACAAATTTTTGTAAATAATTAAAAAATTTATTAATTTTAGCCGATCTATGGTATTTTTTAAAATAAAAGGCAATAAATTTTGCAAATAAATTAGCATTATTTGTTGTATTGCATAATAAATAAAATAAATTATTACCAGAATCAAAATAGACTTCGTTTCGAAAAAATTTAAAACTTTCTTGAGTTTTTTTCTCAAAATTAATATTTCTTTTATCTAAAACTAATTTATTTAAATTCTGAAGAATTAATCTTTTTGAACCAGAATAACCAAATCTATTTAAAACAGACCAAAATTTTTTAAGAATAAAGGATACTTCTAAAAAGTTATTGTTAGGTTTTTTTGAAATATCTGTTAATACTACAAAATTTATAAAAATTGTTAAAAAAGACTTGTTATTATTTAGCATAATATGGCAATCTTTAACAATACATTTGTTTTTTTCAAAAAAATTGATTAAATTTGAAGAAATCGATAAATAATCTTTTAAATAATTTGAATATTCTAAAGAATTGAAAGCACTAAAGAAAATATTATTCGATTTTTTTGAAAGCTGAAAGCTATTTGGATTAGATTTTTGACCCATTTATTTTTTTTTCTTGTATATATGACGCAATCGAGTTGGAACAAACTCACCTAATTTATGACCTATCATATCTTCAGTTATTTTAATGTTAATAAAAAATTTACCATTGTGTAATTGAATTGTTTTGCCAATCAAGAATGGTAAGATAGTAGTGTTGCGAGAAGTTGTTTTTAAAATTTTTAAAGAATTATTTAACTTAATGTCTGAAACTATTTTGCTACTCAAAAAAGGACCTTTCCATAAAGAACGTTTACCCATTATTTATTTTTGCGATTTTTAACAATTAATTTATTTTGTTTTTGTTTTCTTGTCGGCTGACCTTTAGTAATTTTACCCCATGGAGTAACGGACGGTCTACCTCCTGAAGTTTTACCTTCACCACCTCCATGAGGATGGTCAATAGGATTCATCGCGACCCCACGAACAGATGGACGTTTATTTAACCAACGTGAGCGACCAGCTTTTCCAAGAGAAATTAATTTATGTTCAGAATTTGATAATGAACCTAATGTAACCTTAGTCATCAAAGGAAATAAACGATGCTCACCTGATCTCAATTTTAAACGACAAAAATTGCTGTCCTTTGACATTAATTGCGCACCTGTACCAGCTGCACGAGCAATTCCACCTTTACTATTTGGAAATGGGATATTGTGGACAAGAACACCTAAAGGTAAATCTTTTAAATAAAATAAATTACCAATTTTTATATTCAAATCTTTTGAATCAAATTCAGATGAAATAAAATGACCCGAATCTAATCCTTCAGGAGCTAAAATATAAAAATGTTCTTTGGATTTTTGACAAAAAATTCGAGCGATATTTGAAGATCGATAAGGATCGTATTCAATAGATTCAACAAGACCTTCTGAAAAAGTTCGATTGAAAGAAATTTGACGATACTTTTTTTTATGGCCACCACCTTTAGTAAAAATAGTTAATTTTCCTTGGTTATTTCTACCAGCTTTATTTTTTAAATAGAAAGTTTTATCTTTTAATGGAGTAATTTTTATCAAATCTTTTCGATTTAATAAACGAACATGTCGTTGCGAAGGTGTTATAGGATTTCTATAAACTAATGAACTATTTTTATTCATAAATTTTTAATAGAATTTATTAAAGTACAGATATAAATAACTCTTTTTTTTAATTATATTAATACTTAAAGAAGATACATTCTACAAGATTCGAACTTGTGACACCCAGCTTAGAAGGCTAGTGCTCTATCCAACTGAGCTAAGAATGCTTTTCAAATAATTTATGGTTTATTTATTAAATACAGAAATATCAGAACACAAAAAAACTGAAGTTGCAATACAACAAATATTTGGAATAGGTAAAAAACAATCCCTGCAAATATGTAAACAAATAGGTTTAACAAAAAAATCTTCAATAAAAAAATTAAACAACAATCTTAAAAATAAACTTATTCAATACATCGAAAAGAATATTGAGATAGGAGAAGATTTAAAACAACAATTAGCACAAAACCTGGAACATAAAATTAAAATAAAATGTTATAAAGGTCAACGTTCAAGAATAAAATTACCAAGAAGAGGGCAAAGAACTCATACAAATGCTAAAACAACAAAAAAAATATAAACATGGAAAATATAATAACAGTAAATGCAAAATGTAGTTCAAATAACACAATTCTACAAACCGTTTTACCTAATAAAAAAGATATTATATTAACAACCGGAGTTTTAGGATTTAAAGGCGCTAAAAGATCAACTCCTCATGCAGCACAACAATTAACCGAATTTTTTAGTGAACGTCTTATTGAAAACAAAATAATAAAAATTATCCTTATTCTAAAAGGCTTTGGTAAAGGAAGAAAATCCATTATTAAAGGATTTAACAAGAAAAAAATAAAAATCTTAAAAATCGTAGACAAAACACCCGAACCACATAACGGTTGTCGAGCATCAAAAAAACGACGTTTATAATAAAGCATGGAGAAATGACTGAGCGGTTAAAGGTGGCAGACTGTAAATCTGTTAGATTTTCTTACGTAGGTTCGAATCCTACTTTCTTCATAGGTTTGGTAAGGGTTGAACTTACATTTTTACCGTTATGAGCAGTATGTTCTACCAATTGAACTACAAACCCTTTAGAATGTTTTAAAGCGGATAAAGAGAATCGAACTCTTATCTTCTGCTTGGAAGGCAGATAATTTACCACTAATATATATCCGCATGAAACTGTTTTCAATTTTCATAATATGAAAAACGATCAAAACTAATAAATAATTAAAAAATTAATGTAAATGAATAGCATCATTTAAGTAAATGCAAGTTAAAATAGTAAATACATAAGCCTGAATAGCTGCTACTCCTAATTCTAATAACATTAAAATAACTAAAATTGCTAACGGAATAGTATGAGCAATTAATAATCCTCCCCCAGCTAACATCATAGTCCAAGCAAATCCAGCAATAACTTTTAATAAAGTATGACCTGCCATCATATTTGCAAAAAGTCGAACAGATAAACTAATTGGTCGGAAAATATATGAAACTAATTCAATAGGAACCAACAGTAAGGCTAACACCATGGAAGAACCTGGAGGTAAAAATAAAGATAAAATATTAATACCATGTTCTCTAATACAAATTAAATTAATTCCTACAAAAGTCATAAAAGCTAAAGCAAAAGTTACAATTAGATGACTGGTAACAGTAAAACTGTAAGGAACTAACCCAATAATATTTGAAATTAAGACGAACGTAAATAAAGTAAAAACATAAGGAAAAAAAGATTTCCCAATTGAACCTACATTGTCATTTAATAATCCGTAAACAACCGAATAAATAACCTCAATTATATATTGAATTCTATTAGGAACGATATAAAAATTTCCTTCTTCAGATAATAAAGAATATAAAACAAAAACAAAACTTCCTAAACCAATTGCTAAAATAATACTAGCATTAGTGATTGAAAAATCAAAAATACCAATATTAATTGGAATAATAGGAAGAATTTGAAATTGTTCTAAGGGACTTGATAAAAAAAACATATTTTATAAAAATTAAGATAATTGATAAACTAAAAAGTTAAGAACCCCACCAATAAACGGTGACAAATAAAAATAACCAAACCACATCAACGAAATGCCAATACCAAGCAGCCGCTTCAAAACCAAAATGATGCTCTCTGGTAAAATGGTTTAAATTAAGTCTAAGTAAGCAAACTGTTAAAAAACATGTTCCAATAAAAACGTGGAAACCATGAAAACCTGTTGCCATAAAAAAAGTAGAACCATAAACACCATCAGAAATTGTAAATGGTGATTCTAAATATTCTAAAACCTGTAATCCTGTAAAAATAGCTGCTAAAATAATAGTTAAGAATAAACCGATTTGACTACTTTTTTTAGCTCCAGCTACAATACCATGATGAGCCCATGTAACAGTTGCACCTGAAGTTAATAAAATAACAGTATTCAAAAGTGGAACACCCCAAGGATTTAAAATTTCTAATCCATCAGGAGGCCAAACACCTCCTAACACAATAGCTGGTTTAATACTTGCATCAAAAAATGCCCAAAAAAAGGCAAAAAAAAACATAATTTCTGATACAATGAATAATAAAACACCTTGTCTTAAACCTTGTTGAACCATATAGGTATGTTGACCTTCAAAGGTACCTTCACGTACAATATCTCTCCACCACACATACATAGTGTAAAGGATTGTTAAAAATCCTAAACAAAAAAGAGACCAACCTCCTGAATATCCGTGCATAAACATAACACCTCCAAATGTTAAAGCAAATCCACCAAGTGCTCCTGATAAAGGCCAAGGGCTCGGATCTACTAAATGATAGGGATGTCTTTGATTATTTTGTAATAAATTTGAATTCATTTTTGATAATGTAATTTGTAATATAAATTTAACAGGAAAAAGGGATTTGAACCCCTGACATTCTGCTCCCAAAGCAGACACGCTACCAGACTACGCCATTTCCTGAATAACTGTTTTTAAGAATTTTTTTTAATAACTATTGATAAATCATTAGATAAACTACTTAAAAGTTCACTTAAATGAGTAAACTCTTGGAAAGATAAATAAACTAGCCTTTTGTATGTAAAAATAGTGAAATGCTCCTTAGCCTTACTATTAACATGAGGTGAACGATTAAAAGTGAAACGTTTCTTTTTTTTAGGAAGTTTAATTATTTTAGTTGTAGAAAATTTTTTTAATTCAACTTCTAATAATTTTATAGCTTCCAAATTAAAAGACGTGATTTTTAATTTATATCTTTTTAAAAAAGTGTTGTTAATCATTAAAATTTTAATAAGGTAACCAATTAAAACTAATTAGTACTGAAGCTGTAAAAAGTAACCATCCTAAAGAAATGGGCAAAAAAGTTTTCCATCCTAAATTCATTAATTGATCATAACGATATCGAGGCAATGCTGCTCTAATCCAGCAAAATAAAACAACAAAAATACAAATTTTTAAACCTAGCCATAAAGGACCTGGAATTAAAGTAAATGGAAAAATATTAAAAACCGGCAACCATCCTCCTAAGAATAAAATAGAAGTCATCGCACTCATTAATAACATGTTTGCATATTCTCCTAAAAAAAACAAAGCAAATCCCATCGCGGAATATTCAACGTTATATCCTGAAACTAACTCTGCTTCTGCTTCTGGTAAATCAAATGGATGACGATTTGTCTCTGCTAAAGCTGAAACAAAAAACATTAAGAACATAGGGAATAAAGGTACAATATACCAAATATATTTTTGTGCGAAAACAATTTCACTTAAATTAAATGAGCCAGCACATAAAACAACTGCAATAACTATAAATCCAATAGAAACTTCATAAGAAATCATTTGTGCAGCAGATCTTAACCCACCTAAAAAAGCATATTTAGAATTACTAGACCATCCAGAAAGAACAATACCATAAACACTTAGAGAGGAAATAGCAAAAAGATATAAAATACCCACATTAATGTTTGATAAGACTAAACCTTCTCCAAAAGGAACAACAGCCCACCCCATTAAACTTAGAATAAAAGTTAATAGAGGAGCAAGTAAGAAGATTCCAGTATTTGCAGCAGTAGGTAAAATAGTTTCTTTAGCAAAAAGCTTTAAACCATCAGCTAAAGGCTGTAATAACCCTAGATAACCGATAACATTCGGGCCACGACGACGTTGAATTGAACCCATAATTTTTCTTTCTGCTAGAGTAAAATACGCGACAGAAATTAATAATGGAACAACAATTGCTAAGATTTTTAAAATAGCTATAATAATTGTATAAATCATTTTTTTTTTTTTTTTATTAAATAGGTAAACAGGCGAAATAGTTCAGTTGGTTAGAACGTTGGAATCATAATCCAGATGTCAGGGGTTCAAATCCCTTTTTCGCTATTTTATAGAAAAGATGACTGAGCGGTTTAAAGTATTGGTTTGCTAAATCAACGTATATTTTTGGTATACCATGGGTTCGAATCCCATTCTTTTCGAAATGAAAGATTGAAATATTATCAGAAAAGGGACTTGAACCCTTAATTTATTAAATAAAACTAGAGCCTAAACCTAGCGTGTCTACCAATTTCACCATTCTGACATTTACGTTACTCTAAGTATATAATTTAATAAAAAAAATATTTATTTAAATGTTTTTTTTGACTTTTTAAAAATTGCTCACTTGGTGAAATTGGTAGACACGACAGACTTAAAATCTGTTTCTTTTTTAGATTACTGGTTCAAGTCCAGTAGTGAGTATTTAAATTATTAAAATTTTTAGTATGCCAACAGTAAATCAATTATGTAGAAAGATTAGAAAACCAAAAAAAAAGTTAGAAAAATCACCAGCACTAAAAAAATCTCCTCAAAAAAAAGGTGTGTGTTTAAAAGTATTTACAAAAACACCAAAAAAACCTAATTCTGCTTTAAGAAAGGTAGCAAAACTACGCTTATCAACAACAGCAAAAATTACTGCTTATATACCTGGTGAAGGTCATACTTTACAAGAATATTCAACTGTTTTAATGCGAGGAGGTCGTGTAAAAGATTTGCCTGGGGTTAAATATCATTTAGTTCGTGGAAAATTCGATTTTTTAGGTCTAAAAAATCGTAAACAAGCACGTTCAAAATATGGAACTAAAAAAACTAAATAATAATATTTTATATTTTTGCGGAATAGAGCAGTTAGGTAGCTTATCAGGCTCATGACCTGAAGGTCGTTGGTTCAAATCCTTCTTCCGCATTCAAAAATTAATTTATAATTTTTTATGCCTATAAATAAAAAAAGTAATTTTTTAGATAACAAATCAAATTTTTTATTCTCTTTTATCATTCGTAAATTTATTAATCAATTGATGAAAAACGGAAAAAAGGTTGCTTCTGAAAAAATTATAAAAAATATATTAATTAAAATTTCATTAAAAGGGTACTCTCCTGTTAATGTTATTACTTTAGCTATTAATAATGTAAAACCTTTAATTGAAGTAAAAAATATTAGACTAAAAGGAAATTCTTTTCAGGTTCCTTTTCCAATTAAAGTTTCTAGACAAATCTCGTTAGCTATTAAAACTTTAATTAAATCTTCGAGTGGTAAAAAAAAATTCGAAGATTTATTAGTCGATGAATTAATTAATTCATCTTTAGGAAAAAGTCAAAGTATTAAAGCTACAAATGTTCTACATAAATTAGCTTCTCAAAATAAACTATTCTCTCATTATAGATGGTTTTAATTTTATAAAAAAATATGAATTTCTCATTAGATTTTTTAATTACTTGTTCGACATTCGTTTTTTTAATTGGTGTTTTAGGTTTAGTTTTAAATAAACGTAATTTATTAATCCTTTTAATGTCAATTGAATTAATGTTAGTCGGTTTGAATTTAAATTTTATTTTTTTTTCAGTTTACTTAGATGACATTTTAGGTCAACTTTTTGCTTTATATGTTTTAACTGTAGCAGCAGCAGAATCTGCTATTGGTTTAGCAATTTTTACAGTATATTATAGAGATAAACAAACGATTCTTTTAGAAGGTTTTGTTCGTGCAAAAGGTTAAAAATGATTCAAGTTCAAACTTTACTAAAAGTTGCTGATAACTCAGGTGGCAAGGTTGTTCGTTGTTTAAAAATTCTTAAAAAAGGTACTAAGCCTCGTTACGGAAAAATTGGAGATGTTATTGTTGTTTCTGTTCAAAAAATTCGTTCTAAAAATAAATTAACATCTAAAGTAAAAAAAGGGGATGTTTTATATGCGGTAATTGTTAAAACGAAAAGTGTATCTAATAGAAAAATAGGTCTTTGCTATTCGTTTAATGAAAATGCTGTTGTTTTACTAACTAAACAATTAAAACCATTAGCAAGTAGAGTTTTGGGACTAGTTCCTCGAGAGTTAAGAAATGAAAAATTCTCAAAAATAATTGCTTTAGCTTCTGGAATAATTTAAAAAAAAATGTTGTCCGCCTCTCTAAAAGTTCTAAGTTTTTACTTAGTATTCCTAAGTGTATATTTTACAATTGTACGTTTTAAATATCCGTTTTTATACAAAAAACACGTGTTAATGGCACGTGAATTTTTTTGTAATTTTGAATGGAGTTTTACTTTAAGCGGTATTTTTTCACTAAATTTTACTTATATTTACCGTATTGTTTTTTACCTAACAATATTATTGCCATATCGCGTTTTTATCAATAACGGGTTGTCGGATTTTCATCAGTTAGTTGGTTGGTGTTTAAACCTGTTTTTTTTAGTCTGTTGGGATTATGGGATGGCACCTATAAGTCTATCAATCTACATTTTTTTTTTTGATGCCTTCACTTTTATTCTTCTGTACGTTTACATAAAACCCTTTAGAGACTGGGTCATTTACCGATGTAATCTAACAACGGATTTCAAAAATGTCATTTGGTTTTTTTTTGGCAATCCATTAAGCAAGGGATTTAAAAATTTTGTTAAAATTGCTGGTACAACTGCTTCTATCTATGGTCTTTGGGAGTATGAAATACAGCAGGCGGATCTGAAATTTTATAGTACTTTAAAAAGTCATATGAGCATTCTAAAAGAAACATGGCCAAATCCTATGACCAATAAAGAAGCTTCGGAAGAAATAGCAAAATATCATAATCGTTGTTTGTATGAGAAGGCTCTCCATCGACTAATTGGAAAAGGGAAATTTAGTTGGGATCTAGATCAATATAAGTAGCATCATATTTAAAGTTAAATTCACTTCCTACTAAAATCGTATTAATAATAGGATTTTAGTTTTGTTTTAATCAAGAAAGGGTAAACACTAAAAATAAATTTTCCTTTTTTTTTAATATTTTTAAATGTATTCAAAAACGTATTACGAAAAAATTAAAATAATTCGAGGTTTTAATTATAAAAACATTCACGAATTTTCTTTTTCTGTTCCAAAAATAACTCTTTTCTACACCTTAAAAAAAGATATTTCCTTAAAAGCTCTCATTAGAATTTCTGCGTTTTTGGAATTAATAACAGGTCAGCGCGCTTATTTTTTACGTGCCAAAAAATCATCGGTTTTTCTAAAAATAAGAAAAGGAGCTCCTTTAGGAGTTAAAGTAACTTTAAGAAACTCAAAATCAACTCAATTTTTATTTCGTCTTATTTGGGAAATTTTACCTAGTTTAAAAAAATTTAAAATAACGCCTAAAATAACTAAAGTAAAACAAAATTCTTTAAATTCTATTATGATTTTCATTCCAGATCCTTTAATTTTTTATGAATTAAAAAATTTTTATTTTTTCTTTAAAAATTGTACCGATCTAAGAATTCAAATAAGTTTTTCTAAGTCATATACACGTGAAGAATTGTTTTTTATAACACGTCTTTTAAAATTACCTTCTTAATTGTTACACATATTACTTCTACTGAAGAATAGAAAGTGTGAATCTTTTTGTTCTTTTCAATTATTTTTAAAATTTATAAAAAAATGAATTCAATTTTATTAAATAATCCATTATACTTATGGTCTTCGAGATGGTTATTCTCTACTAATCATAAAGATATTGGTACTTTATACTTAATTTTTGGTGCTTTTTCAGGTGTGTTAGGAACAACTCTTTCTGTTTTAATTAGAATGGAGTTATCTCATCCTGGAAGCCAAATTTTAGCAGGAAATAGTCAATTATACAATGTAATTGTTACAGGTCATGCTTTTATTATGATTTTCTTCATGGTAATGCCTGTTTTAATTGGAGGGTTTGGTAATTGGTTTGTTCCTTTAATGATTGGAGCACCTGATATGGCGTTTCCAAGAATGAATAATATTAGTTTTTGGTTATTACCACCTTCTTTATTGTTGTTATTATCATCAACCTTAGTTGAAGCTGGGGCTGGAACTGGTTGGACTGTATATCCACCATTAAGTAGTATTCAAGCTCATTCAGGTCCTTCTGTTGATTTAGCTATTTTTAGTTTACATTTATCGGGAGCTTCTTCAATTCTAGGTGCTATTAATTTTATTACAACTATTTTTAATATGCGTGCTCCAGGTATGTCTATGCATAGATTACCTCTAATGGTATGGGCGGTTTTAATTACTGCATTTTTATTATTACTTTCTTTACCTGTGTTAGCTGGAGCTATTACTATGTTATTAACAGATAGAAATTTTAACACAACTTTCTTTGATCCTGCCGGAGGTGGTGATCCTGTCTTATACCAGCATTTATTTTGGTTTTTTGGACATCCAGAAGTTTATATTTTAATTTTACCTGGTTTTGGAATGATTAGTCATATTGTTTCTACTTTTTCTAGAAAAACAGTTTTTGGTTATTTAGGAATGGTTTATGCTATGTTATCGATTGGTATTTTAGGTTTCATTGTGTGGGCTCACCATATGTATACAGTAGGTATGGATGTCGATACTAGAGCTTATTTTACTGCTGCTACTATGATTATTGCTGTTCCAACAGGTATTAAAGTATTTAGTTGGATTGCTACTATGTGGGGTGGTAGAATTTCTTTCGAAACTCCTATGTTATTCGCTATTGGATTTATCTTCTTATTTACAGTGGGTGGATTAACAGGTGTAGTTTTATCTAATTCTGGTTTAGATATTGCCTTACATGATACTTATTATGTTGTAGCACATTTTCATTATGTACTATCTATGGGAGCAGTATTTGCTATTTTTGCAGGTTTCTATTACTGGATTGCAAAAATGACTGGATTACAATATTCAGAAGTATTAGGAAAAATTCATTTTTGGGTTTTTTTCGTAGGAGTAAATGTTACTTTTTTCCCAATGCATTTTCTAGGGTTAGCAGGTATGCCAAGACGTATTCCTGATTATCCAGATGCTTATGCAGAATGGAATATCATTGCTTCTTATGGTTCATATTTATCTGCAATTTCAAGTCTTTTCTTTTTTTATGTTGTTTACCATACTTTAGTTTATGGTGAGCCTGTAGGAAAAACAAAAAATGTGTGGGCATAATCTGTTTTTAGTAAACTTCGTTTTTATAGTTAATTAGACTCGTGTTTATGGGCCTATAGCTCAGATGGTTAGAGCATACGCCTGATAAGCGTAAGGTCAGTGGTTCAATTCTACTTAGGCCCTTTAAACTTCTTTATTTTATTTACTTAAATCGTGATTATTTAGAATCTCGTTTTTTGTATTTAACTATTAATAGAGGTATTGCAACTGGTGTATTTACTTAAACAATGAAAAACAATCCTAGATTAACATATACTGTTGTTGGAACGACTGCAGTGTTTAGTTTGTTCGTTGATGCTTGTGATTTTTAGTTTAAATATTTAATCAAAAGTAAATTTTATACAAATTTATTCGGTTGCCTATACAATTGTAGTTTTTTATTATAAATACTGATACTATTTATAATAATACAAGCAATAAGCGGATGCCTAGGCACTAAAAAATTAGACGTTTTTCGAAAAGTAATGTTTTTACATCTATAATGTAAAAAAATGTTACGTTCTAAATAAGAAAACTTTTATTTTAAAAATATATTAAATGGAGTGAACTGAAACATCTAAGTAACTCTTAAACAAATCAAACGAGATTTCGTTAGTAGTGGCGAGCGAATGCGGAAAAGATTTTTTATTTTAAATTGAACTATTTGCCAAAGAAGGTTATAGCCCTGTAAATTTAATAATAAAATTTAATGTAGTAAAGCAGTCTTCTGCTTGAATATTGGGGTACCACCCTCAATTCTAAAAATTTTTGGTGACCGATAGTGAAGAAGTACCGTAAGGGAAAGGTGAAAAAAGCTCTTATAGAGGTGAAAAAGACCTGAAACTTATTGTTAACAAACTGTTAAAGTTTTTTTAAACGATAGCGTACCTTTTGCATAATGGGCCAGTGAGTTTATTAAAATGGCAAGCTTAATCAGTTATGTGTAGGCTTAGAGAAATCAAATATGAATAGTGTTTATTTAGTCATCTTAATAAGACCCGAAACTGAGTGATCTAACCATGAGCAGGTTGAAAACATTCTAGTAATAGACGTTGGAGGACCGAACCCGTGTATGTAGAAAAATACTGGGATGACTTGTGGTTAGGGGTGAAAGGCCAATCAAACTCAGAGATAGCTGGTTTTCCGCGAAATCTATTTAAGTAGAGCGTTCTTTTTTAATTGTGGGGTAGAGCTCTCGATAAGCTAGGGGGGTTTTAATCTTACCAAACTTAATGAAACTACGAATACGCTAAATTAAAATTAGAGCAGACAGATATTGGATGCTAAGGTCTTTTATCGAGAGGGAAACAGCCCAGATTATTTGTTAAGGTCTTCAATAAATATTTAAGTGAATAATGCTGTAATAAAACAAGGACAATCATTAGGTGGGCTTGGAAGCAGCCATCCTTTAAAGAAAGCGTAATAGCTCGTTGATCTAGTTTTTTTGCGCTTAAGATGTATAGAGACTAAAAATATTAACCGAAACAATAAATCAGAAATGATGGTAGCGGAACGTTCTGTAATTTTTAGAAGAAAAGCTGTAAAGTTATTTTGGAGAAATCAGAAGTGAGTATACTGGCATGAGTAGCGATAAACAATGTGAAAAACATTGTCGCCGTAAATCCAAGGTTTTTGAAGCAAGGCTAATCCTCTTCAATAAAAATTATTTTAATTTTTCAATAAGACGGCCCCTAAGATAATAAACTAAAGTTTATGTTAATGGGTGATTTTATACAATTCTTTTTAAAGTGACATAAGACGAAGTTTATAGTAAAAGTAATTTATTGTTTATTA
>Ga0310343_10000484_pt1 | contig 18969 bp, 22 predicted proteins | sample HC15DNA2025_MG_FD_203519 | JGI IMG/M metagenome (GOLD analysis project Ga0310343, IMG submission 203519) | Marine microbial communities from station ALOHA, North Pacific Subtropical Gyre - HC15-DNA-20-25_MG | ecosystem: Environmental > Aquatic > Marine > Oceanic | place: Pacific Ocean: North... | reverse complement strand
TTAAACCAGGTTTTAGTGAAACTCCTCCTGTATCAAAAGTTAGACCTTTTCCTACAAGCAATACTGGCTTTTCACTTTTCTTTCCTCCAAAATATTCCATAATAATAAACTTTGGAGGTTCATTTGTACCTTGAGCTACTCCGGCAAATGATCCCATGCCCATCTTTGTAAATTCTTCTCTATCAAAAACTGTAACATTCATATTACCTTTTTTACCAACTTCTTTAGCAAAATTTGCTAACCTTGTTGGAGTAGTCACATTTCCAGGATGATTGCCAAGATCTCTTGAATCACAAACAGCACTTGCAATAATTGCACCTTTTTTTGCTGCATCTTGATTACAAGCATCAACCATGGTTATGCTGTTTAAATGATACTCTCCTCTTTTGTCCGTGAAATAATCTAAAAATCTATAACTTGAAAGGATTAAACCTTCTGCAAATGCTTGACAGAAATATTCACCCTCATCTGTAACAGGACACTCAACTGCAATATCACTGTATTTATGCTGTAAAGCATAGCCTACAACTTCCCCAGCTGCTCTTCTAAAATTTTCTGCTGTTTTATCAGATGAATCACCTAGTCCGTAATAAACTATTCTTGAATTATTGTCGATTTCAAAAACAAGATCTCCAACTTTTCCTGTTTTATTTTGAGACTTAAACAATTCTGCTAAATCTTTATCCATTTTATCTGAAAATGTTGGTACTGCAACCATACCATAATTTTCATTTACTAAATCTTTATGATTTTTTAAAAAGTTTAATTTTTTTATGTGTGCCATTTTATTCCTTTACAAACTTAGATTGTGTTTAAAACTTACTAGCTTACCATTCTCATCTTTAATTACTGCAACAAATGTAATATCAGCTGTACATGCTAGTCTTTTTCCGTGATCTTTACTTTCCGCGAATGCTTTAACTTGAACTTTGACTGATGTATTTCCAGCAGCAATTATTGTTGATTTACACTTTACCCAATCACCAAGGTAAACTGGTTCTTTAAATTCTACTTTGTCCAAAGCCCTAGTCACAGAGCCCCAAGCGTCAGTTTCTTCTAGAAATTCAGATGCTGCTTTAGCAGCAGCTAAGTCAAGCCATGAAAGCATATATCCACCGAAAAGCGTACCTGCAGTATTGATATGAGTAGGTTGTACTAATTCTGAAAATTCTGAAACTTTATTCACGAAGACAATTTATAAAAAATTGTGACTTTTTCAGTACTTTATTTCAAAAAAAATTAAAACTGTTCTTCTTCTGTTGAGCCATCCATGGCGCTCGTTGAAGGATCTCCAACAATACAATTATTAACTGCATCAAAGTAGCCTGTACCTACTTCTTGTTGATGTGCAGAAAAAGTATATCCCTTATCATGATCTGAAAATTCTTTCTCTTGTAATTCTACATAAGCAGTCATGCCAGATTTAACATAATTTTTTGTCAAGTCAAACATACCATGCCACATTGAGTGAATTCCGGCAAGAGTTATAAATTGGAATTTATAACCCATTGCACCAAGCTCTCTTTGGAACTTAGCTATTGTAGTATCATCAAGATTCTTTTTCCAGTTAAATGATGGAGAACAATTATAAGCTAACATTAATTCAGGATGATCTTTCTTAATTGATTCAGCGAATAGTTTTGCTTCTTCAAGATTAGGCTTTCCTGTTTCACACCATAATAAATCAGAGTATGGAGCGTATGAAAGACCTCTTGAAATTGCTTGTTGAATGCCTGGTTTTACTCTATAAAAACCTTCAGATGTTCTTTCTCCAGTAACAAACTCAGCATCTCTCTCATCAATGTCAGAAGTAAGTAATTCTGCTGCATTAGCATCCGTTCTAGCAACTAATAAGGTTGGAACATTTGAAACATCTGCAGCCAACCTTGCTGCAACAAGTTTATTTATTGCCTCTTGTGTTGGTACAAGGACTTTACCTCCCATATGACCACATTTTTTTACGCTTGCTAGCTGATCTTCAAAATGTACTCCAGCAGCTCCCGCTTTAATCATAGCTTTCATAAGCTCAAAAGCGTTTAAAACTCCACCAAAACCAGCTTCTGCATCAGCTACTATTGGTGTAAAAAAGTCAAATTTTGGATTACCATTGGAGCTCATCCATTCAATTTGATCTGCTCTTTTAAAAGAACTGTTTATTCTTTTTACTAAAGAAGGAACTGAATCAACTGGATACAAAGATTGATCTGGATACATTGCTTCAGCGCTATTATTATCTGCTGCTACCTGCCATCCAGATACATAGATTGCTTTTGCACCAGCCTTCACTCCCTGAACTGCCTGCCCCCCAGTTAAAGTACCTAGGCAATGAACATAATCTTCTTTATGGAGCATATTCCAAAGCTTCTCAGCTCCAACTCTTGCTAAAGTGTATTCAGGCTGAAGAGAACCTCTTAGCTTAACAACCTCCTCTGCTGAATATGGCCTTTTTACATAAGCCCACCTTTCATTCATCTCCCAGTCATTTTTTAATTCTAATACTTGTTCATTTAAATTCATTATAACTCCTCGTACGCTTTAGTGGTTAAAAATTCTTCTACATTATCAGACAAAGTTATTTCTTCAAAAATTGATTTCGCTAAATTGAATTTTCCATTTTCAAACTTTTCGATACCAACTTCATTTTTGACATTCAATAATTCTTCTTCTAAATATTGCTTAAATAATTGCTTATCAACAATTTTTCCATTATCAAGCCTATTTTTATGCTTAATCCATTGCCAGATTGAGGTTCTAGAAATCTCTGCAGTTGCAGCATCTTCCATTAAACCATAAATGGCTACGCAACCCAAACCATTAGTCCAAGCTTCAATATATTTAAGTGAAATTCTTATGTTTGATCTAAGACATTCTTCTGAACTAACTCCATTACATCCTTGTAATAATTGTTCAGCAGTAATTTTTTTATCTGAAATAAAATCTAATTGGTTAGTTTGAAAAGTATCAAATTTATCTTTGAAAATTTCGTTTACATAATCAGCTAACCCAGGGTGGGCAATCCATGTTCCATCGTGCCCATTGTTTATTTCAAATAATTTGTCTTCATTAACTTTCTGTAAAATCTTTCTATTCTCATCATGATCTTTTGACGGAACAAAAGCTGCCATCCCCCCCATAGCAAAAGCACCTCTTTTGTGACAAGTATTAACGAGTAATGTAGAATAGCTGGTTAAAAATGGTTGATTCATTGTAATAATGCTTCTGTCAGGTAATAATTTTTCAGGATAAGATTGTAATGTCTTGATAAAACTGAAAATATAATCCCACCTTCCACAATTCAAACCAATTATATGGTCTTTGAGGTGATATAATATTTCATCCATTTGAAAAACTGCTGGTAAAGTTTCAATAAGACATGTCACTCTAACTGTTCCCCTTTTTAATCTTAGCTCGTCCTCACAAAATGAGATGATATCATTCCACAATTTAGCCTCATGATAGGACTGTAACTTTGGAATATAAAAATATGGACCTGATCCAAATGCTTCTAAAGCTTTATGATTGTGATATAAGTACATTACAAAATCAACTAAAGCTCCATATAATAATACTCCATTGCATGAAATATGCTTTTCTTTAAGATGCAATCCCCTGACTCTACACATAAGAATTGCAGGATTTGAACGTAAATTATATTTTTTTAAAGTTACCCTATGCTGGAAAGAAATTGTCCTGTGAGCAGCATCTCGCATGTTAATTAACCCATTTTGAATATTTTCCCAAGTAGGAGAAAGAGAATCTTCAAAATCTGCCATAAAAACATTAACATTAGAATTAAGAGCATTGATAATCATTTTGCGATCAACAGGTCCAGTAATTTCTACTCTTCTATCTTTAAGATTGTTTGGAATAGGCCTCACAGACCATTCAGAGTTTCTGATATCTTCTGTTTTTGGATCAAAACTTGGTAAAATTCCTCCGTCAATACTATTTTGATATTCAACTCTATCATCAATAAGATTATCAATCCTATCATTGAATTTGAGATGAACTTTTTCTAAAAAATTGAGTGCATCTTCAGAAAAAATTTCAGAACCTGAACTAGAAATTTCTTTCGAAAAGTTTAAAATGATTTTCCCCCTTAAAAATGAAGTTAAACCTAGTGAAATTTAGAAAAAATTACAATTTTTAAATCAAAGATTTTTAGCTATTGTTTCGCCTTCTTTGATATCTACTTTAGAAAATACGTAAGCACCTAGAATAAATAATATCATTATTGATAATAATCCAAATCTAGCAGCTTTGACTTCATCTTCAACTACATTACTTAAAACTAGAGTAACTGAACCCATAAGAACAGGGCCAAATACTGCAGCAAATTTTCCTAGCATATTGTAGAAGCCATAAAACTCAGCAGATTTTTTCTCAGGAATAATTCTTGAATACAAACTTCTACTAATTGTTTGAATTCCTCCTTGAAAACAACCAATCAATAATGCCACAACATAAAAGTGAGTAATACTTTCAACAAAATATCCAGCAAATAGAATAATGCAATAACCAAGGATTCCCAAATAGATACCATTCTTTAAGCCTATGAAATTTGCGATTTTGATATAAATTAATGTGGCAAAAAAAGCTACAAGCTGAATCATTACCAGTGCACCCATAATAGATGCTTGATCAAACCCTAAGGTAAAAGCAAAATTTGCTGCCATCCGTACTACAGTATCAACTCCGTCAATATATAACCAATAAGCTAAAAGAAATGTAGCAACTACTTTAAGTTTTTTTAAATCATTGAATGTATTTCTGAACTGGATCAAACCGTTTATTATAGAATCAGAAACACTTTCGCTCTCATGATATTTTGGCTCATCAACAAAAAGAATTAAAGGAAGTGAGAAAAGTGCCCACCAAACTCCAACAGAAATAAATGCATATTTTGTTGCTTCAACTGCATCAATTAAACCGAAAGAAGCAGGATAAGATATCATTAAAAAATTAATAATAATTAAAACACCACCTCCAAGATATCCTAATGAAAAACCTAAAGCAGAAACATCATCTACATTTTCTTCATTTGAAACAGACGGAAGTAGCGAATCGTAAAAAATATTAGCCCCTGAAAATCCAATTGTAGAAAAGATGTAAACCATTAAAGCGATTGGCCACATTCCTTGAGCAATGAATCCTAGGCCTAAAGTCATTACAATTCCTAAAAAAGCAAAGAAAATTAGAAATTTTTTCTTAAAACTACCTCTATCAGCAATTGCACCTAAAATTGGTGCAAGCAAAGCAACTATTAATGAAGCAACTGAATTACCTAACCCTAAATAAAATGTACTGACAGATAAGTTATCTGGATTTGACCAGTATTGTGCAAAGAAAATTGGAAAAAAACCAGCCATAACAGTGGTTGCAAAAGCTGAATTTGCCCAATCGTAAAGAGCCCAACTATAAATTTGTTTTTTATTCATTAGCCTTTTCTCAATGAAAACTTAATGGTTATCCCTTTTAAATCAAATGATTCCCTAAGCTGATTATGTAGATATCTTAAGTATTGAATAGATATCAGTTTTGGATAATTGCTAAATAGTGCAAAAATTGGAGGAGTTTGTTGTACTTGTTCAACAAATTTAATTTTAATTGATTTACCTTGCGTAGCAGGAGGAGGATAATTTCTTATAGCTTTTTCGATCCAAACATTTAATTCCTTTGTGGATAGCTTGTCTCTCTGTTTTGTAAAAATTTCCCATGCAATTTCTAAAATATTTGAAACTCTTCTTTTAGTTAACGCAGAAACAAAAAGTATAGGATAATGCTGGAGATCTTTGAACTCCATATACATGTCTTCTTTATACAATTCAGCAGAAACATTTGTTCCGGAAGCTAAATCCCATTTATTAACAAGAATAATCATCCTCTTCCCTTTTTTAATAACCTCTTTGGCAATTGTTTTTTCTTGTTTAGTAAATCCTTTTTCGGCATCAACTACTAGCAAAACAAGATCAGATCTTAAAAGTGAATCCATAGCTCTCAAGGAACTATAAAATTCAATATCTGAATCAACTTTACTTTTCTTCCTAAGACCAGCTGTATCAACAATTTTAATATCCTTTCCATGCCATTTAATGATTGTATCAACTGAATCTCTGGTAGTTCCTGCTATATCAGACACAATTGCCTGTTCTCTCTGAATTAAAGCATTTAATAATGAAGATTTACCAACATTCGGCATTCCTACTATAGTGATAGAACAATCAGTATTATCATCAGATTGTGAGATGGAATTAAAATCAATTGATTCAAACAAATTATCAAGCATATCCCCAACCCCAGCACCATTTAAGGCTGATATTGGAATTGGATTTTCAAAACCAATATCAAAAAATTGATCTCTTCTTAAATTATGTTCTGGAGTATCACACTTATTGACTCCCATTACAAATTTCTTTCCAGATTTTCTTACAAGCTTAGATAAAAATTGATCGTTAGGATTAAGCCCATCTTTTCCATCAACAAGAAAAATAATTCCATCACATTCATTCAATGCAGCTGAAATTTGTTCTTTAATTTTTTCATTAAATACATCTTCATTTGAGCTAACATATCCTCCAGTATCGATAATATTAAACTCTTGTGATAACCATTCTGCAGAAGAATAAACTCGATCTCGAGTTACACCTTCCATTTGGTCAACAATAGACGTTCTTTTACCTGAAAGCTTATTAAAAAGTGTTGATTTACCAACATTCGGTCTTCCCACAATTGCAATTTTTGGTTTTTTTACCATTTGAGAAGATTATACGACTTCGAAAACTGTTCTGCTATAAAATTATTTTACTAAAAAAATGAACAATTCTGTCCAAAGAATAAATGTAACAATTAATGAATATTGGAAAGGTACTCTTCTTTTTGAAATTTTTGGATTAGACATTCTAACAAAGTAATGCCAAAGTCTAAAAGCAACATAGAGCCACGCTAAAACAAGATTTAAAATTGTAACATGATCAACAGTATAAGCGAATAAACAGTATACTAAAAAAGGCAAAGGAGCTTCAAAAAGATTTTTGTATAGCTCTCTTGAAGCTTGAATATTTAAAGGAATTTCTTGCCATCCTGGCATATACTTTAACCATCGTGAGTCAAGTTCTTTACTAATGATAGACTTTCTAAGTTGAAACGCATTAACAACAGTATGAATGTGCATAATCAAGACAATGGGAAAAATAGGAAATAAAATAAGAATTGGATTCAAACTATTGTCCAAGATAAACTCTTAAAGGTTCACTTCTTGTCTTATGAGCTAATCGTCGAATAGCTTTTTCTTTTATCTGCCTTACGCGCTCTCTAGTTAAACTAAATTGTTCTCCAATTTCATTTAAAGTAAAAGATCTATCTCGATTAATTCCAAAATACATTTCAATTACAGAACGCTCTCTTTCTGTTAAAGTGCTAAGCGCAGAAGCAATTTCTTCTTTCATAGAAGTATCCATTACATTGTTGTCAGGATCTTTTTCTTGTTCATCTTCAATGACATTTATTAAAGAACTATCCTCTCCTTCTGCAAAAGGAGCATCAAGCGAACTATGTCTTCTTGAATATTGAAGCGCATTGAACACTTCTTCAGTTTTTACGTCAAGCTGATGACTAATTTCTTCAACTTTTGGAGGACGACCCATTTCAGCTTCAAGCTTTTCAGCAGCTTTAGTAATCTTAGTAATTGTACCAACTCTGTTTAATGGCAACCTAATAAGCCTACCTTGTTCTGCTAATGCTTGAAGAATTGCCTGCCTAATCCACCAAACAGCATAAGAGATAAATTTAAAACCTCTAGAAGGGTCAAATCTTTTAGCAGCTTTGATAAGTCCAAGATTTCCTTCATTAATAATATCTGACAATGACAAGCCATTCCCTTGATATTTTTTAGCAACTGATACAACAAATCTTAGGTTTGCTTCAACCAATTCTTTCATTGCTTTTTTATCGCCCTTGGCAATTAAAACAGCTAATTCAACTTCTCGATCTGGCGATAATGGTTCATATTGTGAAATTTCAGACAAATACATACTAATTGTTCCACTGGATACCTTTGATCTTTTAATTCTTTCATCTGCTCTACCTAAAGCATTTTTTCTTTTTTCCTCAGCATCCAACTCCTTCTGCACTTCAACAGCATGTGCATCAGGACCCATATTCTCTAAATTCTGGAGTTCTTTTGATAGTTTTTTTGAGTTTTTTTTAGCAGTCAATTGAGTAGTCCTTTTGATAAAATATTAAAGTATTTCACAGCCCAAAATTTACCAAATTTATAAAATTTTCCAAGGTATTTATTCAGATAAATTTAATAAGGCTTCTTGCAAAGAAGAATATTTGAACTGATAATTACTTTCTAAGGTTCTAGAGGGTTTAGTTTTTGGACCATAAAGGAAAATTTCACTCATATTACAAAACATGAATTTTATTAGGAATTTGGGTAGAAAAATTACCCATGAAATAATACTTTTTTTATGCTTTAAAATTGATTTAAAAAATGTATCATGTGTGGTGAGCTCTGATCCAACTAAATTAAATGCTCCAATTAAATTATTATCCAAAGAGTGATGAATAAATCCAACAATATCATCAGCATGAACCCAAGGAAAATAATGATTTTTATTGCCTGGTACAGGTATTGAGAGCAACAAATTTAATGATAACAAATTGATGATTTTCTTTTGAAGAACAACTCCAATTCTTAACTGAATAATATCAATATCTTCAAAAAATTTAAATATATCTGCGTTTCTTTCATTTTCAACACATACCTTTGCTAAAAAAGTATTACCTAATTCAGAATTTTCATCAACAGAAAAATTATAATTAGCACTTTCTTTGGCATAAATCCCAACTGCAGATGCATTAATAAATTTTTCAGGGATTATTTCATTTCTTACGCAAAAATCAAAGAGCATTTTTGTTGAATCGATTCTACTATTCAAAATTTTTCTTTTAACTGATTTGGTCCATAATTGGTCAACCTTTTCTCCATTAAGCTTTATCAAAATATTTGTATCACTTAAAAAAGAAGGATTGATTGTCGACCAATCAATCACATTAACATTATTTGAGAATGTATTTTTATGTTTGTGCAGATTTCTTGTTAAAACACAAACATTATAACCTTTGTAGGCTAATGAAGATACAATCTTTTTACCAAGAAAACCAGTACCGCCCGCTACAATTATTTTCATTTTTTATTGAGAGATGACATAACAGATTTTACTTTAGCTTGTGTTGATGGACTAAACCAGTTATCAATTAAGATCTGATAGTCAAAATCTGTATCACGCATTAACGATTGTTTTAACCTTACAAAAGGTTCCCCAGCACTGATATAAAATTCTGCTAATTTTTTTGCTTTAATTAATGCCTTAGATGTGGCATTCTTTTTTCCAGAAAATCTGTTTCCAACCATTTCATTTATCAACCCTTTATTTAAGGCTTCTTTGGGTGTGTACATTTTACACTGAGTTGCAACTTCGAAAAGATTATCTCTACTGATAGAGTGCGATATAATTGAAAGCATATCTGGAGGGAGATCTATTCCAATTGCCATTTCATTTAAACCCATTCTATGCATACCGTGCATTCCATACCTATAATCTGATGCAAGAGCTAGCAAACATCCCCCAGCAATAGCATGACCACCAACAATACTAATAACTGGCCCTGGAAAATCTCTGCAAGCCCTTAAAAGGTTTCCAAGAGTATTGAAAATTAAAGCAACCTCATTAGGTTCTTTAGCATTTGATAAATCTTTAAGATTTAGCCCTGCACTAAAAACCTTTTCATTCCCTAAAATAATTACTGCTTTACAATCACTATAATCAAGCTCTTTTATGAGTTTCTTTGCTCTTTCAACGCTTAGGAGATTTGGACCTTTTTCTCCCATTTCTATAATTTTAATTTCTTTTTCAATAGATATATTCATTTTCATTCCCCCTGAAACTCTTTTTTAATTTCATCAAAAACTTGTACACTTTTTTGGTTTGAAAAGTCAAAGCAAACCATTGTCATATTACATGATATGGCACATTCTTCATCATTTTCCATAAATAGACCATACTCATAATCAAAACTTTTACCACCAATTCGAGAAATTTTCAACCCAACAGTTAAATTTTTTGGGTGTTTAATCTGCTTTAAAAAGTTAAAAGTCATTGATGCGACAATAAATGGAAATTTATCAGTATCATATGGAAAAAGACCAATATCGTGAGCGTGCCTAACCCTTGCATCTTCGAAATATGCAACGGCAGTACCATGGTTAATATGACCCAGCATATCTTCATCATACCATCTGGTTTCCATGTCATAAAATCTAGAAAATTGCTCTTTTGTCATTAATCAATTAAAAATTTTGGATTGTCTTTAGGAAAAATACATTTTTCTTTCTTTCCAAACCAGCTATATCTTCTTTTTGCTATCAAGTTATAAATGAAATCTGCAAAAAAAGTTGGGACCAAATAAAATAAATATCTTAAAGGGCTTTTAAGCTCTCTTAAAATTACAAAAGCTGCATAGGATTTAGAAAAAACCTCTTCATCTTTTTTAACAATTACAGAATTCATGTCCTTCAAAAACTTTTTATTGATAGTAGATCTTGCATAATTTGATTGCAATGGACTAAAATACAAGATATCACTTTTGTCCATTTTGATTAAGGCGTTAATTGCAAACGAACAAACAAAACAAACTCCGTCGTAATATATTACTATTTTGGATTTCATTATAAAATATAGGGTATGATAAAAGCTGTTTTTTCTTTATAAGATTTATGCTCTTCAAACCTCGAAAGAGATTTATCAATTTTAATCATATTAGGAATCCACACAGCTATTATAAATAATGTCAAAATCACTGTTGGCAACCACCATAAAGGTGTTTCAATTACCATTATAATAAAACTTAGATATATTAATAATTCTCCAAAATAATTTGGATGTCTACATTGTTGCCAAAAACCGTCCGTTATTAGGCCAGATTGATATTTTAAAAAAATGAATTTTTGCATATCCGAAGCAAAATGATAAAACACTCCAATTGAAAAAGTACATATAGCTAAAACAATAATTTCTAAAGAAGATTGATGTCCTGAAGAAGTAATTATGTACGCAGGTGTCCAATATAAAACCAAACCAATTAAAATTAATAAAGCATAAGGAATTCCAACTTTACTTTCCCAGGTTTTATCAGGAAAAATATAACTTTTTAAAACCCACATAATACCATAAGAACCATGCAAGCAAAAATAAACCCATGCAGTAAGATTATCAGCCTGGTTATAATAGTAAATTAGATAGAGAACCAAAAGCCATGTCACGCCCTTGGCAAAATCAATCATGTATTTCTGTTTAATTCGCATAGAAAAAAAATGGAATGAATAAAATAATCAACATTATTATAATTGTAAGTAAAGACTTCCTATAATACAAAACTAATTCTTTTTTATCTTTCATTCTTATCTGCTTTCCAAGCCAGCATACCGCCATCTACATTGACTGCAGTAAAATTATTTTCATTTAAAATGTCTTTTCCAATACCTGATCTGTTTCCACTTCTACATACAACATAAATAGTATTTTCTTTATAATCGTTTAAATCACCTAGCCTATCTTCTAACTCATTTATTGGAATTAAAATAGAGCCATTAATGTGTCCAAGCGGACCATAATACTCTTCTTCTGTTCTCACATCTAACACAACAGTTTTATTATCAAGAATTTTATCTTGAAATTTATGCATACTTATAACATCTGCATTTTTTGAACAACAAATCATAGAAAAAGTTACTACAAAAAATAATAGGATTAATTTACTTTTCTTCATTTTGCTTTTTTCTTAGATATCTTTTAATTGTTAGAAAATTAAAGACTGTTCCAAAAATGACAAATAATGTCATTAATATGATTGTTCCTTTCATATTATGGTGCCAACCAATTTGCATTAATTTTTTCCTTATCAAAAATGAACTTACATCTTTGATGACCGCTATATTTCAATTTAAGAAAATCAATTTCATAGAAATGACATCTGATAATTACAAAATTATTATACCCAACGGAAGACTCTTGCTCGGTAGGATTTTTAAATTTGACATCATCTGGAATATTAGGATGATATTTTTCAAGGGATTCTGATGGGCTAAACGGCCCCATATAACATCGTTTTGAAGAAGGTGTTGCAATGTCCCATCTTTGCTTTGTAATTGAATTATTATGGAAAATTTCAACTTTTCCTTTAAATCTTAATTGTATTTTTTCTTCTGTTGAATAAAATAAAGCTGAAAATTTATTATTCTTTTTTAACTCTTCAACTTTAGGACTTCTTAGATCTGAATGACAATCAAGAAATCGATTATCTATTGAAAAGTCTCTTAATACTACAGTTCTTAGACTAGGCATTTTGTCGTCAATGCTTGCAAGAGAAAATGTTCTAAATGAATGTGCAGAATTTTTAAGAGCATTAATCATTAATTCCTCAATTTTTTCACATATTTCTTGAAATTCTTTATTTAACATATTTTTAAAATAATTTGAGTTTTAAATAATTTTTGCTTTATATTCATTTGAATTTAACAAAAAAGAGGTATAATACATGGACTTTACAACATTTACATTTTTTGTAACAAACATGGCTTTACTAGCAGCCGGTCTTTTTCTTTGGCTAGAAAGAGATAATGTGAACCCTAAATGGAAAACTGCATTATCAGTTTCAGGTATGGTTTGCTTTATTGCTGCTGTTCATTACTATTACATGAGAGGTAACATGGACATGACTGATGTTGTATCAATTAGATACATTGACTGGTTAATTACTGTTCCTCTTCAAATGGTCGAATTCTACATCGTACTTGCAGCTGTAACTGCTGTTAGTGCAGGTGTACTTCACAGACTTTTAGGATTTTCTGCATTAATGTTAACTTTTGGTTATTTAGGGGAAACAGGTCACGTAGCTGCTATTAATTCAACTACAGGTTTTGTTGGCGGAATGCTCTTCTGGGGACTAATGTTAAGAGAAATCTGGTCAGGTGAGGCTGCTGAAGTTAACGCAGGTTCTAAGAACGCTGCTGCTGCTTATGCATTCGACGGAATGAAGAAAATTGTAACATTTGGATGGTTGATTTATCCACTTGGATACGCATTAGGCTACTTCGGTGGTGGTGTAGATCCAGACTTAACTAACCAAGTATACAATTTAGCTGATTTTGTAAACAAAATTCTTATCGGTATGATTGTTTATGCTGCTGCTAAGATGGATACAAAATAATCAATTCATTTTACTTAAAAAAAAGGCCTTCAATTGAAGGCCTTTTTTTTTATTCAAACAAATCACTCAATCGATTTTTAATTATAGCTTGTTTAGCCATAACTGATAAAGAAATTACTGCTAAGTTAAGTAATGAAAATCTTCTATCTTTTGTATACCCTTTTTTATATCTAAAATAAATTTGTTGTGCAATAACTGCGATTTTAAAAAGTCCGAAAACATAGTAAAATACTGGATTAGTGATGTTTTTTCCAGATTCCTTTTCATATAGTTGCAGAATACCTTCTCTAGTTGGATTGCCATCAAGAGTTGTTGCACTTAATTGAAACAACTTGAGCTCTGGTAAATCATTTTTATCTACCCAATAGCCAAGAGTTGTTCCTAAATCCATGAAAGGATCACCTATAGTGGCCATCTCCCAATCAAGAACTGCGGTTATTTTTGAATGATTATCTTTATCAAGTACCAGGTTATCATATTTAAAATCATTGTGCACAATTGACCCATGAACTTCTACAGGTTGGTTTTCATGAAGCCAAGATGCTATAAATTCCATATTTGCTATAGAATCAGTTTTTGAATGATTGTATCTCTTTATCCAGCCTTCAACTTGTCTTTTAACATAGCCATTAATATTTCCAAGCTCATTTAAATTAGCTTGATCTATATCAACATTATGAAGCTCTACCAATGTGGAAACTAAAGATTTAGATACATTTTGAATTACTTCTTTCCCTGGAGAATCTTTTTGCTGGAGATTTGGCCTAATTATATAACCCTCCACTCGCTCCATTAAATAAAAAGGTGCCCCAATTATTTCACTATTATCACAATAAAGATAAGCATCAGGTACTTTTAAAAACTGAGATTTTAGATTTTTTAATACATTGTACTCTCTAAACATATCATGGCCACCTTGTAAGCTCTTGGCACCAAATGGCGGTCTTCGTAAAACAAACTCTTGTGACGATGATTTAAGAAAATAAGTTAAATTGGAATATCCGCTAGGAAACTGTTTAATTGATAAATCATCAGCATTAATATTATTTTCTGATAAGTAAGTTTTAAGTGTTTCTAATGCAAATTCTTCTCCATCTCGTATTTCTCTAGGAGAATCTATTGAAAAATTTGGGGTTTTATTTTTTTGAATGAATCGTGATAGCAAATAGTAGAATTTAAGCTTTAGAGGAACTCTCAAAACTTTCTAATCCTATTTAAGATATTTTTTCATTATTTCTTTGGCTACTCTTGACTTATGAACCTCATCAGCACCATCATAAATTCTAGCTGATCTTTCATGCCTATACAATGAAGCAAGTGGAGTATCATCAGTCATGCCAAGAGCACCATGCACCTGAACAGCTCTATCAAGAACATTTTGAAGAACTTGTGCTACATAAAATTTAATCGTTGAAATTTCAACCTTAGAAGCGTACGCACCTTCATTATCAATTTTTTTAGCAGCATCAAGAACCATTAAACGCGAAGCATTAATTTCTGCTCTTGATTCTGCAATCCAATTTTGAATGGTTTGCTTCATTGCCAAAGGTTTTCCAGGAGCAAGTTCCCTTGAAGCTGCTCTTTGACACATCATATCAAAAGCTTTTTCACATTCTCCAATCCATCTCATACAATGATGAATTCTTCCAGGTCCAAGTCTTTCCTGAGCAATTTTAAACCCAGCTCCAACAGGACCTAAAACATTTTTTTCAGGAACAATGCAATTATCGTAAATGATTTCTGCATGTGCATTCCAACCATCTCCCTCATCTCCCATTACTGAAATATTTCTAATAAAATTGAAACCCTTTGTTTTTGTTGGAACAATAATTTGAGATGCTCTCATGTAAGGATTTTCATGATCTGGATCTGTGATTACCATTACAATAGCAAAATCAGCACCATCTGCAGAAGATGTAAACCATTTGTGTCCGTTTATAATATAGTTAGAACCATCTTTTACAGCAGTTGAACCCATTATCACTGGATTTGAACCAGCATATTCAGGTTCAGTCATTGAAAAACAACTTCTTACTTTACCCTCAACTAAAGGTTTTAAAAATGTTTCTTTTTGATAATCAGTGCCGTGCTCAATAAGAATTTCCATATTACCAGCATCAGGAGCTTGACAATTGAATACATAGAGACCATAAAATGTTTTACCAAGAATTTCATAGATTTGACCGAGTTGATGAAGGCTTAATCCCAATCCTCCATACTCTTTTGAAATTTGAGGAGCAAATAACCCCATCTCCCTTACTTTTTTTCGTTTTTCTTCTAAGAATGGTAAGTGATCAGCAAATTTATGATTGATATTAAAATCGTCTTCATGAACAACCATTTCATTATCAATAAAGTTTTGAATTTTTGATTTTATTTCTTCAAATTTTTCGTTTGGTAAAGCCATAATTTCCCTAAATGTATGTTTCTAGATATCTTGGTATTAAACTACGATTAAAAGCATCCAATGTAAAAGTATCATTTTCTTTTTTGAATAATGTGATGGAGGCATTTTTAATTTTAAAATTTAATTTCATGATTTCATCGACTGTCAATGGATGACATTCAGCATAAACGCCAGTGATAGCACCTCCAGATGACACAACCATTGTATTCCTATTTTCATTCATTAATGAGGATACTTTACTTTTTGCCAATCGTACTCTTTCTCTAAAATTATCATAACTTTCAAAACCTTTTTCAGATAAATCAAGCTCATTATGAATCCATTTTTTTGCAATAATATTAAAATATTCTAAAAATTTTCGTTTACGCTTCCAAAAAGGTACATCATTAAAAATTTCCTTAATATTTTTATCTGTGTTTAACATTTTAGGAATGAAATTCTGAGCAATTTCCATCAACTGATTTTCAGCAAACTCTTCAATAATTAATGGATAACTTAAATCTCCCCCATAACCTTCATTTATGCCATCAAAAGTTTGTTGATGTCTTTTCAATGGACCAATAATTGTCCGATCAAAAGATATACTATTTTTCAATAATTTTTTTCCAAGAGCAATTGATTGCTTAACCCCTTTTTTACTCAAATTATCGTAGTTTTTTTCACCAAAGGACGCTTGTCCATGTCTAATTAAATATAGATTAGTAATATTCCCCTCCTTGATACTACTCGTAGATTAAAAATACCTGCTCTGCTACACAGGCTGGCTTTTCATTATCTTTAAGCTCTACCATAACTTCAACAGTCAATTTTGCACCATTTTTAATCTCTTTGAACTCTTTTAAAACAACCCTTCCTCTCACAAAACTTTTTACAGGAACAGGCGCAGTAAATCGGACACGATTTAATCCATAGTTTACACCCATTTTAGCTGATTTGATAGCATAGGTTTCCTCTAAAAACTTTGGAAGTAAAGATAGAACTAAGAAACCATGAGCAATTGTAGATTTGAAAGGAGATAATAATTTAGCTCTTACAGGAGCAGTATGAATCCATTGTTCATCTCCTGTTACTTTTCCAAATTTAGATATTTGAGATTGTGAAATTTGATGCCATTTGCTTACTCCAAGCTCAGATCCAACAAAACTTTTTACTTCTTCTAGGTTTTTTAAGGTTTTCATTAAGAAAAGTTAGCAGAATGACTAGTTTCTAACAATATTAAACTTTTTAAAATAAAAACGCATCCAAGCAAAAGAAATAATTGCAGCAATTAAAATTGCGAATATTTGAGAGAACCAAACCCACTCAATTGGCTTTCCTATAAAATAAAAGTAATAAGATAAAGGAGCTGTTAAAATAATCACACGGGTAATTGTTGTAATAAGTAGTGGCATTCCTTGGCCTAAAGCTTGACATACTCTTGAGCAAATAACACTTATTCCAACAGCTGGATAAGCTAATATGATAATCTTTAAATAAGTTACTCCAATATCTATAACTAAGGGGTTTGAACTAAAAATAGGTAATATATTACTAGCTAAAACAAAAAAGAGTATTACACTTATTGTTGTGATAAATACCGCTCTATTTATTCCATAGTAAACTACTGATAAAAGTTTATCAAATTCTTTTGCGCCATAAAACATTCCTACTATAGTTGTTAGACTGATAGCTATTCCTAAAATTGGCATAAATAATAACATATCAAGTCTTGAAACTATTTGATAGGCAGCTACAGCTTCTGTTGAATAATTTACAAGAATCTTATTCATCACTACCTGTCCAAATGAAATAATAAGCATGGAAAGCGAAGATGGAATCCCAATTTGAAAGATTTTTGACATTATGTTATAATTAAGGCTTAAATCCTTAACATAAAATGATATAAAAGTTGATTTTTTCACAAAAATGATAAATAAGTACGCCAAAACCATTACAATCTGACTTATTATTGTTGCAAAAGCTGCTCCTCTTACACCATACTCAAAAGTAAAAATTAGAATTGGGTCAAGAATTAGGTTTAAAACAGTTCCAATTAACCCGATAATCATTGGAATTTTTGTTTCGCCCTCTCCTGCTAAAATAGCTCTAAAAAACATTGAAAAGATAACTAATCCAAGACCAAAGGTTAGAATTCTTAAATAAGAATATGCTATTGTTAAAATTTCTCCCTCAGCCCCTAGTATAGATAGTAATCCTTCTCCATAAATCACTCCAAGGACAGTTAAGATAATAGTACTTAAAAAACCGATTAATAATGTTTGTGAAGCAGTCTTTTCAGCATTATTCTTATCTTTTTGACCAATATATTGAGCTATTGTAGCAGTCGCTCCAGTTCCGATTCCCACTCCAAGACCTATTATAATAAAAAATAAAGGACTAACAAATGCTACTGCTGTAACCTCATCTGCGCCAAGCCACCCAATAAACATAATATCTACTACATTAAATAATGTTTGCACCATCATTCCTGCAATGATTGGCAAAGCCATTTTCCACATAGATTTATAAGGATTTGCTAAAAAATCCTCTAAGCGTGATTCTTTTTCCATTAAGTCTCAAAAAGATATAAATATTTCTTATATCCTTTTTCTTCCATTTCTTTAACAGGAATGAATTTTAAGGCAGCAGAATTAATACAGTAACGTAATCCTGTAGGATTTGGTCCATCATTAAAAACATGACCTAAATGAGAATCTCCTTGCTTACTTTTTACCTCTGTACGAGGAAGAATTAACTTATAATCCTGCTCAAATTTTACGTTTTTTTCCTCAATGGGTTGATAAAATGAAGGCCATCCAGAATTTGAGTCATATTTATGAATTGAGGCAAATAAAGCTTCTCCAGAAACAATATCAACATAGATTCCGGGTTCTTTATGATCCCAATATTCATTATCAAAAGCAGGTTCTGTACCACAATCTTGGGTAACATAGTACTGCATATCGGTTAATTTTGATTTTTTCTCTTCCATAAGGTCTTCCATTGTTTGCGCATTGATACTAATAGATAATAATAGTATAAATATGATTTTTTTTGTCATTTTCATTAAAAACTAAGTTAATAATAGTAAAGATTTTTTGTTTGGTTTTTTTCATTTATAGTGATACCTTGAAAATAATTGATAACTCTGTGTCTAAAGACACGGAAAAAAACTAACTGATAATAATAAAAAAGAGGTATAAATAATGAAACTTAACAAAGCAAGTTTTCAATATATGTTTGCCTTACTTTTTTCTGTTGCAACGCTTTTTGCTCAGAACATTACAGGAACCGTTAGCGGTGATGATGGT
>Ga0310343_10000483_pt1 | contig 18989 bp, 16 predicted proteins | sample HC15DNA2025_MG_FD_203519 | JGI IMG/M metagenome (GOLD analysis project Ga0310343, IMG submission 203519) | Marine microbial communities from station ALOHA, North Pacific Subtropical Gyre - HC15-DNA-20-25_MG | ecosystem: Environmental > Aquatic > Marine > Oceanic | place: Pacific Ocean: North... | reverse complement strand
ATTTCACACCAGCAATGATCAGACTGGGGAGACAGCGGAGACAGCGGAGACTGGTTAAGCGGATTTGGAATAAAAATTGATTTTATACAATTTCATTTATAATATATATATAATGGATTCACCGGGATATGTATATGTTATTACAGATGGAAGGTTCTATCAGTTTCCAGGAGGTATATTAGAAATGGCTATTAAAATTGGAAAAACAGACCAATATTATTCAAGATTTATCGGTCTACAAAATGAACAATCGTTTTTGAATTCACAATTTAAAATTCTTCTTCTTGTAAAATTAGAAAATAAATCATGGATGACATCACTTGAAACCGCACTTCATCGTAATTTTAAGGAACGTCGTATTATATCATCAAAAGAATGGTTTTACATGAATAATGTTGATGAAATTGTCCAATATATCGAAACCGTATTTTCAAAAAATACAAATGTGACTATTTATAAAACACAAGAAGAAATTGATCAAGTTTATAAAATAATGGACGATTATATGAATAGTCCATTAAAAATTGGAAAAAATCCAGAACAACAAAAATCTGGATTAAAAGTAAAAAATAGAGTATTATGTATACAATTAATGATTCGTGAAAATAACAATATAACACCAAACCAAGTATTAGAAAAAATGAATGATTATAACAAGGCAGATTTAAGATATGATATTCAAAATGGATATTTTACATTTTAATGTATATATATCACAATTTAGAAGAACATTTATTTTCTATTGTATTTATATAATAATGAGTAAAAATTTAAATACAATAATTGATACACCAGAAGGAATTGCTAAATTTATTGCAAAAAAATTTTTGAGAGGGGTTGTCGATAAACATGATATATTAATAGCAAACAATATTTTACATAATATTTTAGATATTATGAACAATAATATTAGACTTATGGCAGCAGAAAATTGTGAAAAACAAGGCAGAGCATTTAATATATATACTAATAATATAACTCATAGTATAATTAAAAGTGGTGGTAGTAGTCAAAATTATAATATCTTACAAGAAAAAAAAAAAATGAATTTTGACAATCTATTAAAAATAACAGATTCAACTTTTTTGTATTTAACAAATTCGAATAATAGTTATGGATTTACAACTCAAGGTAAATCAATGACAACCAAGTCTGCTGAACAACAACTTAGTAGTGATAAATTGTCGCGTTATAAAATACAGAAAAAAATATCGGCAGCGGCGGAAGCGCGGCAGCAAAAGTATAAAAGACAGAAAAAAGTAACGGCGACGCAAGAAGGGATGGGGATGGGGATGGAAATGATGGGCAGCGAGAACAAGTCACCAAAAGAAGGAGACGAATGGACACGCTGGGATGAATTGGAAATGATGGGCAGCGAGAACAAGCAACCAGAAGAAGGAGACGAAACAGCAGCTCATCTGCGGAGTATGCGGAGTAAACCACCAGTTAAAGTTCGTACATTTAAAAACATACAAAGCTCTATAAAAACATTGAAAATTGTTGATGACAAAAATAATAAAAATAATATCGAACATTTTATACTTATAATAAATGAGTTAAAAGATATATTTTTTGATCATTATAAATCACCTAATACCAACACAACCGGCATCAATTCGTACGACAGCGTCGAGGATTTCACTAGTAGAATACAGAATTTACCATTAACGTTAGAATATTCACAGGACCAAATTAAACCTTTTATCCAAGATAGCGACTTAATATTTAGTTTAGTATTGAATTGTATGGATGATTCTCATAGACAAGAAATAATAAGAATAAGCTATTCAGTAAGTACACAAAAACCAACAATACAGTTTCGAGGTATAACCATTGGAAATAATACATACGAATTAGCGGACCAAGAACAAGTACCAAAACCAAATGTTTCTTACATAAATTATAATAAACAATTAAAAATATTTTTTGATTTTTTCAATAATCATGATAAATGGCTAACTGAAAGCCGCAAAAAAGACAATATAGCCATCAATGATACTTTAGCATTTATAAACGAAAAAATAAGTCAGCAGGAAAGTGAGATAGTGATCAAGTCGGCGATAATAGATAATAAGGGACGCGGTATAAAGCAATACATATATATTGTGGGGTTTATTGTCATAGGTATCATATTGTACGCTGTATACAAATTATATTGTCTAAGAAATGATTTTACGAAATGTCAATTAAAATGGAAGGCGGGTCTGGTCGGCATTGAAAGTCGAACGGCTGGTCTGAATATGGATGATGCCGACGGCGTGGGTAGGGTCGATTTAAATTTTGATGATGATCATTGTAATGATATGTTTAAACAAGATTTTAATAGTGCCTCCAAAGCAGAAACTTGGCTGAACAACACATTTTCACAAAACACAGATGAATATACACAAGAATGGTTGACAGAACATAATATCGATTTTACCATGAATGGACTTTTGAATGGGTTTTTTATGACAATGCCTGGTGCATCGGATGTCTTGGGATCTATGATTGGCGTTGCTGGCGTCGGCATTGCTCTTGAATTTTATCAGATGTTTTTTAGGGAAATAAACAAATCTAAAATGAATATTTCCAGTAAAGAACAAATAATCCGTAATTTGAATGAAATGAAAAATAAAGTAAAGGGATTAGCAGGTAAATTAAATTTAGCAGGTAAATTAAATCTGAGTACGTTAGCAGGTACGGAAGCTTTATATGATATACAAAAACATGTCACTAGTATCCAGATGGGGATGTCAAGAGGGGGGAAAACATTTAAACATAAAAGAAAATCCATGAAAAATTTGAAACATAAAAGAAAATCCATGAAAAATTTGAAACATAAAAGAAAATCTAAGAAAAATTTGAAACATAAAAGAAAAACAAAACGTAAATCATTCAAAGGAGGAAATAATGAGAATTTAAATACGTTTATAAAGTTATTTACTTGTCTTGTAAAAGAAACAGTAGACTCTGGTTCAATTAATATGTTAACAATAGTGAACAACGAAAAATTCAAAAATTTACTAGGTTTACTTATACATAATCGTAAAGAAATCAACAATGTACCTTAATTATTTTATTTACGTATATAAAATAATTAACGATTTCTTCTTTTTTTTGTTTTTCTTCCACTTTTATTAACCTTATTACTATTATTGTTGTGTATGGTAGAAGAAGATTTTTCTAATACTCCATTATTCTTGTTTTCTATCTTTGAATTGACTGTATTACTACTACTATTCTTAGGAGCGTGACCTGGTGCTTCTCTTCGTCTTCTCCTTTCTTCATCAACAAGAATTGCTCTTATCCGTCTTTGGTTTGCAGCAGCAATTCGTCGGCGGCGGAGCACCCAATATGTTATTATAGAGAAAATACCTGATAATGGAGATGATAATATTTCATTGACACCCGTTTGAGTTACAGATGGTGTTGTATGAATATGTGGCGGATTGGCGGAGGGAGGAAAATAACCTGATGTATGGCCAGGAACAAATTGTCCAGGCTCAACAACTTGTCCAGGCTCAACAACTTGGCCAGGCTCAACAACTTGGCCAGGAACAACTTGGCCAGGAACAACTTGGCCAGGCTCAACATCGACGGTATGTGTATTGAGGTCGTTGAGTATATTTTCCAAATCATTCGGTTCTTCATTAGTTGAAGCATTTGGTTGACCTAGTAACAACTGATGCGATGACTCATGTACATGTTCAGGTTCAGCAGGTACAGCTACATGTACATCATGTACAGTTGTAATTACCAAATCATCACTATTACTTATTGCTCCATTAAAATAACTATGAGAAATACCAACCATACCTGCCAATCCAGCCCCAGCCGCCGCCATCGCGGGCAACACCCAGTAGCTCACAGCATCCGCACCAGTATCAGCAAGCTGTAATAATACTTGGGCACTCATACGCGTCGCCATGCCGGTAAAGTCCCCCGCGAGTTCTAATACTTGCCCATTCTCTAATATTAACCGACCTCCATTAGCAATTATTTCTGCTATCGCGTCATTATTCATATATAGAATATGGCCCAGCTCAGCAGCAGACTGCAATAATTGATCCTCAAATCCAAATAACATCCCCCCCTTTAGTTTATTTTTATTCGATTTTCGTTTACTTCGTCTTTTTTTATTCCTTTTTGTTTTTTTTCCATTCTTTTTCCTTTTTCCCCCAACCCCAACAGGAACAGGAACAGGAATAATATTAGCACGTGAATGCATTTCAGAAAACATTCGATGAGAATGTTTATCTGGGTTTGCTGGGATATTTACTTTTGATGGTTCTTGAGTAGGATATAGTTTAATACTAGAAGTAACATTGTTCAGTTTTTGTTCAAAAGAAATATTTCTAAGAATTATATCTACATCATGTTGATTATTACTAAATCTCATAAATGTATAAATAGAATGATTTATTTCTTCATCATTAACATGTACATTTATGAATTGTTTGATGTTATTAGTGTTTAGTATATCACTCAAAACCACAAATTCATCAAGACTTATACATTTTTCTACGCGAACACGTGATTGTTCTGCATCATGTGTATTATATATTCCATAATAGGTGTATATTATGTTATAAAATTCGGCTATTATACTTTCTAATATACTTATTATGAAGATCTTATTTTTTTTTGAGTTCCTATCCTGATATGCCTTTTGATATGCCTTTTGATATGCCTTTAAAAATTTTGAAGAAAGTATATTAATATCATCATACATCTGTATATGTCCATCAACATATTTTTCTGTGTTTTTTAGTTTCATATCTTTAACTTTCATATCTTCAACTTTCATATCTTCAACTTTCATGATTTGTTTAGTTCCAATTATACCCGACTTCTTTTGACCACATAGTAAAATACCATGATATGCTATTTTTCTTAAAAATCGAATCCTATTTTCTTTTAAGAATTCTTCTTGTGAACCAATTTTACCATCAACTTTAAATTCATCACAGTTTATATGTAATTGTACAAAAATCATAATAAGATAGGTAAAAGATTGGTCGTAATCTAACATTTATATATATAATATATTTTTTATTGTTAAAACTATAAAAAATTGAAATTAATTTAAAAAAAATAATATAATAAGAGAATGACTTTAACCACCAAAAATATATTAAGCGAATTAGAACCATTGCAAAATTCTCTTTCCCCCGAAGTATGGAGTGCTTTACCTCACGATGTTCTTCAAGATTACGGCAACATGTATCGTAAAAATAATGATTTAAATGAATTTGAAAAGTATAAAGAAAATATCATACAAGAATTCGGTATTGCATATCATGAAATTCCAATGTGGGAATTAACCATTACACCTAGTTCACAATTAATAATAATTCATCGTAAATTTGGATATAGCCGTCGCGAAGATGGTGTGTATGATAATATACGACTACCTGAAGAGCCTAAATATGAAGGTCTACATTCCCCTTATGCATATTCGTATTGTAATGGAATTACAGATAAATGTAAAAATTATTATAAATATACATGTACAGATTGTGGTAAAACGTTCAATACATTCATGTGTTTACACTGTAAATAAAATAAAAAAGTTTAATATATCATTTACAATAAATCATTATTTTTTTTAATTCACGTTGGTCGCTTTCACACAATGGACACAAGTCATGGTCATATTCAATAAAATAGCTCCATGCACATTGACTATGTAATATATGACCACATGTTTTTAATTGAATACAATCACTTTTATCGTAGGTATCTAAACAAACACAGCATTCATCTTCCGGATTCATAGTCGTAATCATTTTGTTAAATCTTTTTCTATAATACCATTGAACAAGTTTACACATCGTTAAATTACGTATATATTTTTATATTTATAAACAAATGTAAACTATATTTTAGTCATGATGTTCATTATTTATAGGTTGTTGATTTATACCATAATTATTCATTTTTAACATACACCACGTACTAAAACTTATAAACCATTTGTCAAACATATGTGAAGTTGAAACAATAACCCAATTGATTGCTTTGCAATGAGGAGTTGTAGTCATAAATCCACTGGTCATAATTCCAAATATAGTCATAGGTGCACACAATTTAATATATGTAGTACATGCAATCACATGAACAATACTCCAAATTAAATAGATAATCATAATATAAAGGACATCGTTAATTCGTTTTTTCATGTTTCCCAAATTCATATTCATAGTGTAAATTGTATTGTATTTTAAACATTAGATTCAATTTTTTATAAAATAACATGTATTCATTCCAAATGGACTAACTTTCGTTTGTTGTAAAACATTATAAGAATTTCATCTTTTACTTTATTCAAAACGTCATTTTCATCTTTATTATTTAAATAACGCTGAAAAGAATTTATGATTTCCGGGTATTTGTCTTTATAGTCATCATACCATTTTTCCAATACCATTTCATTATAATCATATAGTCCATCGACTTGATCTTTTTTATCATGAATTTGCCATTCATTATCCTTATAAACCATTACATATTTTCCTTTGATATTTGATAAAAATATGTTCATATTTTCCGGTTTTTCTGGATTAAAATGTACCTTTTCAATTAATGTTTTAACACACGTATTACAACTTTTCATACATGCCATATAATCATTATGGGTTAAATGACTATAATCTGTATCCATATGATTTAATAATTGTATATTGATTGTATTATGAATGGTTCCCTGATTAATATTTTGAATTTGTAATTTATTCGTTAGTTTATCAATTTGTTTTTGCATCTTTTCCATTTGTTTTCCTTGTATATTTAATTGCTTCTGTTTTTCATTAAACAATCGTGCTAATTCTTTCAAATCTTCATCCTTATTTTTCTTACATGTATATTTAATATGTTTGTACATTGACTGTTTAAATTTAAAATTTTTCGAGCAATATTTACACTGAAAAAGGTGTGGCTGTTTTTCATCAAAAAGGTTGACTTTAGGTTGACTAAAGGTTGACTTTAGGTTGACTAAAGGTTGACTTTTGGTTGACTCTTTGTGTTTGTTTGTTTTCAAATGTCTTGAAAAATCTCCTTTGAGATTTGTGTGAAAATTACACCATTCGCAGTTATATTTTAATGACATTTTTTGTTAGTTTATTTTATAAATTATCTTTATATTTTATTTTCATGTTTTTTTCATGTTTTTTCATGTTTTTTTCATGTTTTTTCATGTTTTTTCATGTTTTTTCATGTTTTTTCATGTTTTTTATTTTTTTATAATATATAAATGTTACTGGTATACTGTAATTTTATGTATTTTTAATTATTGTTTATTTACAGCATAATTTAAAAACCATGTAAAAAGGTTGACTCAAGTTTTTTTTGGAGGGGGGGGGGAGAACCAAAAAAACATTTGGGAAAAAAATAAAAAAATTTTTTTTTATAAATATATTTTTTTCAAACAAGAATTATAAAACACAATTATGTAAAATTAGAATTTATATTTTCTAAAAATATTATGTTATTATAATTTATATGTCTGGATACGAAAAAGGAACGCAAAGTACATTGGGAGGAGGTATCCCAGGAAAAGTTGAATGTGCATTTGGTAATACAATGACCGGTAGTCAAGTTTCATTAAATCGTCATAGATTAAGAAAGGCATTTAAAACAAATAAGGTTAAAAAGGCGGGAAATATTTCTTCCAGATGTGGACCATTTAGAAGTGCTTATCAATTAGGAGATCCATTGTCAAGACAACATGCGCGTTGCGGTGGATGTAATCAAGTAAATGATGTGAATTCAAATGTTTTAAAATCTAAAATGGCCGATGGTATTTTAGAAACGGACTGTGATTTAACAATATTTAATGTTACGCCTAAGCAAGTCCCTCTTGCCAGTGGTAATAATAAATTTGTTGCCGATAGTTCTCTTTTTACACAATTCAAACAGTTAAAATCAATCAATTTAACATACAATGACATAACAGGAGGAGGCGACGACCACAATACTTCATATAGTTTTTTAAATAATTTAAGAAGTTGATAAGTAATTTAAAATGAATATAATTTTATTACTGTAATATAAGAATAGTAATAAAATGAAGAAAAATATTTCATATAAACGAAAAAGTAAATCAAAACAAAACTTAAAATATAAAGGAGGTGGAATTTTTAGTAGATTTAAAAAAAAAAAAGACGAAAGAGAAGCAGAAGAAAATAATGCCGAAGAAGAAGAAAATAATACAGAAGCAGAAGAAAATAATGCCGAAGAAGAAGAAAATAATACAGAAGCAGAAGAAAATAATGCCGAAGAAGAAGAAAATAAAGAAGAATCAGAAGAAAATAAAGAAGAATCAGAAGAAAATAAACCCGAAGGAGAAAATAAAGAAGAAGAAAAGAGTAAAAAACCAACCAAATCCAAGGCTAGTAAAGGGATGGATATGATGAAAAAAGCGATGAGTTCAGGAATGTCAAGCTCTATGATAAAAAAGGCTCCATTTAATATGCTTCTTGATTTAGTTGTTTATACTCTATACACCGTAGCAGGAGCTCTTATTTATTATCCAAGTTTTATTGTAAATTTCCCAAATACAACATTAGAACATATTATTCCAACTGAGGGAGGATGTAAAACAATATTTGGAAATGAACTAATATGTAAAAGAAAAATAAAATGTTTTTTAAAACAATGTTCGTTATTAGAAGATCCTGTTGGGGAACGAATTCGCGCCGAAGAAGATAAAATATATAAACATAATAGACGTAAATTTCAATTGAATAAATCAAAGAAAAATAAATTATATGGAGGAAATAAAAAAAATAAAACAAATAAATCAAAATTACACCCATATATGAAATATTTTCCAAAACATATTCGAAACAAAATTATTAAACATAATTTAAATGAAATTAAAAAATATTTAAAATTAAAGCGACGCGTTGAAAAAGATCAAAAAGGTGGTAATAATCAAATTGGTAATAATCAAATGCAAGTATCTTCGACAGAATCAGCCGCGAAAGCGGCCAACAATATAGTTAAAAGATTACAAAACGAAAATAAACCCGAAGAAGAAGGAGAAGAACAACCCGAAGGAGAAGAAAATAAACCAGAAGGAGAAGAAGAAGAAGAAAATAAACCAGAAGGACAAGAACAACCCGAAGAAGAAGAAGAAGAAAATAAACCCGAAGGAGTAAAAGTAAAAAAAAATGGTATCATGACAAGAATGGCAAAAAGTGCAGCAACAAGTGCAGCAACAAGTGCAGCAACAAGTGCTAAAAAAGCTGTACAAAATATTAGTCTATCTAGTGGACCAATAAAAACAGATACGAATTCGCCATTAAACCCAGGCACTTGTGTAAATATAAATAATAAAGTATTATGTGACAATAATAAGCGTGTGGATTATAATACTAACAAAGGCCATGATTTCATAACACGTTTAGTTGGAGTTACAGACAATGATGTTCAACAACATATTATGGTTAATAATATGTATGATATATTTACAAAATTATTCAGTGCAACAAGTCGTCAACAAGGAGGCAAAAAAAATAGAAAAAAAGGTAAAAAACGCAAAAAAAAAATGTATGGAGGAAGTCAACAAGGTAATTCAGTGGATCACATTCAAACAAAATTAATTGAAATTTTATCACAAATCCTTGATGCGAAATCAACAATCGATGGCACTTCATCTTCATCTTCAAGATCTGGTTCAGGTGTTTCTGTAAATACTAGTGTTGCGAATAATTCTTATAGTGCAGATGTACTTGATATAGATTTAGTATCCGATTTTATAGAACAACATTTAGATCAAGATACGGTATACCGGTTATTAATAGCATATATTATGTTTGAAAAATTATTTAATACGCCACAAGATAAATTAGCAATTGCGAAAAAACAGGGCATGAATCCCGGTTCTAATTTAGAATTGGGCGTAGATGTTACATTTCCATGGACAACAAAAGACCCATTTTTATCACCAGAAGAAAGACGTAAATGTTTGTTTATGCATTTAACAAAAACAAGTGTAGAACCAGACGATATTTCTCCTGAATTATATAAAAAATGTTTTATTTGTAAAAACTGTACATTAATTAATACATCTTATAGTGTATGGAATAACTTATTTAACAATCTTTTTACGAATGTTTCTTCGGACATGAAACGTATGGCGAACGATATGTATAAAATTTTATCAAAATCAATTGAATACAACCGAATGGAACCGAAGAGATATTACATTGTTTCTCTTATGTCCATGAATTTATTATGTGATTTATTTGACCCAACTATGTTAGAAACACAATATAATGTCGACCAAATTCCTTATACATTAAGAGATTTAATATTAGGAATTCCATATATGAAACCTACACAATTTACACCAAGTGAACCAATTAAACAAAAATTACAATCTGTTTTTGCAATTATGAAAACGATGGAACTTAAAAAATTGTTATATAAATTGTGTTTTAGTCGAATATTCAAAAATATTATCAATGCAAAAACAAAAGAACAGAGATTACACCATATTAAAAAAATAATAGATAACCGAATGAACATGTTTTATAATGGATCATTTGAAATAACAGATGGTAATGATATTAATTTACAAGATATTACACCTTATGATATTTATAATTTGAGCGCCGAGTTAAAAAAGATGGAAAATAAAAAAAGTACAGAAGAATATGCAAATAAACAAATTTCTGATTTAGTACAAAAAGCATTAGAACATGCCAAATTTAAAAAATTATTCAATAATTTATTAAGCGCGCATTATGAAGATAAGACGTTATATGATGATGATTTTCAAAATGCGATTGAAAAATTAAATAAAAATAGTATTTTAAATACAACAACTCCAAATAAAAATACACAAAATAATGATCAAGCTAAACAACACGACATATTTAGTAAGATAAAAAAAAAGTTTTCTAAAAAATAACATATTAAACAATAATTTTTTAGTAAAAAAAAAACTCTTATAATACATTATGTATTTTCCACCTGAAGTTTGGTTTACCATTAAATCAATGGAATATCAAATGCTATACCCTCCTCATATTCAAAAACAATATATAGACAATATTAAAAGTTTTACACGTATTCCGTTTTTATTAAGACAAGAACAATATAAAAATGTAAATAGTCAAATCTATTTTTTAAAGCATCAATATCCATTATTTTGGAATGTATTTCAAGAACATCAAATTAAATATATTGTGGAAAAAGAATTATTATACATGAATACTCATTTTAATTCTATTTATACAAAACGGTTATGTTCAGGATTTAATTATATATAAAAGTAGAAATCATGTTATACAAAATGGTATAAGACGATTTATATTTATTTAAGAAATAATTTTTTGTTGGGTAACAAATTCTTGAAGCATGTATAGAAATACTCCAACCATGGCAAGTCGTCCGTTGGATAGTTCTTTTGTTGCTTTATTTATATCTAGATTAATGTAAGGATTTAGTTGACCGGGTTGCGCATCATCTTTTAGTTCAAACAAACGGTTTCGTGGTGGCTTGTACAATGAGGTCATGCGCGCAACTTCAAATACTCCCATGGAAGCAAGCGCCGCATCATTGAGCGTATCACCCGATTGCCAAAGTACATTAATACCCAGCTCATCCGGATGTAGCTTATCCAAAATTGGCAACATAACTGCCGCAGTCATTGCAATGCGACCATGATGAATTTCTGCTTCTCGCATATATTTAAGAGTCTTTTCATTGCAATTTGTTGTGACGCCAAGGGGATCAAAAAAACCAGTAGGTTCAATATCGCCATAAAAATCAAAACTAGACGTTTCTGGCTTTACTGCTCCCGAAGAAACAGGGTTTGATGGTTGAAGAGCATAAGTGCTCGTAAAAAGAGAAATCGCGCTAAAAAAAGAAACAATTTTCATAGTATAGTATATATCATATACAAATCTTTAAACTCTTTTTTAGAATGTATGAATATAACAAAAAATGACGTGGTTTTCATAGATAAAACAATGCTATTTAAAAAATTGAAATAACATTGTTTTATCTATATAACAAATATCATGGCTAAAAAAGGCAAAAAGAAATCAATCAAGCAAGATAATCATTTAAATTTAAATAAATTACCGATTCCAGATGAAGTAATAAGAACGATTATGACTTTTCTTCCCAAAAAGTGGGCTGTTCCAAGAATTCCAAAAAAAATGAATAGTCAATTGTATAGTTTGCGTTCATTATATGTAAATAATGATAAATGTTTGTTTGATGTTAACACCCATGTTAAAATCAAAAAAAGTATATATAAAAAATTCCAGAATGAATATAAATATTTAGTTCCGCCTAATGTTCAATCAATAGGTAAGATTCTTGGATATGTTTCACCAGAGTCACATATAGATAATAAATATAAAATATGGCAGATAAAAGATGCGAAACCATATAAAGGAGATATACTATATAAGGTTTTATTTCTACAAAAGCATAATAAAATTAACTGTCAAATGAACCGTGTAATAGATACAAAAGATATGCCATATAAAAGAAATGCTTATTATAAATTGGAAGAAATGGCAAGTAAATATGGCATTTACTATTTCTATCCAGACGAAGTTAGATTTTATATAGATATAGAAGACAGAGAAGTATGTATTACAAAAACAAATAAGGTTATGTTTGATAAAAGAAACGTATAATTTTATACCTTATATTTACGTTGAAACATATATATATTATTATAGTATAATTAAAATGAATCATATGGAAAAGGCTATTGAATTATCTCGGGAAAATGTTTCAAGTGGTAAAGGTGGACCATTTGGTTGCGTTATTGTATCCAACAACAATGAGATTATAAGTGTTGGAAAAAACGAAGTCATTTGTAACAATGATCCCAGTGCTCACGCAGAAATTGTTGCAATTCGAAACGCGTGTAAAAAAAGAAATAGCCCTTTTTTAAATGATTGTGAGATTTATACAAGTTGCGAACCATGCCCAATGTGCTATGGTGCTATAAAATGGGCGAAAATAAATAAAATTTTTTATTGTAATACGAGGAAAGATGCGCAACACATTGGGTTTGATGACAATTTTATATATGATGAAATAATAAACAAAAGACAAAATATGATTCAATTAAATCATCCCCAAGGAATAAAAGCATTTGAAGAATGGGAACAATGTGATAAAAAAAAAATATATTAAATGGAGAAATATATACAATATCTTACGATGAACTCGTAAAGAAGCTCGTAATCATGCTATTATTATTGGCCCTATTTTTATTAATAATCAAATATTTTTCAAACAAAATCTTTTCCACTTCTTTATCTTTCCATTGTTGGGCTTTTTTTTGATATTTTTCAAAATCCTCGGATTCTTCTCGAAGACGTTCTAGTTTGCGTTGAAACATTTTCTTTCGTTTTTGAAACTGCGGCATGTCAAACAACACCAATGAATAGATTTGTAATACTGGTTTCATAATTTGATTTGTAATATAAAACCCATAGTCGATTTTAAGTTTCTGTTCTTGAATATAATCAGGATTTTCTATTTTATTGCCTTGTAAATCTTTTTTCTTAGAAGTCAATATATATACGTACGGAATGCGGTCTCCGGGACCCGGTTTATTTCCCGGATCGCGTTGTCCCATGCGATCGGCCAACACTTTATGCGCAATTTGTTTTGGATTTTTATAAAAGGAACGAAGCGATTTACTAATGATTAATTTGTGAATAGGCATTTTCTCATTGACAATGTCGCTCAACATATTATCCAAAAACTGAATGGATTGATTGATATCTTTTTGTTTCATCAAAATGTCAATGATTCCGCCATATACATCTTTTACAACGGGGGCGTTATCCCTGCGCTTTAACACAATGCCCATACTTTTTCTTTTACAATAATTCGGATCTTCTTCGTAAAGCATGCCTACATATCTTTTCTTCGACAATAGGCAAAATGGCATAAATGTTTTTTCATATTCCAAGTCATGGGGTTTTTTCAAAAATTTCGTCGCAAGTTCACCAGCTTCTTTTGCCAATTCAATGGTGACTTCGAGTGCTTTTTGTCCACGCATAGGTTCACCGTGTTCGTCTTTGAGATTGAACGTGAAGAATACTGAATCCGTATCCCCATAGATATACTCGGCATTAGTAATCATTTTTCCATGCTTCGTATCTACTTTCAAATTCGAATAAACACCTTCAATCACATCTCGCGCATAATGAAGAAGCTTTCTTCCGGTTGCTGTGGTAGAAGCCGCAACATCAACTTCGTAAAACGTGCTTGTTTTCGCACCGGTTTGACCATACAAGCTGTTTGCCGTGACTTTAATGGACAATTGGCGCTTATCCAATATATTTTTCATAAATGGATCATTTTCTTTTTTCATTTGTTTTTTAGTGGCACTTCGTGCTGCCAACAATTCTTCTAAAATCGACGGCATAATGGCCTTTTCGTTATTAGGAAATTGTGCGTAACGACAAATTTTATATCCAGTAAGTACTTTTTTCGCCGCCGCACTGGCGCTGGTTCTTTTAAATGAAAACGTATCATATTTAATATCTACATAGGTATAACCTTCTAAATTATCGTATATAAAAGAACCATGTTTATCTTTTTCTCCTGTTTCATATAACATTTCATCATCTAAATTATATGTTTTTGTCCACACCTTGGAGTCGTGTGAAATATTTTCAGAAATAATGGATGATGGATACAAAGAGCTATAATCCACACAAGCAACAGGATTATCCAAATATAGATTTGTTTTAGGTTCAAGTACAATAGCTCCTTCATACATGTCCCACGCATTGCCCTTGCTAATCAAAGGCATTAGCGTTCCCTTTTCTCTACACTTTTTCGCAATATAAGACGTGAGTTTAATCCCTTGACCACGCATCATCAAGAAACTAATCGGCACCGAACAAATTTTGCTCATTTCAATATACGTGGTCATAATGTCTATTTTTTGAAAGATTTGATGAACTAAATTACAATCCTGAATACAATATTTAGCAATAATACCTTTTTCGTGAGGACCTTCATTGGTCATACGGAAAATATCTTGGGGCGTAACATCGTCTTTTGCCAATCCCCATTGAATGGTTTGATTTTCCAATTCATCATGTAAATGACCTTCGATGATGAATCCATCTTCTTCGATGTCAACCACTTTAAATTTTTTACCATTTTCATATAAATCATTGGAATGATTGATGATTTCAAAATGAACAAAACAACCAAGTGTAATACCTTTAATATTTTTTGTCACAATATGACATGTTTCGGCGGTTTCATCGTCTTCTTCAACATAATTACAATAACTTTTTACTTTATCGGAAATCAAATAAGAGGATACATAATCTAATTTATAAGAAGGCAATATAAATTCTTTCCTCATGTACGTAAATACATCAATTTGTAATCGTCCTTCCATATTTGGATATTTTAAATCATAAGCACCAGAAGCCAATACAATACTCGTTTCTTCTAATTCTTCTTTTATTTCTTCTCCATCATCATATCGAGCAAACTTCAAAAACTCTTTTACACAATCATTTTCATCTGCCCTATCAAACATAAATGGGTAATCAAACCCAAAAATGTTATATCCAATAATAATATCCGGATCTTGTTCTTGAATCAGACGCGTCCAAGCAAGAAGAACCTCTTTTTCCGTTTCATAGCATTCAATGACTTGGGATTTTTTATCTATATTTTCGGTATCATTTAAACATATACAATGGTTGAAATTACTTTTTTCTTGACCGTATGTTACAAATGTCGACCCAATGAACGTAACATAATCTCCTTCCAATGGAGGAAAATGTTGATTTAATGCTTGAAGTAAATAGGTCGTTTTTATTTTGGGTTCTTCTTTTACATCTTCTAAAACGTCCATTAATTTTTTAGTAGGCTGTGCTTTTTTTGTTTTCTTTTGTTTGACTTCAACATGTTCTTCTGCGCAATCCTGTTCATGGTCGCCTCCTTCATCTTCATTTGATGGCGTATCATCAACCGAGTTAAAATAATGATTCATCGATTGTTCCACATTTAAAATATCTTCATCGGTTATATAAAGTTCATGATTCATCAATTTTTGAAACTGTAAATGAAACATTTCTTCATTATAAGATGACTCTTTTACAAAGCAATGATCTGCTTGAAGATCTTGTTTAAAGCCAAAAACACACAATAAATATTGTTTCAATGTGGTATCATATCCCCATTCCTTAATACAATCTTCATTTTTTTCCATATAATCAATCGTATCATAAGCAACCTTTTTATAATCTTTTTTCGCATTTGGAAAATCACCATGTGAACTGGATGCTTCAATATCAAAACTACAAATCTTATAAGGAACAACTGTTTCTTTATTATCTTCGCTGTGTATATTTTCGTAATTCGTTTCTATTTCCACATGCGTTGTTGCATTTCTCGAAGAACGGGGAATTTTTCTATATGAATCTATATAAATCCAACCAGAAGGGGACATGTTTTGAATGTGAAAGAATCTCAACATGGGGGGAATCATTGTTTCATATAATTCAGTTTTATCATTATTGTACACATACCCACCGCGAATTAATCTTTGTTTTTCTCGATCGTAATATAATGGTTTTATTTTATATAATGGATTCATATTGCGACATTTGAACAATATGAATTGATGTTCTAAATGGGCATCAAAAGAATACAGTGTTTTTCTCTGAATGAGCTCAACTTCTTCCACATCATCAACTAAACATTTATACAAGGCGTAATTTGTTTTTTTATTGGTATCTTTCAAATGTTTTATAAACGATTGTACGGTTGATTCGTCCCAATCTTTACCTACTTTAATATAAAAGAATGGCTTAAAATCCAATACATTAACACAATACGTATTTCGGTTTTCATCAATTCCATACATACGAATAAAGAAGTCATTATCTTTGAACGTCGATGTTTTAAAATCGATACACCGAAATGATATTTTGCTTTGTTTTTTTGTAGATTTTGACATGGGTTTTGATGTCATGTCAAAATGTTATATATCACTATATTCTTCTGTTTAAACTGTGTTCAATTTTAATGAATCCTTACCTTTTTTTCGTTTTACCTTTTCTTTTTTTTACATTTCCTCTTCTTTTTTTTGATTTAGATTTCCTTCTTTTCATTGAAGCTTTTTTACGCGCAATTTTAAGAGAATTGATTATATTTTTAGCTTTTAATGTACGACGTTGTTTGATTAAATTATCATCTTCATTTAAATGAAAAGATACTTTTCTTTTTATTAAATCACGAGTCGCTTTGTTCGTATTTGAGGATTGTTTTTCTTCATTTGCCAATACAAATTTAATCATATTTTCCGTATTTCTTTCTTTTTCAAATTGAGTTAATTTTCCATTATGAACATTCATAATAGTTGGAAATCCATTTACAACTTCTTTCATGGGATGATATATTTCATCCATATTTTCTCCATTTACTTCGTAAATATTACAATTTCTTTTATTTATTTTTTTTTTCATTTCTTCCCATTGAGGCTTCATGGATTGACAATGACCACACTGAGGATGATAAAATAATACCGTTCCTTGATTAGAGCCATTTAAATCATTTAATAAAGAATAATTAGATCCATTGATTTTAAATACTTTCATTATTATATATTACATATATAAAAGAACGCATGTATAAAAAAATTAAAATTTCAATTGCCCTTATTATTGTAATTATATTAATATTTATTCTTTATTGTACGTGTAATACAAATCCAAAACCATATGAAGGATTTGTTTCTGGTCAGTGTCCAACCACTTTAATTAAAAAAGGGAATCAAATTTTATTATATAATCCGGAAATGGCAAAAGTTCCCGGAGTCAACCCTATTCAACTGAGTTCATTGAAAGATTATGAAAAATATTTAAAATGGCAACGCGCCAATGGTTTAGACTGTCCAATTTTACACTTGGAACAAGTATTTGACACCCAAGGAAATGCGCAATATGAAGTACGTAATTCATTTCTTCAAAACGAACCGGTTGGTCCATTAAATCACGATTTGCCTAATTTACACAAACCCCCATGCCCCCAAGATACGATTAATGCCAGTTTAGATAATTCTCCATTCAATCGAAATATGATTCCTCCATTTGATCCGCAAAATCAAGATATTGGAAATGGGGGATTATTTAATGATATGGATTCAATTATAAATGCAACCAATTAATACTTAAAGAAACAATTATAATAAAGGTATTTCAGTTAGTTCTGGTCGTTTGCCGGAGTGGTTAACGGGTTGGACTTGAAATCCAATGGGCATAGCCCGCCAGGGTTCGAACCCCTGAGCGACCGTATATGTTAATACGCCCTTATAGCTCAGTGGTAGAGCACTTGCCTTGTAAGCAAGGGGTCCTGAGTTCAATCCTCAGTGGGGGCTTTATAATTATATATATATATAAATTTATATATATATAATCTTAGGAAAAATACCTTATTGCGGAATATGAAATAAAGAAAATAAATTAAATATATTTAATTAAATATTTGTATATATATATGTCTTGGTCTCAACTCGGTTCCGATATTGATGGGGAGGCGGATGATTATAGCGGACGTTCGGTTTCATTAAACAGCAATGGAACTATTCTTGCTGTTGGAGCATATAGACACGACTCATACAAAGGAACCACGCGCGTGTATGAGTGGGATGGTAGCTCATGGAGTCAACTTGGTTCCGATATTGATGGGGTGGAGGCGAGTGAAAGAAGTGGACTTTCTGTTTCATTAAGCAGCAATGGAACTATTCTTGCTGTTGGAGCATATAGACACGACTGGAACAAAGGAACCACGCGCGTGTATGAGTGGGATGGTAGCTCATGGAGTCAACTTGGTTCCGATATTGATGGGGAGGCGAATGATTATAGCGGAATTTCTGTTTCATTAAGCAGCAATGGAACTATTCTTGCTGTTGGAGCATATAGACACGACTCATACAAAGGAACCACGCGCGTGTATGAGTGGGATGGTAGCTCATGGAGTCAACT
>Ga0310343_10000479_pt1 | contig 19081 bp, 31 predicted proteins | sample HC15DNA2025_MG_FD_203519 | JGI IMG/M metagenome (GOLD analysis project Ga0310343, IMG submission 203519) | Marine microbial communities from station ALOHA, North Pacific Subtropical Gyre - HC15-DNA-20-25_MG | ecosystem: Environmental > Aquatic > Marine > Oceanic | place: Pacific Ocean: North... | reverse complement strand
TTGGTTGAGATGCAACGTGCAAACTATGAATTAAATCAGCTTGTCTTTGAAAATGTGCAAGATTTAAGTATGCAATGTCTTGTAAAGGTGGTTTGCTGACTAAATTATCGGTTTTTCCAGAATAAATAGTTACTAAAGGTATTTCACCGAGGGAAAAACTACCAGATTCAACTTGTTGATAGTCTTTGTCAGATGATCCAGGTTCAAAACTACCAGCAGAACTTCTATCTGAAACATCATACATTTCCTCTATCTGTTCTTTTTTGCGAAATACTCTGTAACTTCCTGGCTCGATTACTCTTACTTGGTCAAATACTTTTTCTCCGAACTGACCATCTGGGAGTACAGCTTTTTCGCCAATTCTTACCTGTATTAAGTTTCCATAATTTGATTCTCTGTCTAGTCTCCAGCCGTAGAGATTGTTCGGGTCAACTTCGATCCAGTAAGGTCTGCGGTTCTGTTGACGTTCTTCGGCTAGGCTAACTGCTCCTGATGGTGCAGGATAATCTACAAGAATGTGGCTTTGGCCATATGTGAGAGAACACATTAGTAATCTTCTTGCATATTCATCTAAGTCTGACTTTCTGCCATCTACATCCATTTTGAACATTTCGGTCCAGTAAGGATCGCCTGTTAGTGTTATTGGTTTTCTTAATACAAGACCTGTGGCTGCTCTTATTAATCGTTGGGTAAATGGGGAGAATACTGCACGATTTACTCTAGCTAGGTAGGCATCGTAATCTTCTCTTGGTTCTAGTGGTAGGAATGTTTCGCTGTTTGTTCTGAGGTAGTCTGTTCCTTCGGTTACGGCTTTCATTATTTCCCATCCTTTCATCATGTCTAGGACAGCCCTCGTGCGAGTAAAGGGACTATCAATACCACCTACAGAAGTAGATGAAATAATATTGGTTCTAATATCTCCAGGAATTGCATAAGTCATTGATTAACACCTCCATCGTTTTAATGCTAACGCTTTTCTAGTGGGTCGCCCTTTTTTATCTTTCAATGGACCTGGCATACCTTTCATACGAGCACAAAATGATTTTCTTCTGGCTGCTCTTTTACCCGTAGGATTCTTTTCAGTAACAGGAGCTTGTAAATTGCTTCCTGTGGCACGATTGTATTTCGCACGACCTTTTGCAGTGAGTCCACCCTTTTTAGACTTTTCTCCTCTACCTACAGATAAACTAACTCCTTTACGTTTAGCCATTATTTACCTACCTTTGCTTGTGCTTTTTTATGGGCTTGAGTAAAAGTATCTCCTGCTCTCATTCGCCTTTTCATGTACTCCATATGCACATCGCTATGGTGCTCAGAATGTTTTTCTAGTAAATTTTTTTGGCGAGTGGTAAGTTTCACTTCTTTTTCTTTTTCTTCTTAGAACGTAGTTTTTTAAGATCGGCAGCCGTAATCTTATCCCGTGGTGGAGCAACAGCAGCCAGTTTACGTTGCTTTGCTGAATAAGATTTTTTAGGCATTAGATAGCGGAAGTAATAGCACCAGTTGTTACAAAACTAACTGATATTGTAGAAATATCTCCAACAGTAGAACTAAATGAGGTTCCTGTAATAATTCCGTTAAAACTTAGTTTTTTAGTTCCTGATGTATCTAAGAATAAATTAAATGCAGCATCACCAGGATCTTCAGTAGTTAATACGTCTGAAATAATTTCAGCAGTATTATCACCAGATGTTGCTGTATAAAGAAGATCAACAGTGCCAGAACCAGAAATTAAACTACCAACAAAACTTCTTGAGGTTGCGCCATGAGCAGTAGTTTCTAATGTATCTTTTGTTGTATCTAAAGTCCAAGCTGTTGTAGAAGCTATAGCTCCAACTGATCCAGATCCGTTATCAAATGCAACAGAGCCTTCTTCACCACGAAAAAATGCCATGATTTACCAGAAAAATTTACTTATAACAATATATTACCTTGAAACTGCGTTTTTCACAGTTATTTTTTCTTTTTAGTTGATTTTTTGGTACTTTTTTTCTTTTTTCCTTTGCGAACAGAAGCGATGTAACCCTGACATCTTGCCATTGCATGAGATTTAGCCATTTTTAACTCCTTTTTGTGCGTTTTTTGCGTCTATGTTGATATGTTATCTTCTTACTGCTTGTTTTTTCACGTTTAAACCTTGCTTTTTCACTTGCTGACATTTCTCCGACAGTCTTAGGTGTCTTACTTGAGACACGATTTTTGGGTCTACAAGCAGGATAACCTCGTTTTTCGCCTTTTTGACGGCCACAAGGTTTGCCAGTTTTTACATCAACCCAATTTTCTTTAAACCAACGGGTAAGGCCACCGCTACTTCTTGCCACGTTTTTTCTCCACTCGGTAAGTACCGCCACGCTTTTTGTACTCTCGCACAAGCCACGCATTAGCATAAGCACTTGGGTAAACTTTGAATTTACGTTTTGCTTCTGCTTTTACCCTAGAGTATAACGCTTTATTTACAGGAACATTCGCCACGTTTCTTACCTCCCTTCTTTTTCTTCTTCTTTTTCTTTGTAGTTGAGTGATACATAGTAAGAATTAGGTAGTTCTTAGTATATTCTAAACGAAGTTTGGCCTAATGTCTCTGGTTTGGCAAGGTTAAATTGTTGGAGACAGAGATAGCCAAAAGCGTCAAATGCGTGGTCAACTCCAAGGTTTTTGTTGGGCATACCTGTGTTTGGAGCGTAAGTCAGGGTGCGGAGTGATTTTATAAGTTCTTTGCAGCGTGGGTGAATCAGTGTCCTGCGTTCCCCCATTGCGTCATATAATGCAGTGTTTATTGCGGTTACTTTGTCACGGACTTTCCAGGGGGCTTTGGGAGATGACACAGTAAATCCGCTTCTACGCAGGATAGTGTGGTCCGTTGAACCTACTCCTGATGTTTTTCTGGCAGATCCCGTTGGGTCGGGGCAAGCGATGATTCTTCTATCTACTCCGTAACGATTTGTAACTTCTTCAGCAAAATCCCAGGTTGTCGCACCACCCGTCAAAATTATCTCGTCAAAGACGTAGAGAATGTCTCGGTAGCGAACTGCACATATGCCACAAAGTGGGTCTACGTTAAAATCGACTCCTAATAAGAGTGGGGCGATGGATATGTCCTCCGCTTCGGTAGAAATGTTGGAATCTGAAAAGGAGACTGCAACGAGACCAGTGAGATTCTCGAAACTTGCCTCGAACTCCTGCTTGAATGTTCTTCTATCTAATTGGGCCTTGGCTGCTTCGACTTCTTCTTCTGGAACATTACCCCCGTCTATTGTTGTGAAGCTCCAGCGTTTCCAATCACCTGTTTCATCTTCTGGAACGTAGCACCATAAATCGTAGAACCATGAGGCTGTGCCGTCTGGTGTGGAAATGAAGAGTGCCCAACCTTGCTTATCTGCAAGGGCTGGTCTAATAACTTGGAACCAGACATCGGAATCCATGAAGGCTGCTTCGTCAAGTACTACTCCAGCTAGGCTTCGGCCACGCAGGGTTGTTGCATTTTCTGTGCCTTTGAGTTCGATTAGCGATCCATTGATTAGTTCGATTTTTAGGTCGGTTTCGTTTTTGGATTGAATCCATTGAGGTGGGATTAGTTTCTTTATTTCTTTCCAAGCTATGTCTTTTGCCATGCGGTATGTGGGAGCACAGTAGAAGTATGTTTCGCCTGGGCGGTCTATTGCTGCTTTGAGTAGTTCTATGCAGGATAAATAGGATTTTCCGAATCTTCTGCCAGCCACGAGGACTCTAAATCTGTTTTTTGCGTTGAATACCTCCCCCTGTGCCCATCGGAGGGAGAGATTTTCGGCTGTTTTTGTACTCATGTAGTAAAGAATAGCTTAAATATTGACCAATTTCCGTGATTTTCTCGACTAAACCATGTTTTTAGGGTTATTATTCAAGTATTAACAACAATTTTAGTCCGTGGCTGATTCTGTTCTTCGTAATACAAATGGTCAATTTACATCCGAGCGAGCTTTAAAGGATGGGAGAGTATGTGGAAAAAGACAACCTGATGCAGTAATAGAAGCAAGAAGGCAAAGACTGTATTCAAAGCAGTTGACAGGTAAAACTACCAGACAGTTAGTGCATGAGCACTCATCTAGAGAAGGTATCGGGATAGATACAGCTTGGAGCGATTGGAAACAGGTAAAGAAATGGAACGATGAAGATTGGGAACAGGATAGAGAGAAGATGGTTTCACGACTCCAGGGGATGAGAATGAGATTGTTTGACCAGGCTGTAAGGAAAGGACAGTTGCAGACTGCTGCTCAGATACTTGATTCACTCGGTAAAGTACTAGGGGAGAGTGTAGAGAATATCAATTTAAACACTCCACAACTATCAATTCAAGTAGAGCCAAAGAAAAACAGTTGACATTAGTGTAATATTGTAGTATTATTATAGTGTAGTACATTTATCGCTTATGTCTTGATTTGTCAGTAGGTTCAGGGATCTATTACGGCTACAAAAAAATTTTGCTGTCTGCCCCCCTGTCTGTGGGATAGTACAAAAAAATTCCCCAGACTGTAAAGACTAGGGAAAGGGGAGATAGTGGACGGGTGCGGATTAGTTCAGCTTATAGCAGATATCAGAATTATTATAAACCTCCATACATTTGTTAAACGCTGGACGGTCTACGATACTAGCAAGAATAAAACCAGTAATAAAAATAACCATAGCAAGTCTAACGTAATTGAGGTTAGATCTTGTTGCTAGTTGGTAGCGGTTGCGGGTTTGTTTTGAGTTTGACATTTTACAGTGAAGCAATGGGAAAGAGAATAAAAACGAATTAAGATTTATAGATAATTGCTAAGGCTTTATTTTGTGCAAGTTTAATATCCTTATCGGATTTATCTAAACTTTCAAAATCTACAATTTCCCTAGCTATTTCATATTTATAATTGTATTCAGTTGTAATACAAACAATTAATCCAGTAACTAATTTATGTAAATGTTCGGGGACATTTGCATTTATTAATTTTTGTTTGGCTGTTTGGTTTGGGTTCGGTGTTTTCATTGATTTAGTTCCTGATGTAAAATTATTGTCTAAAGAAGTAAGTGTTTCTATCTGCTTCTATTTCTACAAAATCATGTTGTAAATCATACCAAACATTTTCGTAGTCAATATTAGATCTGATAATGTCAGGGATAGAATCTAAATCATAATTATCTTCAACAAAACTTTCTGCAAATTCTTTTATGCTGTCATACTCTCCGTAATAATATTCTGATAATTCACCAAAATAAGAATTACCAAAATGTCCGATAAATTCTTCATGTAAAGATACAGAATGTCCATCAGCTAGAGCATCTTGTAAACTTTCACAATAATCGTATAATTCAGAATCATCTATATGTTCAGAATAAATACTATGTAAATACTGACAGTCAGGATAAAACCATTCGCTTGATACTGATGTAATTACTGATTCTCTAGCTTTATTCATAAAACATTTAAATTCATGTAAATCATCAGAATTTTGAAAAATTTCATAAACATTAAACCATTGAAAATTGTTTGTTTCGTAATCCTGAATACAAATTGCAGGATAATCGTCATGTAAACCTAATCCAAGTGGTTTGATTTTTGTTGTGGTTTGGGTGTCCATAATAAAATAAATAGAGGATACAACCTTAATTATAGTCTATTTTAATATGTAAATCAATACTAGAATATTACTCTAATAGCAACTAAAAAACCCTAAAAACTAGCACTTTTTAACCTCTAATCTCATCTTAAGATTTGATAAGATTCTCAAATCCCTTACTATGACTAGATAATTTAATAAATAAGAATAAATAAGAATCCTATAATTTTAAAATTTTCATGTGTATTTGTACCTTAAACAATTTAAAATCATTCAAAAATACTACATTAAAAAAGCTAGAATCAATACAGACTCTAGCCTTTAATTAATTAGTTCCTGATGTAGCTTTATTTAATCTTGATTATCTAGTAACCATTTACAATAATCTTTATCAATTCCATTTCCATTTTTTATAGTTTCTTTTAAATCTAAAGTTGATCTTTCAATATCCAAAATATCATTTTTTAAATTTCTTATATATTTTTCAAATAACTTAATTGATTCTTTTTTATCTTTAATTTTTCTATCTTGCATTTCTAACCATTTAAAATCTTTTAAATCTAATCTTTCTAAATCTGCATGAGTACAAATAATTTCATCATCCCCTGAAATTTTTCCCTGATCTATTAAATCATAATATTCTGATAGTTGATCATCAACTATTTTGAATGTCTTTTTAAATTGTCTTTGATAAGTTTGATAAGTAGCCATTTTGTAAATTTTGGGTGAATGTACAATATTATTCTAGTTCATTTTTAAAATAATTTCAAACAATAAAAAACCCCAGACTAAAAAGCCCAGGGTAATTAATAGATAAGTTAAATCTATCTAGTTAAAGCTAAACATTCTCCTTTAGCTAAATCAATTCTATTTCCGCACTTTCCATTTAATAAACTTTCCATTCTTACTCTAGCTCCTTTTATATCGTCTTTAACTCTTTGCTCACAATGTGTTTGTTGAAAGGTTAGAGCATTAAAACAGTTATAAAGATTTGGTGCTATTTCAAAATTTTGAGTCTCTTTTATAAAATTAGCTTTTATATCAGACCATTCTTTTGAAAGATCTTTATTAAAATCTTTTGGTCTTTTTTCTTTTGTTTCTTTATCAACTACCGATCCAATTAATTTATCTTGTAGCATTTGTTTTGAAAGGTTTTTTAAAACTTCCATAGCCTGAGATCTATTATTGAATGAAACATTTTTCATTGCTTTAAATTCTTCAATAGAGTTTGAAAGATCTTCACGTTGCCAAGAAATAAACTCAGGTAGGTTTTTGACATAATCATTAATACCTTTTGAATGTTTAAAAACTAATTTATTCTTAGAGCGATTAATTCTACCCATTTGATTGAAACAGAATAATCTAAAATCAATAGAAACAACTTTGAATGAATACGAACCATCGTAAGAATTTATAAAACATAATCTCCTACGAATTGGATCATCTTTTGAAACATCCATATCAGCATTTTTAATACCGCCATTAACAAAAATTCTAGATCCATTATTCATTAAACAAATATTCTCAAGATCTAAAATATTTTTATTTCTTTCAAATACTTCATAAATTGGTTCATTATCTTGTGTAGCGTATGTTTTTGACATTACACTTAATGGTTTACCAGTTTTTGAGTCAACTATACATTTATGATTAGGTAATTGAATGTCATTACCAAAAGAATTTTTAATGTATATATCGGTATCAACGGGTGGATTTAATGCACCAGTTTTTTCAAATTTTTCTCTAATTGATATACCATCATTTGGATTTAAAGTAGTTCCACATAAAGTTTCATTACCTTGTCTTTTAAATCCGTTTGGATTTTTATAATGGTTTTCTACCATTAATTCTTCATTTGCACTGTAAACAGTGTCTACTAAATTTGGTTGATAATAGTTCATTTGGATGTTGAAAAATAACTACATATATATATTAATGTATTATTCTAATAAAAACAATATCAATTCATACTATTTATAGAAATCAAAATCTTATCAATTAACCGATCTGCACGATACTGTAAATTTTTTGAAAAATTATTATTATAATTATTTGATATTTTTTGAAGAATAATTAAAATAAAGAATAAATCTTGTATAGGCACATTGACATGACTATGTTTAAAAAACTTATGAATGTAAGATGACATGATGAATGAAAAATTTTGAGTGGACAATCCATAGATAACTTAATGAATTATGAATGTCAAATTCTGAGAATTCTTAGTGAGAATTATGAATGAGAATTATGAATGTTGCATTTTGAATAAAACTAAACTAATATTGTATTGTTCTATATCATTCACCCACAATGAACGAAAATGAAAGAGACTTTCAAAAAGTACTCGAATCCATTAAATCTCTTGAGCGTCAAATTATTGAACTCAATATATACGTCAGAGAACAGATTAAACATCTTCTGGAAACAAATAAAGAAGATACTGTTTATCAGCATGAGGTTAACTTAAGTGATAAAAAAGTAATAGGTCAGATAATAGATCTCATTTCTGTTCATACGAACCAGATAAAAGAGCTACAGGAAAAAACAGGTGACTAAAGAAGAAGCTGAAAACTTTATCTATAAATGTCTGGTAGATAACGAGTCCAAAAAAGATCCAAAAGAAAAATTAACTCGTTTGGATATATGTGATATATTGCACAATGATTTTGAGATTCCTAGATCTACTGCATATAGATATTACAAAGACTCCTTTAATCTATATAAATGGGAACAGGCCAAGCCCGATCCATCAAAAAAGATTAAAGACGTAAAAGATACCATACTAAATAGTGTGTTAGACGAAGCTGAAAGTTTATTAGCTGAAGGCAAGTCTACAGAGTATTTTAAAGGTATCGAATTATATTCAAGATTACTTACGAGGTTTAAAAAAGTATGATTTACGAACCAACTTACGGAGAAAGTCCTTTGGACACTATCCCGATAGAAACTCTAAAAGAGTATATGCAGGATCACTTGTCAGATAGCATACAAGATGAATTTAGAAATTCTTATCAATCTAGTCTTTTGGATTTAGTTCTAGATTTTTATGTAGATCAATGTTCTGAACTTGACGTAAAAGATTACTTATCTGAGAACGATAGGATATATGATATTTTACGCTCCATAAATGAAGATGATAAGGATTATCCTGTGGAGACAGATTATGACTGACAATCTAAAAAGAGTAAAGAAGATAAAAAGACTTCTAGGACTCAAAGGTAATGATACTAAATCAGAATACTATAGGGTATCTGACGTATTATGTGATCTAAAACATTTTTGTAATAGTACAGGTATTCAGTTTGATGCTGAAATGCAAAAAGCTAACTTTCTTTATGCTAGAGAACAGGAGAAACTTCAAAATGATTAAAAAAGTTTTAGTAACTCTATTAGTTACAGTGGATGATGAAGACGAAGAAATTTGTCCGATAGGCGATCCACTAATTGAAAATGTTGTACTTAATCATTTAGATGATGGTTTTATTGATCCTGTAGAGGAAATTTATACCTCGCATATATCTGATTATGTAGGACACTCAAAACGTATTCAAAAAAGAATTGAGGACTTGTATTATGACTAACGATCCAGATTATGACGATATTTATGATCGACTTTATAAGGAAGTTATGGAAGAATACCCAAATATGCAACACCATGATGCTGCTTTATTAGTTTATTCAAGATGGTATGAACTAGACAACAGCTAACTCCTTAAGGTTTTTGTGGTAACGATCCACTCTATCTAGAAATATACTTTCTGATCCTCGCAATTCTAAATTGTTGAGGATTTTTATTTGGGGTTTGCCACTTCTACGAGCTACCACAACTGCTCCATACTTGGGCTTTATGCCCGTTAGATGCTGTAGACCTAGACTATACGCTCCAAGTTGATGACAGAATTGTTCGATCATATCGTCAGATCTTACTTCTTTAGATGTTTTCCAATCCACTATGAATGGCCCGTCTCCATCAATATCTAATAAAGCGTCTGCTGTACCAGCAAATCCATATCCTGGTTTATAGACGGAGAACTCAACTGCATGAATGGCCGTTACACGTTCCAGTATGAATGATCGTAAACCTCTTGCGTAGCCTGACGCACTCCAGCTAACACGCGGTGCGGATTCAACTGCTTTTTGGAGGCCCCACTGCGTGACTTTTTTCGGACAGCGTTCCAATCCATCATCACCTGTTCTCCATATACCACGTTTGTTTGCGTTTTGCCTTGCAAATTTTGCTGCAAGTTTGAGTACAAATTCTGCATGAGAGTGAGCAAGTTTTCCTCGTTCACAGGCAATATCACGTTCCAGATAGGAGTCTGATTTTTTAAGCCAGTTTTCAAGGGCATCTTTCGTATGTTGGGGTGCGGTTTCTTTTAGGATATGTGTTACTGAGTGATATATATTGTTCTTTTCATCGCGGTAGACTCTGTACGGTCCACTATTATCTTGAATGAGATTCCATGTTCTGAGTGTTGCTAGGGCATTTTGTTTGTCTAGCGTTCCCATGAATGGATAATAAATACACGTTCCCATAATTAATATACAGCAAAATAAAAGGGAGTCAATAGCGACTCCCGTATGAATGGGGATTATTCTTCTTCTTTAAAGGGATTACCACCTTTAAGAAGTCTTTCGAGATCGAACTCTTTTTCTGCTTCCCATGCTTCATCTACAGCTTTAGCCATAGCTTTTTTCAGTGGGGCAGCTTGTACAGTGTACTTTGTATCTGTACCTTGTCCTTCACGAGATAAGTAGAAATCACATTCAGTCATATCTTCGTAATCTTCTAGTTGACTGATTACGTCAAATTGCTGAGTGATTGTTTTTTGAGTCCAAGAGAAAACTTGTACACGTTCCAGATCATAATTATATATGGGAACTGCGTGAGCTATCCTGCAAGGCTCATTCATCTTGCCATCCCTGGAAAGTGATCTAATGTAATCATCACCAAGTTTTTCTGTAATATCCTCTGCGGTAGGATCTTCAGCAAAACGGAATGGTTTACGCTTTTCTGGATTGTTAACTTCGTTACCCCATAGTTCGTAGAACATGAAAGGCTCTTCAGCTAACAATTTGAAACGAACTTTTTGTCCGCTTTTGATACTTGATGGATTCAAGTAATCCTCTTTTGTGCTACTTGAAGATGCAGCATCTTCTCTAGCAAGTGTTGAAATGAAAGGCATAATGCGTGTTGGCTATGAAAGCCTGAGTTGCATTACTATTGTAGTACATAGACAAATCATTGTCAATGATATATAATAAGAAAACCCTAAAGGGTGGAGTTCCTTCAGGGTTTCAACATATAGTCTACAGTAGGTATTGTAACACATGAGTAACATAAATTTCATCCCCGAAATTCCATTGACATGGCTGACTTGTCCAATATATGCCGAGGGTGTATTACTACCAAAAAGAAACGAATCGAGTCCAGATAGATATTCTGATGGCAAAGTTCCCTTTGGTAGAGCGTGGAAAGAAGAGCTTACAGTAAATGATTCTGCTCTGATGATTGAGAGAGAACCAGATAAGTTCAAAGCGATTGGTGTATTCACAGGTCAGAAGTCAGATGGTCTTGTGATATTTGACGTAGATAAAAACTTGGGTGCTATCGAAAAAAAGTGGGGTAAGGATTTAAAAAACGCTCCAAAAGTAACTTCTTTACGGAAAAATGCTGCTAAGTTTTTGTTTCGTGTACCAGAGGATATTGTAGGCGAGGTAGCATCTATCAGTCAGACTGCTGCTGGACATGAAGGTTGGGAAATATTATGGGGTGGACAGGGTGTTATTGCTGGAGAATATTACAAAGAAGGTGTTGGTAAGGGTAAATATAAACTAGAGGGAGATTTATTTGCTGTACCTGACGCTCCAGAATGGTTGTTGTCTCGTATGAAGGATCAGTATAAGAAGAATAATAAAGATGTTGATGTTAAATATGTAGATAATAGATGGAGTAAACGAACCAAAGAAGAGAGAATAGCTATTATTAGTGGTTGCTTGAGTGTTATTAAATACACAGGACCAAATAGTGAGGACTATTGGTGGGAGATAGGTGCGATGATAAATAATGAGTTGCCAGGAATTGAAGGTTTAGAGTTATGGAGAGAGTGGAGTAAACGAGATCCTGATTATGAGCATTGTTGGGAAGGAGGTGAAGATCCGTGTGCTGCTAGATGGTATGCAACATGGAGAAATGATGGTGCGAGATACAATATGTCACATCTTATTGATTTAGCGGATGACGTTGATCCAGATAGAAAAAGATTTAAGGCTACTGGTTTAGACAAACTTATAGATGAAGTACAGGCTATACCGCTTAGATACAAAGAAGAAGTATTAGATGGTGAAGATCTTATTCAGCGATATATGGATATTGACAATGATCCTAAAAATGAGAACCCTGCGTTACATAACCAAGCGGTCCATAAATTAGCTATTGAAGCAAAGCGTGGTAATGCTGCTGAGATTGAGAGGTTAGTTGATACTCACGAAATGTTCAATAGAACTAAGGGTCAAAAACCTTTAGCTATTGATGAGCTAGACGATACACCTTTTGAATATCTGATTCCAGGATTGCTACCTAAACCTTGGACTTTGTTGGTTCATGCAGATGGTGGTACAGGAAAGACTGCTATGTGTCAGACAGTGGCTAAACATATTGGACATGGAAAAGCGTTTAATGTTTATGGTGCTCTAGTTAACGTGCCAGTTGGCAAAGTACTTTGGTTGAATGGAGATCAGAACGAAAGGATACTGCGTAGGCAGATGAAACTTATTGGATGTGACAAAAATGTTCGAGTAGTTACTGAGTGGGATATGCAGTGGTATAGCAGATTCAAAAAGATGCAAAACAAATATGCGTATGATTTAGTGATTATTGATAGTTTAGATGGTTGTAATGACAGCAACCCATACGAAGAAAACAGAAGAGAGTATGCGTTACCTATCAAAAAACTTGTTAGACGAAATGGACAGGATTTTCCTGCTTGTTCGATAATCATTATTCATCACAACACCAAGGAAGGAAAATTTAGAGGAACTACTGCGATTAAAAATGCGGTGGATGAAACTTGGAATATGAAGAAGTTGTCAATGAATGATGCTGCTGAAATGGGTCTTACAGCAAATAGCAGATTAGTAAGCGTTGAGAAGTCCAGAGAGGACCGTGAAGGGCTTCGGATGATATTTACCCTGCTACCTGATTACACATACTCTATAAGCCCTGCACCAGATCGTACAGAAGAGGTTGTGATAGACACTCCAAACAAACATACATTGGATATATTGCGTTTGATGAGAACAGAAACTAAACCTTGGTGTGTTAAAGATTTGGTTGAGCACGATACTGTAGGTGGATCTCACAGAAAACGTGCCATAGTCTATAGCTTGAATAAATTAGAAGATCAGAAGTTGATTGAAGAAGTTAACATTCCAAAAACTAAAAGTAGAGGTGGTAGACCTTCCAAATTTTATAAAGCTGTTGGAAAAGAATTACCAAAGTCTTTTAGTTCCCTCACGCGTGATATACCCCGAAATGATGTGTATAAACCTAATAATGTAGTTACTGGAACGGATTTGAACAACAATGATATTTGTAAAAACCCTAATTTTGTAAAAACCTCAGAAGATAGTGGAGGTTTATACAAAGAGGAGGTTAATACAAAACCGATTGTTATTGAAAACTCTTCCACTGGAACGAAAGAAGGTTTATACACCGATGGCTCTGGGTATATAGAAGAAAACCAAAAGTTCTGGGAGCAGTAATAGTTGAAACAGCCCATAATTCATGTCACTATCTATGAGGAAAAAAATCCTACAAAAGATAGTCCACTAGCCACTGTTCGTTATACAGAGTATTCAAACCAAGAAAGAAGCAAAGTAGAAAAAGTAAATCAAGTTGAATATCACGATCCAGCGTATTTTCACAGTGAAGTTTTAAAAGCTGTTAGTTACGGACTTGATGTTTCCATATGCACACGACTTAGTGTAAGTACTTTACAAAAAAAGTTAAGTTACTGGACAAACTAATCTATTGTGCTACAATAATGGAGCATATTTACAGGTTCTTCCATGACCTCAACAATTACTAAACAAGAATATTCTGTCTATTACGGAATATCAGAATTAAAAAGATTGCAGACTGCTCACAGTCTTGCGTTTGATACAGAAACACTACAGCTACAACCAGAAGAAGGTAAACTCCGACTAATTCAGTTGGGGTCTTTTTCTTCTCGAACCATAGTAGTTATTGACTGCTTTGAGCTAGAGCGTAGCGATTGGAACTACTTAGAAGAATTTTTCAGTAGTACCAATAGATATTGGTTGGCACACAACGCAGTATTTGATCTCGGTTGGTTACAGGAACATGGCATACATCCTGAAGGATTTGTGCGTTGCAGTATGTTAGCCAGCAGATTACTTACGAATGGTATTCCACAGACTAAACATGGTCTTGATGCACTAGCTAAAAGACAGCTAGATATGAATGTATCTAAAGAACAGCAGAAGTCTGATTGGGGTGCTGAAACTTTATCCAAAGAACAGCTAATCTATGCTGCAAAAGATATTGAAGTACTACTTGAGTTAGATCAGGTGCTTGAACGAAAGCTACGAAATGCACAGTTAGATAGAGCTTTTACTTTAGAGTGTAGAGCACTTCCAGCTATGGCACAGATGTGGAGAGTTGGGTTACCTTGGAATAGAGAAGAGTTAGACCAATGTCGTATTGATTATGAAGATGACATTAAAGAACTTGGTAATGAATTTATCAGAGAACTTGATAATGACTTACCATCTGGAAAAAAGTTACCTAGAAATGAGGATGGCTCGTTCAACCTTCGTGCGAAAGACCAAGGCTCAAAAAGACTAGGTACTAAAAAGTATGCAGGATTCAATATCAAGAGTTCTAAGCAGTTATTAGAAAAACTTGAATTAGTTCTTGGCTATACACCAGTGAACAATGATGGTAAACCTAGTGTTGCTAAAGATGCTTTAAAAAATTGTGCTGCTGATTCTCCTACGATCCAGACACTTATGACTTGGAAACGTAGAGAAAAACGTAGACAGATGATAGAAAGCATACAAGATAAGATGTCAGACGATGGATTTGTTAGAGCGTCTTATATGCAGCTTGGGGCAGATACAGGGAGAATGTCCAGTATAAAGCCAAACAATCAGCAGATACCAAGAGATTCAGAGTTTAGACAATGTGTGCAAGCTCCCCAGGGCTGGAAGATAGTTGATGCTGACTTTTCACAGATGGAGTTACGTCTTGCTGCTGCACTAGCTAAAGACAAGAACATGACTGCTGCATTTCAACGTGGAGAAGATTTACATGACTATACGGCTGAACAGATGGGATGCGATAGACAGATTGCCAAGTCCGCTAACTTCGGTTTGCTATATGGTGCTGGTGCTGAAGGTTTACGAAAGTACGCTGGAAGCAGTGGTGTCATCATGTCTAATGATGAAGCTGTAAAAATTCGTGATAATTGGCTCACTACATATAGTGGTATTCGAGATTGGCAGAGAGAGATGAACTATCTTTCACGATCCACCGAAGGGGATGAATGGCCTGAGACTAGAGTTCCAGTATCTAATATGCGTAGATTCTTGAAGGGTGATCTTAATAGAACTACTGTTAGATGCAATACACCGATTCAAGGTGCTGGTGCTGCAATATTAAAGTGTGCATTAGGTAATTTATGGGCCAAAGTCAAAGAAACAGGCGAAGATAAAGTAAGGATTGCAGCAGCCGTTCACGATGAATTGATTCTTCTTGTTAAAGAAGATTTAGCAGATGAGTGGGCTGAGATTCTTAAAACTACAATGGAAAATGCTGAAGCAAAGTGGTTGGGCGATGTTCCTGCACTAGCTGAAGTATCTATTGGCGATAGATGGAGCGAGGTACACTAATGATTGGTATTTGCAAAAATGAACATGGTTGGTATATCTCCAGGCATAATAAACAGCTTGGAGTAAAATACTACAAGACCCTAACGGAGGTAATGCCTGTTGCCTATGCAGAAGAATATTCGAGCAGATCTAATGAAGAATCTGTACAAAGAGATTCCAAAAGCAACTACCAGAGATCTGGGTAGTATCATTGATTTTCTCAAAAAAGCTAGAGAAGTCCGTGAGGGAAAGACTAAAAAACGCAGAGAAGCTAGAAAAAAGTATGTGGAAAAGCAACTTGAGAAAGCCGATTTGCCAATTTGGTGGTAGAGTAGTACAAGAACAACATTGTAAATGGCTCTCAAACACGGAAACAAAAGCTATTATCAGGTACTAATCGACCCAAACAGAGCAGAACTTATAGAAAAGGTAGCTGACAAAGAGGGTATGCGTGGTACTGCATGGGTTAGGAAGGTAGCGTATGAGGCATTACAACGTGAATTTACTAGCTCAGAATATAAAATTGCTGAAGCCAAAGACGAGTTAATGTGGAGAGAATCTGTACAAAGACGAATTGATGGAAGAAAGCAGAAAGATTAAATACTGTGCCAAAAGGTAAGTATTACGAGTATCAAATCAAACGTGCTGCACTAGATGACGATTATCTTATGGGTAATATTGATGAACTTCAATACACTAGAGAGTCTCTTGATCTAGATCTTAAGTACGAAAAATACATTCAACGCAAAAAATGAAAAGAATAACATGGGTCGAGTGCCCAGGCTGTAAGACCTACAGCGATCAGAAAGTTGTCCGATCTGATAGAAATTCAAAATTTATAATCATTCGTAGAAGAGAGTGTTATGAATGTGGACATAGATGGGAAACGATCCAATATCCTGAGATGATAGTTTCCAAGCAACAGGCAGCCTACGCTCGTTGCGAATGATTCTTTTGGTGCTGTCTTATCTGTCTTATAAGTTTTACTTTTTCTATAAATAAACGAAACTTGTAGAATAGTTTATTTTTAACTGGTTTTGTCTGTAATACGGCTAACATTGCTTCAAGCTCCAGCATACGCATCATTGCGTTAGATAGTACAATTTCGGTTCTTGCATGATTTTTCATCATATCTATGCAAAAAGCCTTTAACTTGTCTATATCATCACAGCCCATAACTTCTCTACATCTCATTTCAACTGCTAACTGTGTTTCCATTGGCAGAGGAGTTGAGATAAATCTTATGAAGCTGTCGTTTTTCATATCATTGAAGATTTGTGGTAGAGCCTGGGAACATTCTGGACTCGATAAAAGCAACTGCTTGATCGTCTATTGAGTTATCGGTTTGCTTAGCTATAGCTTTTAGCAGATCCACAATTAATCTCTTCATCGCTTTTGACTTGATGAATACGAGAAGAATAGGCTTTAAAATTTTTACCATTTGTATGTAATGTCTACTTATACTTTACCGCTATTTGCCAAACTTGGCCTAAATCCTTATATTTATAGTATATCACTAAGATTATGGCAACTCAAGACCCGAAAACCGACCCAGAAATAGACGAAAAAGACCAGAAAGAAGGTCCCTCTCTTTTATCAAATATTACGCAGATGATTATACTTTTTTGGAGTTTGGGGGTAATTTCTTACGCATATTTCGGTAATTCACTTAAACAAATTGATACGACTTTCGCTGCTGGATTATTATCGGCAGTGATGTCTAATATGGGATTACAGGTGAAAAACAACGCAAATGGCAAAAAGAGGCCATTTAATGTAGTATCTAATAAAGACAATAAAGCTGGAATCAAATGAAAAAACTGTTTGCTTTACTCTTATTTTTACCATCGGCTGTTTTTGCTGACATAAAACAAGAGTTTGTTACATCAGCACAAATTACAGTTGATATGCCCTATGTCGTAACAAATAAGGTAGGAACTACATATTCATTAAGCGGAAATAATATTACACCATCTGTAACTATAGGAGATACCACGACATCAGGAAAAATTGGTGGGATCAATGTTGGATCGTTAACTAACGGTGTTCCCGCGATGATACAAACAGACACCACAGTAACAAATGCAGGGTCAGCTTTTAGCAAAACAGAATCAGTAATTATGGGTGACGCTACACCATCTACCGTCACCCCTTCCAGTGGAATAGCAGCATTGCCAGTATTAAGTGGACAAACTACTGTTGGATCAGGCGGTACTGCTGGATCGCTTGCATTAACTTCACTATCTAGCGGAGTTCATACCTGTACTGCTGGTGGATCGGGTACGTCTTGCATAGGATCTACTAAAGTTACTATTACGATTGACTAGACTTTACTGGTTAGTTTTACTATTATTACCTATAAGAGCCGTTGCTGTGCCTGTTGTGCCACAGTTTCGTAGTGGTAGTTCTACAACATCGAGCACCTCTGAATCTGTAATTAATGAAACGATCACAAGTCATCAATATCGAACTGGATATTCATATTCTGCATCAGGACATAATATTGAAAGTGCTGACCTTAACGGATATATCAACCCTACAGCTACAACTCTTACAGAACAAACAGTTGGAGGAGTAAATTTTAGTTGGACTTCGCCAAACTTAGATGCTGTACCAAGATGGAAAATAACAAATGGTGGAGCAGCCTTTTCGCTCCAAGAAACATTAATTACACCAGGGTTAGACACAGTAACCACAATAACAAGAACAATAAATTCAAGCACTACAACGGAAACTACAACTACATTTGGGCAATAGCTTTAATCCTTTGCCCTGCAAGGGTTTTAGCTAATACAACAGTAGCTTCTCCTAACAGTACGGCACAGGGAGTTGTTAATAACAATGCCACAATGATAACCCCATCTTCGTTGCCACAAAATAGATATTCGCAGGGAATTACCTGTACTTCTCCAAGTATGACAATTACTCCGTATCTAACAGATTCTTGGTCATTTAATCGACCCATAGAAGAATACACTTATCAGGATATTTATGACGAGAATACAGGAGCAGTTAAATATACAACCAAAACTCCAAGATTTGAAAAAGATAACTTTAATCTGAATTATGGTATTTCTATGCAGTTCAACATCCCTTTGGGTCGTGGTGGAGAGTTATGTCATAAAGCAGCAGAAATAAATATGGAAGCTCAGAAGTTATTAATTAAAAAAACTAAAATGGAGATTAGTCTTTATCGTTTGGAGATGTGTGCAAAACAGGCAAAATTAGGTGTTACATTTAAACCTAATACTCCTAGTGCTATTACTTGTGAAGATATTGTTGTTAATATTCCACCAAATCAAGTTATCCCACATACTCACAAATTAAAATAGACAAGCTACGGGTATACACTTGTCTAAAAAAGCAACTGACGCTCTGACAGTGAGGAGGTAGAACTTAATCTACTCTTTATCAGGTCTTGCTGCTTTCGAGGTGAAGGCCCTAATGACAAACCTTCTGTACTATTCTACATCTTTTTTCTTCTTGGTCAACTTTGTCACGACTTGCTTAACTATTGGCCGTACAAGCTGAAGTACCAATGGTGCAGAAGCACCAACCAAAGCAAGGCTAAAAACCCCAACAAACTGTGGAGCAGACGGAATGTATTGATCTTTCCA
>Ga0310343_10000478_pt1 | contig 19083 bp, 5 predicted proteins | sample HC15DNA2025_MG_FD_203519 | JGI IMG/M metagenome (GOLD analysis project Ga0310343, IMG submission 203519) | Marine microbial communities from station ALOHA, North Pacific Subtropical Gyre - HC15-DNA-20-25_MG | ecosystem: Environmental > Aquatic > Marine > Oceanic | place: Pacific Ocean: North... | reverse complement strand
TGAACTACCGACCAAATGATGAGGATTTTTGAAACAACACACGCGCAACACAGGAATAAAGTTTTCGAAATCCAAAAAGGTGCCAAAATAAACAAACAAAGGGAGAGAGACGATTACGGTAGGTGAATCCAGACTATTACCTTGTAAAAAATATCTAACTCTCTTCTCGTTCTCGACTACTGTTGTTATCAAAGAGCGTATTTTTTACGCCAACAAAGACCTTGTTTGTAGCTTTCGTAGTACCGCTTAGGGCTGCGACGCTGGCTCTGGGTGCATTTTTAATCAATGTTTTTGCAGCCGCTTTCACGCCTCCGCCATAATCTTTTGGCGTTTTAAATTTTCGAAGAGGATCTCTTAGGACGGCATTTTTAGCCTTGATGACACCTCCAACAAAATCATCTTTGGCGGAAAGCAATCCATCGGTAAACCCGTCTGGCATTCTATCGCGTTCGGTTCTCTTCTCTCTCCGAACTGCTTCATCATCTAACAAACTCTCAGTCGCTTCTAAAACCGCTGCTGCGTTTCCAGAAACATATTCTCCTAACTTTAATGCCTCCAAAGAGACGGCTTTGCAAAAGCGCACGGTTGAAAGCACCGCTTCACCGAACATGCGTGACGAGCGCGCCCCGTCTCCTTTTCTTTGCTTATACGCCAAAGGGTTCTTGTATATATCTATAGCGGCCGATGTCATCCTGTTAGCACTTTGAACCGGGGCAAACGCCTTTACAAACTTATGCGCTTGATCTTTCGTGATGCAATCGATTATCCGCGATGAGACCGCGTCGAGCATATTTTGCACGCCTGAAATGCCAACCAAGCGTAAATTTGGAACCTCGAGAGACACTCCGCCCCAAGGAATTAAGTTCAACGCTTCCAAATAATTTCCTGCGGTGAGGGCGTATACGTCCACATTTTCATTCGCGCAGTAATCTAGCCGCAGCGACCACGGCGTGATCTCGACGAGTTGGAAGTACACATTATGGTTACTGGTGTCTTCATTATCTGAATCACTGTCGAAATCATCGTTTTCCGCACTATCTGCGAATATATTTTTCATGAAATCGACAAGTGTTTTTACCACACTTTGCTCTAGTCGGACCCTCGCTGGGCAAAGAGAAAATTTCAGAGCCATTTCACACGCGCCGAGACTGTTTTCTTCCTTATTATAGGCATCGCAGCGAACGCCAGTGAGTATAATCTGAATGTCACTGTCTGTGACGGTATTAGTTTCTCGCTTCATGCGACGAGAATATATGTTTGGCCAGGCGACATTCGGTGTCAAATCTACGACATTTATCGAATCGCCATCGCATAAAAGATGATATCCCCACGCCGAAGAGGCATCGAAAATATCAAACCGGTTCGATATATTTTTAATTTCCATGCGCAAACCTTTGCATGCATTCTGTGCGTCGCTGTGCAAAGTCACATTGATGCTTTTTGCAAATGCGTGAACTGATAGCATGGACGATTCCGGTGCATTTAGAGGAAGCGGTAGAAAGCTCTTGCGACTACTAAAAATACCATCATCGTCACGATCAAGTGAATCTACTTGTGAAGAGTGGTACAGTGAAAGAACTTTGTTTTTCTCTTCGTTGGTTGAATCCAGAAGCCGGAAAGAAGAGGCTGACTCCTTCACGTTCTGTTGGCGGCGCTCTACGATAACTGAATCTAATTTCATTTCAGAATCAACATTGGATGCGTCTTCTAAAGCTTTCGTAGTTGCCGCGAGTGCAATTTTCGAACTCTCTTCTTCTTCTTCTTCTTCTTCTTCTTCTTTTTCTTCTTTGAAATTGTTGCGCCGGTTATGAGGCTTTCGTATGAAAACGTACGCTGAGTCTTCTTCGTCACACTCTTCTCGCTCGATAATTTTTTTCGACGTCTCACTAGACTCCATGATGCTGTCGAGAACGTTTCGTATTGAAGCAATCGTACTTGTTCCATCTATCGAAACATCGCATGGTCGATCGAAAGAGAAGATGACAGTACTTTTATCTTCGGGCGAGTACAATGCATCGACAGACAATAGCAGAGATGAGCCAGATTCAACATCTTCGCTAAACGAAATCAGTTTTACTTCATTTAAACTCACCGTGAATGAATCGCGCACTCGCATATTGATAGCGTGCGTAGCAAATGCCGACTGATTTTGCAAAAAGTTTTCGTGAACTTTAAAAGTGTCTTTGTTCGGCGCAACACGAATTGATAGGGTTGTCGTTTCCATGACCATGGTCGAAGTAGCGCCGCATGTGACAACTTGGATTCTATTAAAATCCACGCATGCGCTCATTGCGACGACAAGGGATGTGTAAATTTTATTGTCTCGATCTGCCACGTCATTTATATCGCCGCGATCCATCTTGAACGTATAGACTAACGACTTTAACAGAGTGCGCGCATCCCGTGGACAGTCATCGTTAGTACCATCGGAACTTGCGAAATATATATTGAAATTATCGGCGAAAATGCGAAATGCAATTTGTGAATACGCATAATCTTCCGAAATCGGCAGTTTTGAAAGCTGTATTGTAAACGTATCGATATCCAATATTCGTGCCTCCTCGTCGACGCCCCGGCCGATTATGCGAGAGGACGAAAACGACATGAAATTTGCATCCTGATCACGGCAAACAGCGAGGGCTGCCACCAAAGCCACTTCTTCAAACGAAATTTTAAACCATGCGTCTTTGACTGATGAAATCGGTAGCTTCTCGGATGCTGAAGTAAAAACATCATCATCTTCTCGTAAAATGGACGAGGTATCCGATTTTCCATCGATGTTAACATCAAGCGAATCAATATTAATATCAATCGCAAATGGGTCCATAAAATCACCAATCTCTTTTTGTTTCAGCTTTAATGGGTGCCCATCTGGTAGATTACGAAGCGCTGTCGTTATTGCATCTATCTGTCCAGTGAGCGTTCTCGTTAAAAATACGTCCAAACGAGTTGAAGTCATTGAATATTGAATCGAACTAACGCGAGTAAGTTGAAGAATTTGCTCTGCAGAGTTACTAATACCCGAATTTTCGTCAAGAGTACTTGTAAAAACAACATCTCTTGCGCTATGTTGATTTTGAGCACAGTCTATATTTCCCAGAGTTACCACGTGATGCGAAAGATCTGGTATGCGAATCAAGGTTTTACCGTCAAGAAACAATTCAGCGCCAGAAGACGAAAGCGTGACTGTCTTATGTTCTTCTCGTTTCTTCGTATTTATCGAAACAATCGGTAAAACTTCGTCCGATACAGTTTCGAGCGAAACAAGAGGAGAACTCTGATTGACTTGCAAAGTCGTGATGAATTTCGGCGTAAATAATTTCATGAGAGAAGACTCAGAGTACTCGAATCGTGATGAGCGATCAAAAGTCAGAGACACATTCGAGCCATCGTTCCACTCCATAGACAATTTCGAATCGCACATAAATTGGATGCAATAGCTCGATGATGGAACTGCAGTAGATTCGTTGTCCAATCCAACGCAACTATTGCTTTCTTCGTAAAACGATGAAATCACCGATCGCGAAAAATTTTCTATATTCATGTCATCTGCATGCTCGGGCGATGCACAGTCGAAAAATTCGTCATCTATCATACTGCTCTCATCGTCGTTGGCGTCTTCAATACAATCCCGTTTCTTAACCTCCAATATACAATCCAAGAAACTTTTATTTAAAGCGTTCACTCGCGACTTTTCCCATTCGTTTTCCTTTACTACGTTTCGAATACTTTCGCTATCATGCGTCTCATTTCCCTCCTCACGTCTCAATGTTTCTTCGCAAAGTTGCGAAGTTGCGTTTACTATACGTTCCGTCAAAGATGCGTGGATTGAATTTTCTACGGAAAAGGCATACATCGAGTGTTCGCTTTCATGCACACTCTTTGATAGCCGTGCATGAAAACGACTAAGAACGACGTGCTCTCCGACTCTCAGCTCGACACCACGCATGTTCACTACTATGGGTTGGTTTGATGTAGGTGAAGCTGGATTCGTAGATGAAGATGTAGAAACTGTATATGTTCTTGTTCTGCTTTCGTCAACGTCAGCTTTGGCGATGTTATCGTCCGGACCATCGTGCACGTACGTTCCACTTTCAATTAATAACGATACTATGGATTTCTCAACCGTGCTGCTGCATGGAATATCAAAATTAAAAGAAACATTTCGAACGCTCAATAGTGCCCCACGTATTAATCGTTTGATCGCTTTCATCACCGCGCCAGGCTCTGTCGTCTTTTCATCGTCGACGGCTGTCCCCTCATCATCTTCATCATCAACTTCGTTTCCTACATCATCTTTATCTTTGTTTTCTTTCTGCGCGCGTTCTATTTCCAAAACATTCTCGGAGTGTAAATTTAACTCGTTGTTGTCGTAGATGTGTAAGAGAGTCTTTTCTTTTCGAATATCTCTTTCCTCGCGCTCTACATTTTCGCCCCTGCGCGCACTTCTTCGAACGACGCGCACGGCAAGGTCTTCCATAACGAGTTCGCAACGGTCAGAGTATAAATTATTCCACGGAATCTTTATCTTAATTTTTCCGCACGTAGCACTTTCAATCGATAACGCATCCTTGCCATTTCCGTCTGCATTGTATGTGAAAGCAGAGAACAAAGCGTCTTGGACGACAATTTTATTGAACTCCACGTTTTTTAACTCCAAAATCCCTTCAGATAACGCAATATCTATCGATGCAAGACTTTCTCTCGCGCCCCCATCATCGTTACCTATAATCTTACTCAATGCACGTTTCAGCACAAACTTTATGAATCGTTTGAGTGCCCATTCACTCGCTTTAAACATCACCATAGCTGGTGCCTTTTCAAAATTACAGTTATTATATTAGATGAGAAGAAAAAGAATAAGACGCAACAAATAAGAGAGAGAGAGAGAGAGAGAGAGAGAGAGAGAGAGAGAGAGGTTTTTATAACGACCTCATGTCACTCATCTTCCGAGAATTTCTTTAATTAAACTCTTTCAAGTAACAATCAAGAGCAACTTTGATATCTTTTTTTTACTTCGTATCCATCTCTTCTCCTGAAAGAAGGAGAAGTATATCCTGATGTGCTGTTTTGTTTCTGTGGGACTTCCAATCTTTTTTCGAAAGAAAAAGAAAGCAAAAAGAAAAAGAAGTAAAGTTTGAGCGATTTTTAAAATCCCTGAGAACGAGAAAACAAACAGACCGAACGTGTTGTCGTTCGTTCCGAGTGTTTGATATTAGAGAGAATATTATCTCTCTTTTGTCGATATGGCTTCGGTGGCGAAAACCTCGAGGCATGTTCCTTCGACGCGAGCATTGTTTTACGCTTTAGACCAGAAGACAACATCGCGGGCGAAGATGCTCGAGAAGCTCGATGCGGCGACGCCTTTTTTGCAACAAGGTTTGAAAGCTTACGGTCCAAATAATGCGGCATCAAAAGCTGAAATAGAATCAGGTTCAATTGATGTTGGAGACAAGAAGATTGCCGTCGGATCTGACATGCAGAAATGTTCCATAGAGCTTGGAAAAATTCTTAAATTGGACGAAGTTCAAACGTATATCATGCTTCGACGAGCGTTGGAAGAGAAAGGGGTTACGACGCGTCCGAAAGAATTGACCAGCGAATTGATTGAGTTAGTGTGCACATTTTACCATCGAGAACGACTCGCTTTGTTGAAGTGCATCGCAGCTTTAGGAGCGCAGAAGGCTTACGTTTTAAACGGTGAAAACGACAACGGTTTCAGCGAAAACGAAAAAGAACAAGAAGAGAACGAGTTCACTTCACGATGTTCAGAAAAGCTCGAAGAGATGATAAAGAATGGATTAGAAGATAACATTGTGAATTACTTGTGCGACACGTTGCTCACGAGTGGAGAAGGACTAGGTTTACTCGCGAAAAACGGCGTTGATGAAGAGGGAAGTACCGCCTTGACGGTGCAAAATCCGCCGACATCTACTGCTCTTGCCAGCGTTTCAAACGACGATAAGAAACAAACAAACACACTCATACTTACACAAGGAGAAGAGTTTATTCGTTTAAGTTCGAGTCTTGAATTCGTGGAAGAAATTAAAGCGTCTCTGGATGTTTTATTTTCATTATACTACGGCGTGGTGAAAGAGTGCTCCGAAACACGTTTTCTTCAGCTGGCGAAAATTTTTGATGAAAAGGTTTTTTCGAAAATCCCACATAAGTGCACGGAAGTTATCAAATTAGCTCCATCTATGACAGACCAAGTAGAGACTACCGTCGTTGCTGATATAAGAGCTAGGTGCTCAATCATATTGATTGTTGCTATAGATTTAGAACGTATTGTGCACGCTTTTTCTAATGGGCAAGGTTCGATTGAAGCTCAGCATCACCTACTCTCATCTGTAGTTCAAGTCACGACGGTTCTGTCGCAAACGACGGATGTTGTTGAATCTAGAGCAGTAAAACTATCGTGGGCTGCATTCTTGTCATTTGCTAAGTCTATGATTAATGATGTCAGCCAAACTGATGAGCAAGCAATGACGACTTTTCTGAAAGCATCAAATGTAGCCAACGGTTTGAATTCTTTAAAAAGTTTGGCGATCAACACAAAGTCCAGTTTCGATGGTTCTGATCCATCTGCGGTTCCGAGAAGAAGTGTTTTGAAGAATGTATTTTCGGCAACGTTAGCGGCGTTTGATATTCTTCCCGTACACGCGTTATTATCCACTCAGCTCGACTTGATTCTTGCGTGCTTTGACGAGATAATTTGCGGACAACGCGAATTGTGTGAACAGTTTTGGGAGGGCGCGAACGAAAATGGGCAGGAAGCGGCTTTACTCGCACTAGTAGAAGGTTGTCGAGAACGATTCCCCGCGGAAGCGACACCTTTATTGCGCGTCTTGAAATCTCTCTCGGAAGGACCGAAAGCTGCAGAGTGTGCGCTATCGTACCTCACAAAACTACCCGCAGTTGCTTTACCGTATCCGGATCGGGAGGTTGCGGAAGTCGCCATCAAACAAGCCAATAATAGAAGCCGAGTCGATCGCAACACTGGGAATATCTTTGGGCACGTCGTGTGCACGACACCTATATCTAGCTCAAAAGTCCCTGGGGCTTGCATTCCTTCGAGCTGTAGAGGTGTCTCCATACAGCGCTCGTCCTCGTCGGGAACAAACCTAATCGTATGGAGTGAACCGGCAGACGGATTGTATATAACGTTGTCTAGAATAGGAAACTTAAGCTCAGTTGCGAGACGAAGGAGAGAGAAATTAACTCCAGAGGATCGGTCGGAGTTGCACGCGGCTTTATCGTTCATCGCGGTTGCACTAGAAAATGCACCTTCGTTCGCTGCGCCCTTGTTAAAGTGCGATTTACACGCTTCAGCTGAAATTGGAGGAACGCCAAGTGATGTCCTATCTGCACTCGCTCTATCTTTGCGTGTGGAAAAAGGTGACGATTACGGTATACAAGCAATGGCGCTCGCGGCCTTACGACCACTCGCTGCTGCAGCACCGCGACGTGCTGCGGATGTAGTATTCAACACCCCATTTTTCACGGAAGACGATAAAGCGTCATCTACCAACGGGGTGACTCTTTCACAATGCCTTCAGTTTGAAGAGTCTCGAGGAGTGCACGATAGCATTAAAGCATTGTGCGCGTTATCTGAAACTCTTTTACTCGCGGGCGAGTGTGGAGATGAATCGCAATCGCTATTTCAGCGATCTGCTTTGTATGCCTTACTTCGTTTTGATAGCTGGAGATACCGAGAACGCTCGGAAAAGTGGATTTTGCATAAATGCGCATCTCGAGCGTTGCATGCAGCATTGCTGACATCAAAATTTGAATATTTCGAGAAGATGTGTATTATAGATGATGACATTAATCTCAATGGAAGTGAAAGTTCTTCTAAATCTTCGAACCAAACGTTTAGTATTCGCACGTGTGTATTCTTGATGAATGATGAGCAAACCCTTGCTGGAGCTTTTGCACCGTTACGGTTTGACGCGCAATTTTTGCAGCGCGCATATGAAAGCGGTTCTGAATGTCGTGCAAAAGAGATTGTTGCACTCGAAGATGCTATTGCGAGCGTTTTGCGTGTTGTTCCGGCGTTATCTTCTGTGTTCGAGCATAGTTCTGGGGTAACCGGTGGTACATTTTCGAGGTCGATTGCGAAAGCTCTGTTTATTCAGGCACCACCTCCAGAGCGAGGGCCACCGATGGTGCAAGCGATTGCTTCGTATGCATCATATCCGTACGCTTCTGAATGCTGTACTTTAGCAATCCCCGCTTTGATACCGTTGTGTACGACCGCGCCAACATCAGCGCCGTTATCTGCCGCATTTGGTGGAGTACAAGCGGACGAAACTTGTCTTCAATTGCGCGATAGGATCAAGCTCGCTTTGAAGGAGATTGATTTAGATCCAGAATTTGCATCTAACGCCATTTCCCTACTTGCCAGTGCATCTGCAAACCAGCCTCCGTTTGCTGATGCCATTATATATGGACCAAACCACGCGCAATATATGGTCGGCATACACGACGGGGCATCTGCCGAAGATGACGGAGGAAAATCGGATCATGGAACCAATAACATGAAATGTGGCAAGGACACTAACTCGAATGCTCTCACGGATAAACAACCATCATCTGTAGCATTAGTCCAGTCAACGGCAAAATCTGATGAGTCACAGTATCCGAAATATGACGAACTTTGGTTAGCCTTGGAAAAAATTATGGATATTGAAGATATTAGTTACAGTGCGACGTTTGCATTTGCGTTGAATATTTTTTGGAAGTCAAGGGTTGCTTTACCAAATCCAGTCGATGGCTTGGCTTCTGAGCCTCGCGTATTTCAATACCTCGTGTCGATCGTCGAACGTGCTACTGAAGTGTGCTCGCGAACCTCAAATCACGATGATGTCGTCTATGCCAACGCGTTTTCTACGCTATCGTCTTCGTTAAGTATTCTCGCCAATGAATCTTTGGTGGCATTCACTGTTCCAGTTAAGCGTTCTAAGCACTTGCGTGAGGCTATGCATCACTTTGTGTCTCGAGACGAAGGTTTGTTGCGAACAATAAAGCTCGCGTTATCTTCTGCGGAAGATAAAACCAACGTGGCGTGGATGAAAATGGATACGTTCGTATTAGGTTTGCGGGCGGTTATGCTCTCTGCGGCGGCTGAGTTGGCTACAGCGCAAGCGGGAGGTGATAGCGTTTGTTTTCCTTCGGCTACGCTAGAGGCTGGTGCCGAATATTTGGCAAGATCTCTACTCGAGCAACCCGTGGCACGCGAAGTTATTTCGCGGGAAGGCCAAGAAGCCGCCGCGCGTCTACTCACGGATGTTGCCCACGCTGCCGCCGCGACGTTTGAGACCGTGTTTGCAGATAACAGTACGTTCGTTGGAAACATCAGACACGCATCTTCGCGAGTAAATGCTCTTTTGCAGCATGCAACCACATCAAATTGCGAGAATTTCATCTTCATCGATCCACCAATAGGCTTGAGCGGTGGATCTGTATACGGGGATTCGTATGTTTACGATTCAGATTGGATCGAGCGAGCGTGTGGTGTCTTTAACACAGATGATGGTAGATGGGGAGCACCAGAAACACGTCTTGCATTGCTTGCGCGTAAGGTTGCCGCGTGTTCGCGCGAGGTATCGCTCATTGCGAGTCTGTGCGATGCCAAGATAACTACGATTGAGAATTTGAGTGCATTATTGAAAGCTTCTGGATCTTTGGAGACCTTCCAGAACATCATGGGCCCAGAGTTGGATGCGCGAGACGCGGAGCACCTCAAAGCATTGAAGGAACGGAAAGAACACGTGAAACAGAACTTATTAACTCCCAAATTAGCGAATGTCAATATATCTGCACTGGTGTCGAAAAATGATGTCGAAAGGGGGAGAAAGAGTGATGGAGAGAACGAGAGCAACGAGCAGAGTAGCTGCGGCTTTTCATTAATTCAGCCCTCAATTCTTGAAAAGTGGTCGCATAATTCGCGAAGAGATAGTGTCAACATCGTCGCCATGGAGCTTATCCACGCCGTTCAAAACCGAAGATCGGAAAGTCGGCGTCAGATATCGTTGATTGTCGCACTTTGCGAATTGTTGGAAGTCTTAGCCAGGCTGTGGAGCTGTTCTCGCAAAAATTATTCTGCGAATGGAAATGACGTCGCAAACGAAGATTATGAGGCGTTACAAAATGTTGCACGAGCATCATGCGCCTTTCTCTCGTCTAAAATATGTCCGCGCGATCACATCGCATGTGCGCATGTATGTGCCGCGCTCGAGCGAAGTCTTTCATGTTGGTCGAAGGAAGCAAACGCTGTGGATGCAGCAAAAGCTATCGATATAGGGAACGTGGCATCCCAGGCTATTCAAGATATTCGTGCTCTGGCAGTATCGAAAGGAGTACCAGCGGCATCTTCCGTATGTGCTTTACGATTACTAACGAAATTATTCGGTAATGATGGTGCTTTTGCGTCTCCATCGATGCTTATGCTGGGAAGTGATGTTTCATCAACATCGTTTATACCAGACATATCTGGCGTTTTCTCTGGTGAAAGTACACTCGCAAGTTTGCGTGTATCAGTGACGAGTGGAAAGATAGATGTGGACTGTACTCCTTCTGAATTTGACGAACTTACCCGATTGACCACTTCTGACGTGGTCTTCTCTGCACTATACGCATGCTTAGAGTTTGCAAAGACGTCGGAAGGAGCATATGTCATAATACAAACAGGGGCATATGATCGAGTGTATGAAATTGCCTCGGAGTTGTTGAATAACTGGGCTTGCGTGGTGGACGCTTCTATCGACGAGGACAATGTCCTGGAACTTGCTGCGTTGAGTTTAACGATTCAAATATCAACCGAAGTTGCTAGAAGTTTGCGAAAGTCCGATATAGATGCTTCCACCACTACAAAACTAGCATTATTTGCATGCTTAGTGGAGCGTTTCATCCTTTCGACAATGAAACCAACCTCAATTACACTAAGCAATCTACGCAAGACGAAAGTGAGCTGCGCATTACTCGCTTCTATATCTATGGACGAGCGTTTGAAGTTTGGTTGGCAAATGCGCTCCCCGAGCGGCCAAGCGAGCCTTCGCGATGAAGCTGCTCTCTTTCTAAGATGGTTTGCGGCTCCGCCTGTCCACTCTGGTGCCACCTCACACAACTGCTGTTTACCTCAAAATGCAGCAGAGGAAGCCCGTGCACTCCAGCCTTCTGAGACAGGGTTATCCTCCTGCTGGTTCGGTGTTTTGAATCGTGGATCGCGCGTGCTCACATCGTTACGAACACAGTCTTCAACTCTTTCTCCAGCGGCGTTGTCCCCGACAGGCGCTGCAACTGCAAATGGCGCAAGTGCATTGGTGCTAGGATCTAATCCATCAGCCACGCCTCTCGGGACGAAGAATTCCGTTTTGTTTACTTCTTCGACGCCAGGTAATGCTGACACTATGAATATTTCAAAGACGCCAACGACGCCAATACTCATATCGAATCAAGGTGGGCAAGCTCTGGGGACACCGTTAGGAAGAAAGCAATTTAATGACACAAAATCGCCGAAAACGCCTGACGGAGGTATTTTGAAATCTCCCTCCCCAATTCATTCTTTGAATGCGGGAAATGGGAGCGAACGGACGAACTTGCACTCAGAAATTTTAGCCATTGAACTGCACGACATTGCAATGCACTGTTCGCAGTTTTTGTCATCGTTCCAGGAGAAAAATGTCGCATCAGATGTCGTTTCGGCTATAGTGGATCAGTGTGACGTCCTACTCGAGGAGTTGAACAACGTAAACAACACAAATAAAACGAAAGTGGGAACTAGAATAGAAGAAAGCTTAGTAGGAATAAAAGCCTCAATAGGGAAGAGCACGCATTAATGGATATTAAGGGTCCTTAGTTTTGTTATGTATCATGTGAAAGCTTTGTGAAAGTAAAAGTAATAGTCATATGTCTCATGATTTTCTATTTTCTAAATGTTCTTCTATTTTTCTTTTTCGAGGAAAAAAAAGGGAAGCGGCGGCGGCGAAAGAACGCCATTGCTAAATTGTACTTTTGTATATCTATTAGTACGGTTGAAAGCATTCTTTCACATTTACTACTATTACAATACACACAAAAACATCCTCTCTATACGTTGAATTTCTTGAAACTGCTATGACATTTGCTACGGTCTCGTCCCGCGCAAGCTATGTGCCTCGAGCGCGTTCATCCCAGTTTGCAACGGCTTCGTCCACGTCGTCGTCGTCGTCACATCGGATTCCGAGGAACACGAATATCCACCGACCGTTTAAATCACTATCGCGAAAAATACAACATCGACACGATTGCTCTCTGCATGCGAAAAAGAAGACGTACGAATCTTCCGAAGAAGCTGCGGAACATTTGTTGTTTTATAACGAAGAGGATTTGGTTGAAGACGACGAGGACGTCGAGGAGTTATTGAAGGCGCGAAAAGTTTCAGCTGACAAAGAGTTGATTATTGACGATCGCGAACTTGCCATGTTAGGACTCGCCGCCGGCGGTGAAGAAGATGATTTTGACGAGGATGGCGAGGATGGAGACATAGATGGTCTCTTCATCGAAGGAGAGGATGGCGACTCCTTGGATATCGCGAGTTTCCTAAAAAAGAATGGTAAAATTGACTCTGAAAATGACTTTGATTTTGAAGAAGACATGAACTTTGACGTCAGCGGTAACGATGAAGCTTATTATTCCGACGGCGAAGAAGAAGAAGAAGAAGAAGAAGAAGAAGAAGAAGAAGAAGAAGAAGACGATGACGACGATGATTTTGTATTCATCCCAAAAGGCTCTGGAATTGAATTTAAATCGGAGGATTTATACAACATCGACTTGCCAAACCAACAAGATTTTGGTTTCCTCTCTGAGTATGTAAAGAAGAAACCAGGTTACGAAGATGCCAACAGGGATGGCGATCCAACGGGGGGTAAATTGACTATCAATACTGCAACGCGTTCTCCTCGAAAATCTAGAAGCAAAAACGATGTTTTCATCCGCGATACTTCGAAGGACAAAGCTCCGAAAACCTCTGAATTTGACGCCCAAAGTGACGAAGAAGATTATCTCGCTTTTGGTGCCGACGACGAAACTAAAACGAAAAAACGACTCGATTTAGAGGTGAAAAACGCGACTTTAGTTCAAATGGGTGTTCCGAAAGCATTATTGGAGCAGGTTCAAAGGGAACAAGAACTCTTGGATGCCGTTAACGATAAGAAGAAAAAGAATCTAGATTCCTTTGGTGAAGAGAGAAAGACGCACAAAAGGTTACAGATCGTAGCAGGAAGACACTCAAGACGTGTAATTCTCACTCCATCTGGATTGAATACTCGACCGATGATGGGCGTTGTTCGCGGGGCGACGTTTGATATGATTCTAAGTTTCGTTGGGTCGCGTTCAAATGTACAATTTCCAGAAAACGCCCGATGGTTGGATTTGTTCGCTGGCACTGGCGCAATTGGATTAGAAGCGCTTTCGAGAGGATGCGTGGATGCGCACTTCGTTGAAATGGATGACTGGACGGTAAAAAATGTCACGCGTGCGAACATTAAAACCTTGGGAGAAGAGAACAAGGCGACTGCGCATTGCGCTTCCGTGGAAACGTTTTTACAGAGACACTCGAAAAACGCTTCTGGTGTCGGTGGGGCTTTTAATTTCGTGTCCTTCTGTCCTCCCTACGAGAAGGTTTCTTATCCAGATCTTCTTTTAACCTTAGATGCGTCACCTTTATTGAGTGACGATGCCATAGTATTGGTTGAGTATGCCATCGGTCAGCGATATGAAATCAAAACGTCGATTGGTAAGCGTCTGCGACGCGTTCGAAATCGCCGATATGGTCGAACATTTGTCGCGCTTTACGTATGCGATGGACGCGAGGTGGACGAGGATAATGTCGAAGAACCAAAACTTCACGGCAAAGCGATGAACTAAAGTTAATTTGTAAGATTTGTAAGACTGATTTGTAAATATAAACGTGTTTTTTTCACCACACAAATTCGTAAAAAAAAAACATAGAGAAAGCTTACCGCGTGAGACAAAAGTTCATACTAGTTGAATATCCTAAAACTTCTTCTTTCGACAGTATACGTACTCCATGACCACCACCACCACTACTACTACTACAAAAGCTTATGCCGCGCTCGAAGTGAACGCGAAAAAACTCGAACAGATTGAAATCGATCTGCTGCCTTTGGCGGACGAAGGTGTAGAGATCAAAGTGGAATGTTGCGGCTTGTGCGGAAGCGACGAGCATTTAATAAAAGGAGATTACGGTGAGTACGCGGTGTTTCCTCAGGTATGTGGACACGAAGTCGTCGGCACGGTCACGCAAATGGGAAAAAACGTGAAAGGTCTTGAAGTTGGTCAAAGAGTTGGGGTCGGTTGGCAATCAGCTTCGTGCCACTCGTGCGAGTGGTGCACTAAAAGCAACGAACAGCTGTGTGGTAAAGTGAAGTGCACGTGCTGTGAGGGCAATAGAGGTGGATTTGCTGACGTGATGCGATGCGAAGATTCACAGTTCGTATTTCCCATTCCAAATGAGTTGGATAGTTGCGAAATCGCCCCGATGTTATGCGGGGGACAAACCGTATGGACACCGTTGAAGGAACAAACGAAACCGGGCGATAAGATTGGGATATTAGGCCTTGGTGGTCTCGGGCACATGGCGATTAAGTTCGCAAAGGCGTTTGGAAACGAAGTTATCGCCATTAGCTCCTCGGATTCGAAGAAAGACATGGCTCTCGAACACGGTGCGACGGGCTTTTTAGTGCATACCTCAGACGAAGAGATGGAAAAAGCGGCTGGGACATTGGATTTCATCTTGGTAACCATCGCGACTTCGGAAACGGTCGAATTTGAAAAATTTTTCGGCCTCTTGCGACCTCGCGGGACGATGTGTTTTGTAGGAATGGTGCCTAAGTTTATGATTGATACGTTCACCATGGGGTTCACGATGACGAACTGCACGACCTCAAACACTGGGAGCATCCGAGACATGAAAGAAATGCTTGAGTTTTGTGCAAAGAATAAGATTGGCGCGACGGTGAAGAAAACGCCTTTGAGTAAGATTAACGACGCTTTAGATGAACTTCGTAGTAAACAATCTGCTTTTAGACACGTTCTTGTGAACGATTTATGAAATAGAGAAAGAGAGTACTCCTTCGTTTATACTTTTTTCTTCCTATAAAAAATACGCGTCAGGCAAACGTCAGTAAAAACGTCAGTACAATCCTACTGACGCCCTTCTTTGAAAAAAGGCGAATCAATTCACACCAAACTGAAAAAAGGCGAATCAATTCACACCAAACAACCCAAAAAAGATGAAAAAGGAGAAAAAAAATCAACGAAAACAAAAGATATCCTCCTATCCAAACACAGGAAATACATCATATATTAAAAGCCACGTAATTTGACGCTCTCCAAAACGCGAACGGCACCAATTGCAACGAAAGCTTTTGGACACGCTTATTTCTATTTGCGCGCGCGACGAGACTCGGGAGAAACGCTCGAGGAAAAGGGTAGAGTATTGAAAAATATCATAAAAACAGAAATAAAAGTCAGATTCAGCTAAGCGTTGGGGGGCCTCACAGCTCTTTCTCTTCAAAAACGAAAAGTCTCAACCCGGATTCGTTTCATTTATTCTCGCGAGGAAAAGAAAGAGAGGAAGAACAGAGAGACCCCCAAGAGAGGAGAGCATCTCGAAAGTTTTTTGCTTGCAATAAGTAGCAGTATTCTTAAAACTGTTGCAAGTACTCATAGACGTAGTCGTAAGAGATTTGAATTTTCCCCGGACAAAAAGTTCAAGATAACTTTTGAAAGAGAGGAAAATGTTTGAGAATGAAAGAATGAAAACTACTCCTACTCCTACCCCTACGACGACGATGACGACGACGACAAAGAAACGAAAAGCACCAACCGTCGTTGACATTTCGAAGGAGGAAGAGACTATGGAACAAAGGAAGAAGGAGGTGTGCGAAAAAAAGGAAGAAAAAGCAGAAGAAAAAGAAGAGACGACAACGACAACGAAGAAGAAGAAGAAGAAGAAGGAGAACGACACTAAACTGGACGCGAAAGGGCGTCCTAAACTCCCACCGCCGGAAAATCCTGTCGTTTGCCCGAGGTGCACCTCCAAAGACACAAAATTTTGCTATTACAACAACCATAACATTAAACAACCGCGTTTTTATTGCAAAGGGTGCCAAAGATACTGGACCGAAGGCGGCGTCTTGCGAAACGTTCCAGTCGGCGCCGGTCGAAGAAGAAGTAGTAAGACAACGGGTGCGGCTGTTACCGCTATAACTTCGATGCCGCTGTACAAAAAGAGTGAAAGTGTTGCAGTAAACGAAAGCGGTCCAAAAATGTTTAGAGAACTTGGAGGTTTAGGTGAGCTTGCCTTTATTGCGCATCAAGCCGAAAAAGGAGAAGAAAAAGATGGACGAAAACTAGACGGATCGTCGGACGGTTCAGCAACTGAAATAGACCATTACGAGACAGGAAAGAAAAACACGAAGAAGAGGAAGTGTAACGCAAACACATCCATTGCGACTAATAACAAAAACATCCAACAGAATCACCACGAAGAGTTTTTGAAGAACTTTCCGGGAATGTTAGGCGGCGGCGGCAGCGGTGGAGCGATGAACTTTTATACAAATTTGGTTGCAGGAATGAGGAGCGCACCGATGATATACCCTTTTGGTTACGGTAGCGGTAACAACATACTCACCAGTGGAAATAACATGTTCGCGCAATCGCAGTTTATGCATCAAGTCGCTGGTGCTTCGAACAATTTGGAAACTTTACTGAGTCCAACAGAGCGCGCTTGGGCACACAATGCTATGTCAATCGCCGGCCTTGCTCCAAGAAATCCTTTGAACTTGAATATGTTAAATAGCATGACTGTCGATGATCTGTTACGGTTTCAGCAAGCGTTACCCTCGCTCCAAGATACTCAATTGCCCGGGGCGAATGGAAACGCGGATGATAAGAAGAATACAAATAGCACCATGACTTCCGCACAGCTTGGTTCGACAAAATCTGGTACTTGTACAGCAGCGAATGGCTTCAAGTTGGATTCAGACCATGGGGCTGACAAACTAAATGTCGATACCGACGCTAGCAACACTAAGGCTGCATCCGCAAAAAAAGCTGCATCACAAAGTGATTCTGGAAATACTAACAATGACAGTTCAAGAGACGGTTCTAGGACTGACGGCCGCACACCATTTATGCATAAAAACTATCAGAACGATCCTGCTGCACTATCTCATCCGCTATTTGTTCAGCAAAACATGTGTCCAAACTTTGCGATGATGGTTCCGAGCGGACTTGATCAACAGCCGAATTTCTGGCAACAACAAATGCTCATGGCGTTGAGTCAAATGCATCATTCACAAGGGGTTCAAATGACGTATCCGCAACATCCATTTCAACAAGGTTTCGTACAGGAGCATCAACATAATCAAGAAGAACAGCCCGTTCCTCCTCATTCTACTGCTGCTACCACGTCTGCGCCCATCACAATTGACAAAAACGCGAATACGACTGTCGAGGAGAAAGATGGTAAGATGGTTGTAAATGATAAAAGGCGGCCTCCGATTCGTAGAGACGATACCGCAAGAGCGTTGGGAGGAAGAATGGCTCCAAAAAAATCTGTACCACCATAACGAACATTCACATACGTAGTACATACTATTGTCAATAACGAACATCCCCTGTATATTACTACCTAGTGTAATTACTTTTGCTACCTGGTACAAAGACAGCTACCCCTATTAAAAACCAGGAATCCCTAACTCTTCCGCGATCCCCAAATGTATCGCAAAGATCACGAGTATGAGTACACCCGAGTTCCAACACGAGTGGATGAACATGGGGACGAGGAGGTTTCTCGTTCGCACATACGAAAAACCTAATACGCACCCAAGCGCAACGAGTTCGGGGAAATCTCTCGGCGCGAGGTGCGCAAGACCAAAAATGAAACTCGAAAACACAACTGCGCCCGGAGCAGGCAGCCATTTTGTGAGCGAAGCTAGTAAGAACCCTCTAAAAACCGTTTCTTCTAAAAGAGGTGCGAAAACACTCGTTACTGCGAGAAGTGAACCGACAGCTACGGGGTCTTCCGATTTAATCAAAGGCAAGACGCCGTCGATTGTTCCAACTTCTTGAACTTTAGTTGCTGATGCCGATGAGATTGCATCGATCGTCCCGCTTGGATCGTTCGCAATTGGACTATCTTGCATAACTTTCACAACCTCTTGTGAAGATTCGATCGCAAATCCAGTCACCGCGACGACGGCAAAGGTCAGCAGATAGCCGCTGATGCCGTACACCAACCAACCGTTTTTGCCAGTGTCCAGTGGATGCGAAAAATCAACCACAAACCAATCGTTCTCTGGATTAGAAAACATGTCGTCTTTATATTTCGCAACGCAACCGTATATAATACCCAGTGATATCACTGTTTCGGCGACTTGGACGAGTAACAAATACTGTGCCTGTTGCTCGACATCAAACTGACTTCGGTCTAAGCCAAGTTCTTGCGAGACAAAGAGCGGAACTAAAACTGCCGCAGTTAGAACAAAACTCGTTAACCAGCCGAGGATACCTCCGAATACCGTCCATCCGCCCCAAGGAACATCCCATTTGCTGCGATATTGCGCCAAATCGAGCACGCTCCCGATTCCAAGCGATGGTCCTTTCATCTTGGATCCTCCTCGAACGCGTCCGTCGAGCATATCTTGAAATATTGCCATATTTTTCTTTTGTTGTTGCTCCTTCTCTCTTTCTTCTTGTTTTGATGATGATGTTGATGACTCCGAAGACGCTTCTTCTTCTTCATTGTCGTTTCGCGCGCGAACATCTGTCCTTCTTCGTCTTCTTTTTCTTCTTACATCGTGTTTTATAAGCAACACTTCTTTCTGTGCACCGTCATTTTCCTCAACGCGAAGATGACAGCGTTGGAAAGAAAAGGACTTTGGTCTTGTTTTGCTCCTCTTCCTCCTCCTCGTCGTCGTCGCCGTCGTTAGAATGCGCTCCCGAGAAGCTAACGCAAATAGGGAGGAGGAGGAGGGGGAGGGGGAGGAGGAGGAGGAGGAGGAGGACGACGAC
>Ga0310343_10000476_pt1 | contig 19100 bp, 27 predicted proteins | sample HC15DNA2025_MG_FD_203519 | JGI IMG/M metagenome (GOLD analysis project Ga0310343, IMG submission 203519) | Marine microbial communities from station ALOHA, North Pacific Subtropical Gyre - HC15-DNA-20-25_MG | ecosystem: Environmental > Aquatic > Marine > Oceanic | place: Pacific Ocean: North... | reverse complement strand
CTTTGACACAAGCTACTCTTGCAGAGAAGCTTAGACAAGCTCAAAAAGATGTGCATGATTTCAATAAATTCTTAGAAGATCGTTACCTTGAGAAAGCTAAAGAAAAGCTTAATGAAGAGGGTAAAGACTTCGGTACTGCAAATATCTTTGACGGCAACCAAAAAGTTAAGATTGAGTTGCGTAAAAAGGTTGAGTGGGATCAAGAAAACCTTACAAAGTTTTTGAATGGTCTTACTCCCGAAGAAGCTAATCATTTAGCTAAATTTTCAATCAGTGTTCCAGAGGCAAAGTTTGCTAATGCACTACCTACCATGCAAGAGAAACTTAAAGAGTTTCGTACAGTATCTTTGCAAGGTGTAAAGGTAACTTTTGAGGAGCAAGAATAATGTTAAATATTATATCGGCAGAGGATCGTTTAAAAGAAAAACGTGGTCACAAAATAGTTATTGCGGGCATGAGTGGTGTAGGCAAGACCACTCTTGTCCGAACTCTCGACTCTGACAGGACTTTGTTCATGGACTTAGAGGCGGGTGATGCAGCTATAGAGGGATGGCCGCTAGATGTTATACGTCCTAGAACTTGGGCTGAGTGTCGTGATTTTGCTTGTTTTCTTGGTGGGGCTAACCCTGCAATTAATGAGGAGCAGATATACTCAGAGGCACATTATGATGCTGTATGTCAAACATATGGTAATCCAAAACAATTATTAGATAAATACGATACGATATTTATTGACAGTATAACTGTCGCAGGTCGGTTGTGTTTTCAATGGTGTCAAAATCAACCAGATTGTAAGACTTCAAATGGTCGATTAGATACTAGATCTGCCTACGGTATGCAAGGCAGAGAGATGATGGGATGGCTAACTCATTTACAACACATACGTGAAAAGAATGTTGTGTTTGTTGGTATCCTTGATAGTAGGACAGATGACTTTGGTCGTGCTGTCCATGATCTTCAAATAGAAGGTTCTAAAACAGGACGTGAACTACCCGGTATTGTTGATGAAGTTATTACTATGGCAGTGATGCCTGGTGATGAAAATCATCCACCGTACAGGGCTTTTGTTTGTCATACGTTAAACGAATGGAATTACCCTGCAAAAGATAGATCGGGCAGATTAGATTTAATCGAAGAGCCTCATCTTGGTAAATTATTGCAGAAGATGTCTGGCAACAAACCAATAAGTGAACGTCCATTAAATTTTGATTTAGCAAAGAAAGAAAGTGAGGTGAAACCAAATGCTTAATTTTAACGAAGTACAACCAGATTCAAATTCAGGAGAATTTGAACTTATTCCAAATAATACAATAGCTCGTGTCGTGTTAACTCTACAGGGTGGCGATACACAAATACCAGAGTTTGGACAAGGCAACTTTTTTAAGTCTAGTTCAACAGGTAAAAGAGCTAAGTGGCTACCACTAGAATTTACTATTGTAGGTGGTGGTCATAACGGACGAAAAGTTTGGCACAGACTTTTTGTTGATGGAGACAAGATGAGTGAACGTAATGTTCCGATTGCTAAAGAGATTGGCTTGAGGACAATGAGGGCAATCATCGAAAGTGCAAGGGGTATTGATCCTAGTGATAGTTCGCCACAAGCCCAACAGGGTAGACAGCTTAATAGTATTGAGCAATTAAATGGTATGGAACTATGTATTAAGATTGGTATTGAGGAAGGTACTAATGGATATGCAGATCGCAATCGAATGGTCGCTCCTCTTACTCCTAATCAAGCAGGTTATATTGCAGGAAGTGCTAATCCTAATGCAGCACCGTCCAACACTGCAACACAACCTACCGTCAATCAATCTGACAACAATGTTCCAAGTTGGGCGAAATAATTTTAACTAAAAGAAAGTGAGGTGTTATATGCCAAGTAAAACAAAAATGGAAAATGCAGAACTTCCAAGAATAAAGAGTCTGCAACAAAAAGAAATGAAGTTTAGAATTATTGGTACAAGTCCTTTAGTTTTTAACTCCATGTCACGTAAAGCAAGAGAAGCTTTATTCATTGGTGGAAAAAGAAAAACTGCTAAAGAAAAGCAAGATATAAAGCATAATCCTGAGTTAGAATTTCAGGATAGTCTTTATACTCAAGGTCAAGGCACTGCTTATCTTAGTTTTCCATCTACAGGTATCAAGAGAGGTATGGCAACTGCGGCTCTTGAAACTGAGGGTGTAACCAAAGCAAGTATCAATCGTGGTATTTATCTTCCAGAAGAACACGTAAATATTTGGGGTAAACCTTATATGTTTATGTCTGTTGTTCGTTCTTCAGATATGAATAGAACTCCAGATATTCGTACTCGTGGAAAGTTACCTAGATGGTGTACTGAATTTAAGGTTCGATACATTGTGCCTACATTCAATCAAACAGAGATTGCTAGTTTAGTAATGAACGCAGGTTTCTTATGTGGTCTTGGTGATTGGAGAATAGAGAAAGGCGGCCCTATGGGTGGTTATAAACTTGTATCTACAGATGAGGATGTTAAAATATTTAATGACATAGTAAAAAATGAAGGTAAATCTGTTCAAGAAATATCTTTTAAAGATCCTCAAATGGAGTCTCACGATAATGCAAGTCACGAATTATATGAAGACTTGACAAAAGAGAGACAAAAAAGAGAAGCGATTTTAGCAGTCGCATCATAATATGAAAAAGCGTTTCTCTAAAAAAGATCGTCAAGAAATAATAAATGACTATCTTAATAAGACAGGCAGGAACATTATTGTTCCTGCCGAGTTTCGTCAATGGTTATCTACACAACCCGACCATCCAATGTATAAAGTATTAGAATGGGATGAAGAAAAAGCTGCTATTAAATATCAGTTACAACAAATACGTCAGTTTTTTTCAGGTTGTAGAATAACTGTTCAATATAGAGATATACCATCTGAAACAATTGATTATAGTAAAGCAGTTGTTGTCGAGGAAACAAAAGTTATTAAGTTTCCAAGTTATATTTCTCCCATAGATAATAGAGCACAAGGTGGTGGTTATCAAAAGTTTGATTTGGATAATCCTGAAACAGTAAAAGAACTATGTCGTCAAGCATCAAGAGAATTAAATTCTTGGCTAAAAAGATATGAAGGTATTTGTACTGTAAAAGGTATCGATATTGATTCTTTAAAAGAGGTATCCTCTTTATTAGAAGAAGAAAGTGTTTCTACTAAAGCAAATTAATTAAAGAAATTGTGTCGTGTTGAGGTGGGCTCAGGTCAGTTAGGCATATGTAGCGTTGCGTTATGTTAAGGCAGTTGTGATATGGAGAGGAGAGTTGCGTTCAGTTCAGTTGCGTTTCGGCAGTTTACAAGTGGTGTGCTCAATTAAGCTCGGGTGCGTTATGTTTTGTTAAGGCAGTTCAGTCGGGGTTGGGTTTGGTTGGTTCAGTTGGGTTCAGGCAAATTGGGTTTGGGTAAGGCAGTTTACAAGTGGTGTGCTCTGGTTATGTCGGTTTGGTTGCGTTACGCTCGGTTCAGGCAGTTCGTCTCTGGTGAGGTGTGCTATGGCGTGAAGAGTTGAATTACGGTCGGCTGAGATGCGTTTTGTTCAGGTCAGGCAGTTTGGGTTGGGTGCTTTCAGGTCAGGTGGATTATGTTGAACTTGGGTTGGGTTTGGTGCGTTAAGGCAGTTGAGCTATGTTCAGGCTTTTTTAGGTGCGTTGATTTCAGGCGAGGTGCGTTATGTTGTGTTACGGCAGTTGGGGTGAGGTGCGATATGTTACTTCGGGGTGCGATAAGCTCAGTTAAGTTCGGTTATGTTACGGCAGTTGGGGTGTGGTGCGTTTGGGTAGGCTGTGTTGAGTTGTCCTATGTTTTGTTGAGTTCCGTTAAGGCAGTTGAGTTATGCTATGTTGGAGAGAGGTGCGATTAGTCACGTTTAGGCTGTTCTGGTAAAAAACGGCTTTATATAAGAGCCGTCAGCGGGGTCTATTGACATATCCGTGTATGTTTATACCCTGTAAATATAAGGTTTTTTGAGTTTCTAGCGTCAACACCTCGATGTGCGTTAGGACTACGTTTGGGAAGTACGTAGGACGCAAAACTTCCCACATTATAGAAAGTGAGGTGCAAATGTTATTAAGACCATATCAAGAAGTTGCAGTTAATTCTGCATCGGAAGCTTTAGACAAGCATGGCAACACTGTTGTAGTTGCACCTACAGGAGCTGGTAAAACAATTATGTTATCATCTCTTATTGGTAAGCGTCATGGTTCACGAAAAAATGTTCTGGTTCTTCAACACAGAGATGAGCTAGTCAACCAGAACATAAGCAAGTTTAAACGAATCAATCCGAACATATCTACTAGCGTTGTTAATGCTGAACAGAAAGATTGGAACGGAGATGCTGTATTCTCAATGGTGCAGACATTATCCAGACCGAACAACTTAGATAATATGAAAGCTATGGATATGGTGGTCGTTGATGAAAGCCACCATGTCGTAGCTGATACTTATACTCGGATTATAAATCATGCAAAAGAAATTAATGACAAAGTTGAGATCGTTGGGTTCACTGCTACGCCTAATCGTGGGGATAAAAAAGGTTTACGTGAAGTATTCTCCAATTGTTCTCATCAAATCGAGATATCAACACTCATTCGTGAAGGTTTCCTTGTCGCCCCAAAAACCTATGTCATCGATGTGGGTGTACGCTCTGAACTTCAAAATGTTCGGAAAACAGTGGTCGATTTTGATATGGATCAAGTAGCTCGTATTATGAACAAACGAGCTATCAACAAACGAGTTGTTGATGAATGGAAGAGTAAGGCAAGTGACAGAAAGACTGTAGTGTTTTGTTCAACAGTTGCACACGCAGAGGACTTATGTGAAGAGTTTGTAGAACAGGGTGTCAAAGCTGAGACTGTCACAGGAGAGACTGATAAAAATGTTCGGGCTAATATCCTGAATGATTTAGCCAATGGTGATTTACAGGTTGTGGTAAACGTGGCTGTATTAACAGAAGGTTTTGATGCACCACCCGTATCTTGTATTATATTAACTCGCCCGTGTTCTTACAAAGCTACAATGGTGCAGATGATTGGTCGGGGCTTACGAACTATAGATCAAGATGAACACCCGAACATAATTAAAACAGATTGTATTGTTTTGGATTTCGGAACTTCTGTTCTTACGCATGGGTCATTGGAAGATGATGTCAATCTGGAAGGATCGGAGTCAAATATTCAAGGTCAAGCACCAGAGAAAATTTGTCCAGAATGTGACTCAGTTGTTCCTTTGAGTGTCAGAGAGTGTCCTATGTGTGGATACGAGTTTGGTAAAGGTCAAGATACAGACTTGGAAGAGTTTAATATGACAGAAATTGATCTGATTGATCGATCTCCTTTTAGATGGATGGACTTATTTGGTACAGGTAAATGCCTATCAGCGACAGGATTTAATGGTTTTGCACTCGTTGCTGATCTTGGCGATCTATCCTGTGGCATTGTAAAGCGTTCTGGTGGCAAGTTAAGAATGGTCAGTATAGGAACAAAGCAACAGGCTATAGCCTCTGCTGATGACTTTTTAAGAGAGATTGAAGATAATAATAGTGCTCAAAAGGGCAGAAGATGGTTAAACGAAAGAATTAGTGATAAGCAAAAAGATATGTTAGCGAGGTCAGGTGTTGTTGTATCTGGGTTTGATTTTTCATGGACAAAGTATAGAGCTGCTTGTTATTTAAATTATTTGTGGAACAAAAGCAGAATAGATTCTATGATAAACAACGTAATAAAAAAGGATGTAGCATAATGACTCAAGTAGAAATTAAAATGGTTTTAAATACTAAAAATGGACAGATGAACTTAGACTTCTTTACTTCTGTTGAGGGTGTCTTTTTGTCTGAAGATGACGTGATGGATAAGATTAGTTCTATCATGGAGAAGAAAGTATACGAGAACTGTTGTGAGGTAGAGAATGGCTATGGAACTGCTTTTTATGAGAGTGAGGAACTGTTTACATTGTCATTTATGAAAACTAATGAAGGGGAAATTGAGAAATGGAGCGAAATGAAAGAAATGTCGAACCAGACAGTACACTAAAAAAAATAGGAAAATTGTTCGGTCAGATAGGTTGGAATAAAAAATTCACAGAACTTGATGAGCAAGATGTGCTATATTTGGTTATGTCTATACAACAAATGGAGAAATTAGAAGATGCAAACGAACTTGTCGAAACTTATCTGGCAGCAATCTGGCTCAAATTCAACATCGAAGATAAAAATGCCGAATTCCCATTCGGACGAAATGTGTCAAAAGATTCAGGAAACAGTTGATGAATCTATCAAAGAGGCGAACAAAAGTCAGAAAAGACGAACATATCTTGGTGCGTCTTCTCTGGGAGAATCGTGTTCTCGTAGGATACAATATAGATTTATGGGTCAAAAACCTGATCAGGAAAGTGAGTTCAGTGCTAAGCTTTTACGTATATTCCAATTTGGACATACGATTGAGGACATGGCACATGGTTGGTTGGTTAAGGCAGGTTTTGATTTGAGAAGCACAGATAAAAATGGCGAACAATTTGGTTTCTCAATAGCAGATGATCAGGTGAAGGGTCACATAGATGGTGTCATATGTGCAGGACCCGATGGGTTAAAGTATCCTATGTTGTGGGAATGTAAATCTGCCAATGACAAGAGCTTCAATGAATTTGTTCGCAAGGGTGTTAAAGAAGTCAATCTAACGTATGCTTCACAGATTGCATTGTATCAGGCATACATGAATTTGACAGAGAACCCAGCTTTGTTTACGGTAGTTAATAAAAATAATTGTGAAATATATTATGAGCTTGTTCCTTTTGATAAAGTCTTAGCCCAAAAGACAAGTGATAAAGCTGTTGAAATTTTAACAGCAGTTAAACATAATGAAATACTACCAAGAGTTGCTGCTAACTCTGACTATTTTTTGTGTAAAAGATGCGAGTTTAGAAGCAGTTGTTGGAAAAAACCCGAACAAGTTTGAGCTTGTCCGGGAGAAATAGAGTGTATAGGAGTCAATATAATGCGTGTTCTACCATTTGACAATACTAAATCTAGTATGTCAGCGAGTGAGTTAGTCGAAGAGATTAGCAAAAAGGTACCGAGACAGGTACAAATAGATATATTAAGAGAGACATTTCCACAAGGTAAAGTTACTGGTGATCTGTTTACAATCGGGTCTACTTCAGGTGAGTCTGGTAAATCCCTGAAGATAGATATTAATCCTAGAAGCCCATACTTTATGAAGGGTCAGGATTTTAACGGTGGCGTTGGCATCGGTGGCATCGTTAAGATCTTAATGGAAGGAAGAGGTCTTAGACTACCTGAAATCAAGGAGATGTTTTCTGAATACGTAGGTGAAACCCGAAAATTTGTTCGGGAACAGCCTGCCGAGAATCCAGTAAAAATGCAGATCAATTTGCAGACACCATACGATTCGGAGTATTTGTACAAAAATTCTGATGGTCAGGTGATTTGTTCGGTTCGGAAGTATCTTGTTCGGGATGGGTCAGGTGCTCCGATACTGGATACACACGGTAAACCAAAGAAAGAGTTCAGGCAATTCACTGGTGACAACCCATATCCTCGTATGCCTGATGTCAGACCGTTGTATAATATCCCGAACATATTGGCTTCGGATACAGTCATCTGGGTAGAAGGTGAGAAATGTGCAGATGCACTCAACAATTTGGGTTACACAGCAACCTGTACAATGGGTGGTGCAGGTATGCTTACAAAGAAGTCAGCGTCACAGTATGACTTCTCTCCATTGCAAGGCAAAGAGCTTATCTTATGGGCTGATAATGATAACGCTGGTAAGAAGTTAGCTGAGCTAGTTCAGGAGTTAGCCCTGAACGCTAATGTTAAATCAGTCAAGATGCTTACACTACCACGAGGTAAGCCAGAGAGATGGGATGTCGCAGATGCAATAAGTGAAGGCTTTGATATAAATGAGTTCCTAAATACTACAAGTAACTTCACACGCCAGAACATAAATCTTCTGGACGACAGCTTATTGGTATCGAGATTCGTTGGTCCTGCACCCGAACAAAAGTTTCTGGTAGACGGCACGTTTCCTTTGGGGGTACCAATCATATTATCAGCTGCGGGTGACGCAGGTAAGGGTATGCTAACACTGGATTTAGCTATGAAAGTTACTGGTGCTTTCCCGATGCGTAATTCGTTCGGGGGTAATGTAACTGAGTTTGGTAATGTAGTTATCTTCACAGCAGAGGACGATGAAGCAGAGATGCACAGACGTATAGAGCGTTTAGACCCGAACAATGAAAGATTTGAGTATGAGAATGAGCTTCGGGTTGTATCATTACCCAATGTCGGTGGTGTGTTTCCTGTACTGCAAAGCGTACATGGTGAGCTAACAACTTCAGCAGAGTTCGAGCGTATATACGAACAAATATTACAGATTAATAACCTGAAGCTTATTATCTTCGATCCGTTGGCTTCGTTTGTTCACGCAGATGTGAACTCTGATCCATCAGCTGGTGCAGCCCTGACAGGACTGATGTCTAAGATTTGTTCGGAAACAGGAGCCTCCGTCATGATGTGTCACCATATGACAAAAGTGAAGGACGACACAGTTATATCAACACCAGAACAAGCTAGAAATCTTATTCGGGGTACGTCAGCGATTGTTGATGGTGTGCGTTGTGCGTTTGCATTGTGGCAGTTGGATGAGAATACAGCAAAACGCCAGTGTAAAGAACTTAACATAGAATACCAGAGAAACAGATGCTTCGATGGGGCAGTTGTAAAATCGAACGGACCAGCCAAACGCCAGATACGCAAATTTGTTCGGGATTTAAATACTGGACTGTTGATAGATCGGACTGAAGATATCATACAGCTTAATTCTGGCAGTAATCGAGACTTACGTAAGAGCTCACTGTACGAGTGGATCAGCAGATGCGAAAGAGAAGGTCGTGCATTGTGTCAACAGGGAGGTGCAGATTCGTTGTCTAATCGTATGACTGATGCCGATGCACCAGATGCACTGGCGAATCTGTCTCAACGTGTACTGGACGGAATTGTTCGGGAATTAATTACTGAAGGTCGGATTGATAAGTTTAGTTTCAGCACGGCGGGTGGTCGTAAATGGCTTGGCACTGTCAACGGTTTGATGAGTCGGGGCGAATATGAGGCAACTACAGCAACGGATAATGTGTAATGGAATATATAAGATACTATGAAACTCATATTGATTGTGATTGGTGTGGCAGACAAACCAGAGGTCGGATCTACAAAAACCGAACAGATGTCAGTTGTGGATCCTGTCACAGGCAGTTGAAGGAAATAACAAAAAGAGAAATAGCAATAATAAAGAAAAGAAATAAAAATGAGTGACTTTAAAAACAAAAAAGTTCTGGAAATAAAAAAAGAGGAAACATACGATTGGTTAAAGAGATTGCATTATGCCAAGAGGATACCGTCAATATCTTATTCGTTCGGGTTATACTTACATAAAGAATTGATCGGTGTAATAACTTATGGTTCACCACCGAGCTCATCTCTTTGTATTGGTATATGTGGCGAACAATTTAAAGATAAAGTTATCGAGCTCAACAGATTATGTTTAATTGACAATGATAAAAACAATGCGTCTTATCTTGTTGGTAATAGTTTAAAGTTATTACCCAAGCCCCAGATAGTTGTATCTTACGCAGATACGAGCATGAACCATACAGGATATATTTATCAAGCTACTAATTTTATATACACAGGATTGTCAGACAAAAGAACAGAGTGGCGAATAAAAAATTCTAATATGCACTCAAAAACAATATGTGAGAAATATACTTTACAGGAAAGAATGAATGACAAAGATAAGTTTGAGGTAGTCGATAGACCAAGAAAACATAGGTATATATATTTCTTAGGAGACAAGAGACAAAAGAAAATATTTAATCAAAATTTAAATTATCCTATACATTCTTACCCAAAAACAGAAACGCTGAACTATAGGATAGACAACAAAATTTCAACACAAATGATATTAATTTAAAAAAAAATAAAAAAAACTCTTGTAATAGGAAAAAAGTTCCTTATATTACTATCATACACTAACAAACGAAAGCGAGGTGCTAAATGTATAAAAATATTAATATCCCATCAAACAGAAAATTTTCTTTACATTATGTAGACAAGGTTGATTTGGCTAATGAAAATAATGTGTCAGGAGATGTACTACATACACAAGTGTATGGTTTGTATAATAAAGATTTAGTTAACGTGAGTAATCTTGATGTTGGCAAAAAGGTTTATGTCACAAGTTACGATAACAAAATTTTAGTTAAGAGGGTTGCCTAATGACTAGACCGTTAGTTAAAAGAATTGATATGGCTTTGCACGTACAAGAGTTATGTGCAGAGCATGACATTACCGTTAAGTATCAATCATTGAATGATACAGACCCACGTTACTATGCGAACCCAAGACATAAGTTGATTTGCATTAGACCAACAAAGAATACGGGTTTTTATGTTTCAGCATTACATGAGATTGGTCATTTGATTGGACCTGCACAAGGCAGAGATAATGATCTTATGGAGAAAGAGATTGGTGCTTGGAAGTATGCCATGTCTGTTGCGATTGTATGGACAGATACTGCTACTAATGTAATGAAACGTGCATTGATGTCATATGGTATGCCACAAGGTCATTGGGATGAAGTCTTTAACGAGTGTCGTGCTTATGCTGAAAACTACAGAAGTTTAACAGTGGGTGTTGCAAATGTCAGTTAAAGCTAGAAGAGTTCCTAATGTTAGAAATGAAATTGTTGACGATTGGTATGGATCAATCGTTGACAAAGAATGGGATGAGTATGAAGTTGGTTCTTCTTTCTTAGTAGAAGAACCATACTCAAAAGCGAAACCACGTCCAAGAAAGTTTGGTACAGACTCAGAAATTTATTGGACAGTTAATGTTGATGAGGTGCAGTAATGGGTTATCAATGTGTAGAATGTAGTAAGACAGTTAAACCCGATTGGATTGGTACAGAAAAAATCACTCATATTCCACGTGCTTTTTTATTTTCTTACCATGTGATTTGTGTTGATTGTTATACAGAAGAGTGTATGTCTCATCCCGATTTTGATGTTGATAAGTATACTCAAGAATTAGAAGATATTAGAGATAGGGGATTATAAATGAATTGGATAGAGGGCAATAAAGAAAAGATTTCTAATTTGGAGTTTGCATTAGATTATTTATGCAGAGCTGCAAAGCGAGATATATTTATTATTCCACCCGAAAAGGAAAAGGATCATATAGATTATCTCAAGAAAGAAATAGAGAAAACATTGAAGATGTTAAAGAGTTAGGGGGTGTTGTTCAAGCTTTCGTGGTGGCGAGTAGGCACGTCATAACTATAGATCATAGAAGTAAAGTTTACCCCCGAGTAGTGATTTATTGATTTTACTTTTGTGCAATTATTACGAACAACCTAAGAAGTATGTAATAAAATCTATAGGATGCCTACACAAAGTTTTTAGATATTTGCTGACGAGCAAATAGCATTGTGGCTGAATAATCTATGGAACGTAGATAAGGCACGTCCTAAAGCTTAGCGGCTTGGTTTTAGCGAACAATAGGACGGTTGGACAGTGATCAGAATGGTAGTTCGATATACAGTTCTTGGAAGTATACCCAAATCTTCCCAATGCAACCCAAAAAAGGCTCGTTTTAAGAGCCGTCAGAGGGGTGGAAATATATGTCCGTGTATGTTTGTACCCCATATTTTTAACAATCGGAGTAGAAATAAATGACAAAGTTTAACGATGATTTCATAAAAGATGTCAAAAGTTATTGGGAAGATAACAAGGGCAAAATAAAATATGTAGAGAAGAGTGGTGTCCATATGGAGAGGACAACCAAAAAAAAGTTCGGGTTACAGGACTTGGCAGATCATTTTAAAATTACCGAATCACAGGCAAGACGAATTATTTATGTGAAAAAGCAATGATGTTGGAAACTGCAACGGCTTTGGTTTGCATGAGTTATGCAATATACTTTGAAGCTAGATCAGAACCTATAGTGGCTCAGTTGGCAGTGGCTCAAGTAGTGATGAACCGTGTTGATGACCACAGGTTTCCGAACACAGTTTGCGAAGTTGTAACTGACGGCTTACGATATTCTTGGGATAGTCGAAAAATTGTTCGGGATCAATGTGCCTTCAGCTTTTATTGCGATGGTAAACCAGAAGTGATTGATGATGTTCGGGCTTATGATTGGGCTGAAGCTATAGCTTGGTCAGTTCTGGAACGTGAAATATATATTGACGTTACTGATGGTTCGACTCATTATCATGCTAACTATGTTAGCCCCTATTGGGCTGATGCTTTTACACAAACAGTGTGTATCAATACGCATTGTTTTTACAGATGGGAGCACTAGTATGGGTGAAGTAATATTATTCCCTATCGGGAAGAACAAGAAGCTACAAAAGGAGCTTTTGTTTGCACAAAAACTGCGTTGTCCAGAGTGTAATAAATTAAAAGAAGATGATTGGTTTATCACGTATAAAGATAAGACATATTTATGCGTTGATTGTAGTTATGAGATGGGTGAAAATGAGCACGAAACGTGAACAACAGGTTACGGGTTACGAGGTTACGATGGTAAGTAGATTGGTCGGTAACTTGTTAAGTATTTGTTTTTATTGGATTAATCGGGAAGTGGTTACGGTGGTTACAGGCTACTATGGTAAGTTAATTATGGATGCTAAGTCATTGATTTTATTGCAACTTACCAACTTACCGAGACTTACCCCCTATAGGGGGTATAGGGGGGTGGTAAGTAACCCACCACCTCCCCCTATATTTTTTTTAGCGTCCAACACGATAAATTGTTCGGAGCTACAGTTGTGAACACCACGTACAAAATTAAAAGAGATAAGACACATTCAACGTCAAGAGGTTGGGAGAAGGAACAGAAGAAACAATCGAAGGCAAGAGATAGAAGGTTTAACAAGCAATTAGCAAAGGAAAGACAATGAGCAAGGTAGGCGAGACACTAACGAAAGAACAGACAAAGGCAGGGTGGAAAAGACTTACTGCAAAACAACAGAAGTTTCTAGATAACTTCATGTATCGGGATATGACACAGACAGCTTCAGCACGGGAAGCTGGATACAGCAACCCGACAGTTGATGCTGTTCGGCTTTTGCGTAACCCCGTAGTTCAGGAACGGTATCAGGAGATGCGTATGGAGGCTAATGCCAAGTTCGGGGTGACTGTTGAGAAATCTGTTCGGGATTTATTAAAGATGCGTAACGAGGCTTGGGATAATGGCAAGATCGGGGAGGCAATACGTGCAGAGGAGCTCAGATTAAAGGCGACAGGACTACTTGTTAACAAACAACACGTGATGCACGAGGACATGAACTCTCTCAGCAGAGAGCAAATCATTGAAAAACTGGAAGAATTTAAGAATATAGCCGTTGGAAGGATGCGTAACGTAACGCCAGACAAAGATGTTCGGGTTCAGATAGTCGAAAATAGCGAACAAGTGGGAGATTCTGGGAAATAACACCGTCACGAGGGGTAAACGCTCACCTTGATCGGGAGATTCCCAGATCGGGCACTAGTTTCCGTGAAGACATCCGAATAATTGTTCGGGAAAAAGATGCCCGATCCTGCGGATCGGGCTAAGTGAGGAAACATTCTCGGAGGAAACAATGAGAATGATTCACATATATACCTGAAGGATCTGGCTGTCAACCTTCCAGATCCTGAACCCGAACAATTGTTCGTAATACGCCCAGCTGTCAGATCCTGACAGCTGCGAATCCAACTGTTAAAAAAAAATAAAAAAAAACTTGCACATTACTTGAAAATAGGAAATAATTACCTATATATATATTATACATAATAAACACGGAGGTAATACAATGTATGTAAAAGCAATTAATCGTAAGCATAGAAACGCAATCAGCAAATTCAAAAACAGAATTGCGTTAGATATGTTAGCTAAAACTGACTATAACAAATTAAAGAAAGTGAGGAAGAAACTAAATGAAACCAAAAACTAAACTATACTTCGCTTATGGGTCAAATCTTAATTTGACCCAAATGGCACAAAGATGTCCAAATGCTAGACAGTTAGGTGCACAGTATATCCCTAATTGGAGATTGGTATTCAGAGGTGTGGCAGACATTGAGCCGACAAGAAGTAACAACGTAATGCTACCTATTGGTGTTTGGGAGATCACTGAAGAGTGTGAGAATAGCTTAGACATCTATGAAGGCTTTCCACATCTGTACAGAAAGATCAACATCAATGGTATGATGACGTACACTATGAATCAGAAAGATGTATCTGTTCCTAGCACACATTACTTCAATAGCATCTTGGATGGGTACAAAGATTTTGGTCTTAAAACGAATCATCTGTACGAGGCTTTGGGTTGGTCGCATTACAAGTCAACGCAGTTTGACGCACCGATTAGAAAGCTTAAACCAATCGAGATTCTTCGTCATCGGGCAAAGATTTGATCGGGAAATAAGTTGATCGGGAAAAATCCTTGTCAGGATTTTCCCCTGAGGGGTGGCTTCGCCACCCCTTTTTTTTTATATATATAAAAAAAAATTTAAAAAATTTTTAAATTTTTTAAAACACGAACAATTGTTCGTGAAAATTGCCGTCCGCAGGACGGCAATTTTTTTTAAAAAACTTTAAAAAAAATTGGCTGTATACCTTGAATATAGACAATTATTACCTATATAATATATATAACATTTTAAACAACAAACACGAAAGCGAGGCAAAAATGTTTACAAGAAATTCTAGTCCTATAATAGGAATTGAAATTGAAACCACACTTAGAAATTGCAACGATGAAAGCACTGGTATACGCAAGATCAAAGACGCACTTGAAAATTGGGATATCAATACACCAATTGATTTTGTCACAGTAAAACGTGATGATACTTCAAGTGCTGAAACAGTATTTGAAGTAATACTTCCACCAATGGCGTACGATGATTTAGGCGTTGAAAATTGCAATTTAATGTATTACTTGCAAACAATTCAAAGTGCACTTGAAAGTATTAACGCAAAGATCACAGTTAAATGTGGTGGTCACGTCCATTTTGGTATGGAATGGCTAGACACTGATAAAATGAGTGTTAACAGTTTTAATCAAATGCAAATTGATAGTGTAAGACGTGGCAATAACTTTTATTCTGATAACAAAACAGATGTTATGCCATTTCAATTAGCTAAGGCAGTTGGTTATCGCTATGGTTTAAATCAGCAAATCTTTAACAAGATTTTACCAAATAGCAGAACCAATAATACTTATTGTCGTCCAATAGATAATAAAGTTAATTCAAGTGAATGGAACCACGCAAGTACACTTGAACAATTAAATAGGGTCATTGGTGGCAAGTTTAATGCCGTTAATTATCAAAACTCTTGGAATGGCAAAAAGACAATTGAATTTAGACAAAATTCTGGATCAATTGAGGCAGTAAAGATTTTAAATTGGGTAAAACTAATTACTAATCTATACAGAACAACAGATAGAGAGTTCTTACAATATCAAAATGATCTTACAGAGAATACTACACCAGACCAACCATATAGAATTGGAACCAGACTTGCAGAAATTTGGTCTATGTGCAGATCAGAGGACGGTGCAAGTGTTCAAGATTTGATGTTGGCAACAGGTACAACACGATCAAATATTGCGGGTCGTATTTCAGAAATGCGATCACGTTTTGGTGATGGTGCAATTGTCACAAGTACACAACAAGCCAATGGCAGATCCTATGGTTCTGGTGATGAGTTCGCAAGTTATAAAATCTTAAAGACTTTCAGAACTGGTTCCAACAACGTCTCTATAATACCTGACAATAGAGCAGGTAATCCGTCTATATGGAATGGCATCAACGATGATTTATACGACTACTTCCACAGTCGTGCTGAGAGATTTCAATAGGCTCTCAGCCTCATTAAAAAGAGCCCACTTCGTGGGCTCTTTAGGGAAAAAAAGCCGTGCTTCGCACGGCTTTTTTTATTCCGTCCTGCGGACGGGATCGGGATTTTGACCCAACTGACGGGCTTTAATCGGACAGGTACCCTACTGTTTCATCGATCGGATCGGCTCGCTGCGCTCGCCGGTAGAGCCCCCTTCGGGGGCACCTTGCTCGGACAAGCCTCGCAAGGCAAGTTTTAGACAAACGCTCGAAAAAATTTTTCAAAAAATTTTACATTGATTTTAGGCAAAAATTACCTATATATAATATATAAACAAAAAGAAAGTGAGGTAAACTATGAAAAAGTTTAAACTAGAAGAAAAAGTGTTTGAGGCTGAGGATGCGAGTGGTGTGATTGACTTCATGCGTAAGGATTCTTGGTCTGCGACACAGGACGATAAGGAATTTTTAAGAAAAACAGCTAAATATGCAAATATGTGGTCAGGTAAAAGCTTCAGATACAACACAAAAGAGGCTCTTGTTGAGGATTTACTGTCATCAGGACTGTTAGTAGAGGTGCAAGATGGAGAGAGTTAAACACAGCAAGTGGAAACCTACAGATTTACGTGAAATTCGTAAGAAACTTGGCTTGACACAAGCAAAAATGGGAGAGAAAATAGGTATCTCGCCTCGTATGTTTAGGTTCTATGAGTCTGGAAGCACAAAAGTATCGTTAGTTATGGAGTATGCAATGAAATATTTGGTTGAAAAGGAGTTAGGCAAGGAAGAATTTGCTAAATTAACGCCTTTTGAACGTGAACGCATGGAAAGATTGCGTAATGCAATAGCTGAGGAGCTGCAAAAGGGCGATAATGACCCACAATTTAGTTATATTTTTAGAATGTGCCGTCAGGCAGTAAAAGAATTCGATAACATATTGTCAAAGTAAAAAAAATATCGTAGTGTTCTTGTAATAGCTATTTAGAGGGCACTACGAATGACAAATTACATGGCTACAGGTATGGGTGGACAGCCTCAACCACAACCTAGACCATCCCCACAGGGGCAATCATCTCCATCTATGAACATGAACGTATCTCCTGAGAAAAGAAATGCGTTAAAAAACTATCTTGAGGGATATAAAGATGCGATCCAGAAGAAAACTATGGATCAGCTTCTACCGAACATATCAGCACCTCAGATGCCTATGCAACAACCGATGCAACAGCCTATGCAACAGCCTATGATGATGAATATGGGTGGTGTTGTTGATGTCTTTGAGCCACAGTATATGAGCAGAGGTGGTGTTACAGTTGGTAGTAATTTTACAAATGAGGATTTAAAACAGGCAAAAGAACTTGTTGAACGTGTAAATAAAGCTAGTAGTCAAGGAGTTAAAAATAAAAGACTTGATAGATCAAGACCAGAAGTAGAGACAATAGCTAGAGGAATGATTGCAGGATATGATCCTGACTTTGGCGAAGAGATGGGTAGTGAGAATCTTGCTTTTGCACCTATGCCAAATATAGATGCAGGAGAAAGAGCGGCTAGTTATATGCTTCCATCACCTTCTGATGATGATTTAAGAATGGATGAAGACAAAGTTGAAAGTATTAATCCTATGTATGAAGATTTTAAAAAATCACAGGAAAGTATGTTTGCACCTCTTGTTAACAAAATAGGTATGGGTATCATGGGTTATAAAGATCCATTTGAGTTATATAAAGCAACACAAGCTACACTAGACCCTGATAGTATGCAATCAAGAATAGCAAGAGATAGACAGCTTGACAGGGAGAGAGCAGAAAGAAAACTAGCTGAAGAGCAACGTATGAGATCTATGATACAAAGTATGTTGCCACCACCTGCAGAGACAGTTGAACCACCAGAAGAATTTTTTCCATTACCAGACCCTGGTCCTATTATACCTGAAGCACCAACAAGCCCTGTTGTAGAATCAACAAGAGTTCCAGATTTTACTATACCTGCGTTGCCAACTTTACCTGCAACATCACCATTGTTGCCACCAGGTATATCGCCAGAATTGTTAAGAAACTTATTTAAGCTACAAGGTGTTCCTGCAACTGCTATGCAAGAAGGTGGTTCTGTGAACAAGCTTGATACAGCAGTTGATAATTTTCTCAGTGCTGTTAGACAGTGACAATATCGAGATCAAAAATCCCTCAACAAATCAGCAAAGGAGCAAATAAGATGATGAAGAAAAAGGGTTATAAGATGGGTGGAAAAGTAAAAATGAAAAAGGGTGGCAAGGTTAAGAAAAAAGGCTACGCTATGGGTGGTAAGGTTTCACCTAGAAAAATGATGGCTAAAGGCATGAAGATGGGTGGTAAGGTTAAGACCAAAGGCATGAAGAGAGGTGGCAAGGTCAACAATCTTAAAAAAGCTATCAAGAAGGTAAAGGCTAAAACTAAAAAGAAGTAATGCCATATTTACAGAGTAATATACCTCACTTCAAGTGTTGGGTGAGGCGGGAGTACACCTGTAATCACGAAAAATATCACGGAGAGTTCATACACGCTATGGCGATAGCTGTAACGACTATGCCGAACAGATGTTTAAGCTTTCAGGTAATATTCACAGGTTGTGAAACAGATGGAACGAAGAGTCCGAATGTTCATGGGGGAGCAATGTGGGCGAGGATGCCTATCACTGGTTTGATGGCAGACATACCTGTTGAGGAATGGCCGGAGCCGATGGACACACATGATGCCCAGCCCTGGGATTGTTCATCTCACACCCACGCTGTTTACACGTTAGATAGAGCTACACCTTGTCCCTGGTTGGCAAAGATAGGTAGTGAGATGTATCCAGCCAAGTATCTGTTTACAGTTGATTATACAGATAGTGAGATAGCAGATGACCCAGCTCAGCATAAGCAGAGTCATGTGATGTATTTGTTAGATGCAGGTGAATGGACAGGTAATCTCGTTGCTTTGCCTAACAACAGAGTTAGAGTTACGCACCCTGCGTGGTTTCAAACAGGAGAGGGTGCACCAGATTTCAGACCATCTCAGCATATACATTATTCAAAATCTGATTTAGATTACACATTAGATGTAAACAGAATTTTTGATAACTTGTATAATGACGAATAACTTTAACATACCAACTGAGTATCTCACCGATGATGAAATGGCTAAACTCGGTGAGATTGTTAATCGTTT
>Ga0310343_10000475_pt1 | contig 19103 bp, 23 predicted proteins | sample HC15DNA2025_MG_FD_203519 | JGI IMG/M metagenome (GOLD analysis project Ga0310343, IMG submission 203519) | Marine microbial communities from station ALOHA, North Pacific Subtropical Gyre - HC15-DNA-20-25_MG | ecosystem: Environmental > Aquatic > Marine > Oceanic | place: Pacific Ocean: North... | reverse complement strand
ATGCTTTCAGAGGGTTTGACACGCATGAGATAGCTCAGAACTTGCATGAACACTCCGTTCCATGTGGTGAAGTAACGGAGATAGCAGAGGCTCATCGCAATGCCCAGATACGTCATAATCAAACGTTCTACGAGTGGGAACACCCCACTGCCGGGAAAGTTCGAACGCCGAGACACTCAACATTATTTAGCAAAACTAAGCTCGCTAACTTAGCTAATGCCCCGCTCTTGAATGAGCATGCTGATGAGATACTAAATGAATTAGGCATTGAAAAATCTGATAGAGATCTCTTGAAAGAAACTGGAATTGTTCCATGATTTTCAAATGAAGATGGAGCGAAGAGAATTCACCTACTAACCTGAGGACGCTATGGCTAGAAAATCAACATATAACACAATGACCGGAATCCTGAATTACGAAGAAAACCGTGAGGCAGCTCAAAGAAAATTCCCACATATGCCGGTAGGGGAAGCACTTGACATGGGCTTCGATGATAATGGAGTGCCACTCATTGATCCACGCATATTTGACAGTGGAGAGTTTAGGCGTAACCCATACCCCTATTACAAAATAATGAGAGATCACTATCCGGTTTTCTATGATGAACTGCACAATTGTTACTTCTTTACTCGATATGAGGACATAACAAATTGTTATTTCGATGAATTAGGCTTTAACACGATCCCTAAAGGCTCATCAAGCGGAGTGTTGGGCAATACGCAACTTGAGTTGAGTGGGATAGAGCACCGCAGACGAAGAAACATATACGGTCGTCATTTAGTAGGGGCGGCACTCACTAAGAGATTGCACGCACTTGAAGCAATCGCTCAGGAATTAATTCAAGAATGGTGGTCACAAGATAATCCCAAAGACCTCATCATTGATAATGAGAGGGGGATAGCAACACTGGAATTAGGAAAAGCCTTTGCGAACGAATTCCCTATCAGTGTTGTTGCAGAGGTACTCGGGATACCGCAAGATGCAAGGCAGCAATTTACCTGGTGGTACGATGCGATGATGTCTGGGCTTGGTGGTTCAGAGACACATCACGAAGGACTTGAGGCTCGGCAGGACCTCGAAAACTATGTAGAAGATCTTGTTGAAGAGAAAAGAGGTAACCCAACCTACCTAGAAGATGAGTCAGGGGAACAGATATGCATGGATATCATTTCAGAGCTGTGCAATTCGAAAATTGACGGCGATGTGATGTCTACAGAAGAAATAACTTCTTTTATCGCCTTGGTAGTGGGTGGAGGCGGAGAAACTACGCGTGGAGCAATAATGAATTTGTGGTATCTATTACTCCAGCATCAAGACCAGTATCAAGCAGTTCAAAGGGATGAGCAACTTTGGGATACCGCCTTTCATGAAATGCTTAGGCACTCAACCTCAATTGGTGGCCAGCCAAGGCACAACACCAATGAGATAGTAATGCATGGAGTTACAATCCCTGCCGGATCTCTAATCCATATGGTCGATGTATCAGCTAACCATGATGAGAGAATCTTTTCGAATCCCGAGGAATTCAATATCTTCAGAGACGATCTTTATTCGGGTAAAATCTTACGGTCAGGTCATAATAAAGAAGGTAAGTGCAGCCACATGGCATTTGGGGTTGGTCCGCACTTATGTCCGGGCGCTTGGATATCGCATCAAGAAACTGTGATAGGTTCACAAATACTCGAAGCAGCATTCACGAATGTCCGAATCAACAACGAGCGAATGCCTAAAGACGTAGATGGTGTCGCCCTTGCCCCTATAGGGCTCGGCTCAATTCGAGAATTATGGCTTGACTTTGAAATCCCCACGAAGTGACATGGATCTTACAGAGGAATACGAACACGACGAGGAACCAGAAGCAGCACCAGGTTTCCGAACTTACGAGGTATATCAGCGCGAAAGAGTCGGTGAGACAACTAATCTCATAAAACCTCGGCAACTGATTTCGAATGAATACCTTGAGGATCCTTACCCACTTCTTAAGATACTGCGTGAGAATTATCCTTGCTATCGGGACTGGCTAAATAATCGATTTTGGATAACTCGTTATGATGACGTTACATCTGTATTTACTGATGACAGGAATTTCGAGACTCGCCCTAAGAGTTGGCAAAATTTGATGAAGAGCGGCTCCATGAGCCTTTGGCAAGAGGTAGAAGTCCAGCGGCAATATGAAAAACTAGTGGACACTCATATACGTGATGTAGTCGACGAGGTTCTAACTACGTTTAGTAATAAAAGAATGAACCTAGCAACGGAATTCTGTATTCAAGTTCCACTTCGTCTGTTCGCGAAAGTAATCGGCATTCCCAAAGAGAATGTGGAACAATTCATGACCCTTTATTGGAAATCAAGACTTGTAAATGGATGGAACCCGAGCCATAAACAAAGTGGTATCTCAGCTATGCAAGAAATGGAAACTATGGTGGGGGAGGTTTGCGCCGCTCGGCTACTTAAACCGCAGGATGATCTGATAACAAGCATCATCCAAAACACTAACCTCAATCGCGATGTGACCGCACAGGATACGATACTAACATTACTTGATATTGACCTAGACACATCTATAGGCGGGTTATCAAACTTGTGGTTTAATTTATTGACTAATCCAACCGAGATGGAAAAGGTTTCAGATGATCGACGAATGCTTAAGTTTGCTTGGCTAGAAACTCTCAGGTTCAGCCCGCCTGTTTTGTCGGCAGAACGCTTTGCAAAATATGAAATCGAGCGCTTTGGTCGCTTAATCCCTCAGGGCGGGCTACTGATGTGTTCCGCCGCAGCAGCAAATCGAGATCCGAGGCAATTCAACGACCCAGATAAATTTATTGTCGGAAGAAAAGATCTTTGTCAACGCGAACCAAGAGGTCAATACAGGGCAGATGGGTTGCCATCAGGAATAGCCTTCTCTCTTGGCAAACCTTCTATTCACCCTGCTGTTCCAAAGGAGCGAGCCAGATCAATGTATGCGATCGTTCGCGACTCCTCTGTAATCGCATCAGAGCTACTTCTAAATTCCCATCCAGATCTAAAGCTACAAAAGGGTACAAACCCAAAACTCACAGCTCTTAACTTACGAGATATTCACACCTGCTGGGATTTGAGTATAGAAATATAAACCTCACGCTTCAGGCGGCGGAAGAACACAATCAAAGCCAGCATATAGGCCAACGTTATCTCCAGTTCTTCCGTCAGGCCCCTCTTCAATAAGGTTAATAATGACTTCAGCTACGTCTTCTGGCCTCATCCAACTCTTCACCCACTCAGGGTCTGGGTTTGAACCACCCCATTTCCTAAGCATCTCAGTATCAGTGGCACCAACACACAAGTTATTCACACGAATATTGTGCTTTGCTAGAGACTTTGCCCAATCAAATGTAAATCCGTTCAAAGCCCATTTGCTAGCGTTGTATAGATCCATATTTCCGTGTCCATGATGCCTTGAAGAAGTCGGAGAGGGCTTAACGTGGTCGGTGCTTACATTAAGGATATGCCCGGAATTCTTTTCCATCATGTAGGTAGCTACTGCGCGACCAAATAAATAGGCCCCTTTTGTGTTAGATGCAAAAACCCTGTCAAACATTTCAGTTGTTCTGTCCCAATCGTCTTGAGGTCCGGTCGGAAAGACCTCACCGGCATTATTAATCAAAATATCGATTTTGCCGTAACTTTTGATGACAGAATCAACTACATGTTTGACATGGTGACCCTCACCAACGTTACCGAGATACGATTCAGCGCCTATCTCTGCTGCAGTATCAAGTACTGCCGACTTTTTGTCAGTTATGGAAACTTTACAACCCTCATCTACTAGTCGTTTAGCGATTGCCTTCCCAAGTCCCTGTGCTGCACCTGTAACAATCGCTACTGGATTATCTATAGTTCTCATTTGTCTTTGCCTTAGCGTGTTTGGAACATCCCACCGATACCCCCATATCCATCATCGTTAGTTGCTTTATTGTTCAATGGAAGAGCTACAGCAACACCACCCTCCACCTCTACCTTAAAACACGGAACCCCTTCATATGCTGGAGGTCCGCTGTGTTCTCCGGTTCGCACATCAAATGATGTTCCATGTAAAGGGCAGGTAAGGTTATGAGAACGTAAACGGCCCTCACTGAGAGGCGTGTCAGCATGACTACAGTTGTCTTCTAAAGCATATAATTCCCCATTGACGCGACACACAACAATTCCGTAGTCTCCAAAGTCTTCGAAGACTCGCATTTCTCCTTCTTCTAAATCATCGAGATTGCCTAACTCGTGAGATTCATCGTCACTCATGCAGGGTCCATAGCAAGGTAGCGGTCAAGAGTCTCATGAAAATAGCGTATTCTCCTCTCCTGTGCAGGAAGGTATTCTCCTCTGTATCCGCGTGAGCGAAGACCTTTGTGCTGTGTCGACCAAATAGCGACATCTTGGTCAATGCCCGGACCGCAACTAACTTCACCTGCCAAACCAGTTACATGCTCAACCTGATGATCTATTGAGACCCAATCACGCATTGAATTCGAATAATATTCTTTTGCCCCTTTAGGGAACATCGTTAAGTACCACATATCAAATAAGCATTTATTTGGGTCAGTCGGATGCGGGGCAGATCTTAAGAATATGCAACCATCAGGCTTCATGCTGAAAGAAATATTCGGAAAAACCGTGTAGTGGTAATGATCGGTTAATTGTTCATCTGAGTATTGGGAAAAGTCATATCCTTTTGAATCTGAGAGTTCACGTTTTCTTTCTTGAAGTGCTACTCGAAGACCGAGTAGATCATTCCTAAAAGGTTCGGGGTCAAATTCCCAAAAGTCAAAAGTTTGTTGTAGTCCCTTGAATGTTTTTTCAGCTGACCCTCTAAAGTGCGGGCCAGGCCCGCCGCCGGGCATTAGCATACGACAATGCCCTGAAGGGTATAAATCAAACTGGCAGCCCGTATGATGTTCGTTCATAGTGGCAACAGTCTGCGGATGAACGAAAGGAAGATGGTAGCTTTCATTGAAGTTATCCTGCACGCATTTCCAATTCCATTGTCCCTCTATGGTCACCCAGTGGGTCCTTTTCATCTCTTCCATACGGTAGGTGTCTAAATGTGAAGCAACAGGCTCTAATGAATCCCTCAGGGAAATGCACTCCGGATCCATGTTAAACCAAATAAAACCAGCCCATGTATCACAAGGAATTTCCACAAGATTCGCATTTCCGCATGGCGATCCTTGCGGAAAGTCATCTTCGCAGTATGCCCAGGTGCATTCTCCAGAAGTGCTAAATCTCCAGCCATGGTATGCGCATTGGAATTCACCACTTGCAAGGGAACCCACTTCAGCAGTAACAAGTTGATTTCCCCTATGTTGGCAGGCGTTATAAAAGGCTCGAATTTGTGAATCTTGCCCTCGCACGCAGATTATAGATTCGTGCATGATCTCGTAGTTGATGTAATCCCCAGATGTTGGGATCTGGTCAACTCGTCCAGCAATCTGCCAAACCCTCGTCCACATACGATCCCACTCATTCGAAGCAAATTCCTGAGAGTAGTAACGCTCACCAAAAATTATAGGGTCCGAACCCAAAGTAGGTTCCGGTGCTTTGTCACGAGGGATTCCAACTTCGGTAGTCATTTTGTCTTGAAGATCTGTCATATCTAACCCCAATCGAATTTTAGTCTAATTGTTGCCGAACTCCCACATTACAAATACCGTGAGTTTTATGCCGGACAAAATACTTTTCGGAGCCATCTTACCTCAACAGGTTGACTGGTATATCCTCGGACCCATACTCGGAGCGATTACGGTCCTTTTTTTCTTAACGATGAATCAGCCTCTAGGAGCAAGCGGTGCGTATATCCATACAATGAATTACGTTCGCAGATCAGGCGATAGTGTCGCATGGAGAGTCTGGTATTTCGTGGGGATTGCATTCGGAGGGTTTGTTGTAACCCAGTTTCTTCAAGACGCAAAAGGTCTAAGAATAGGGTTCGACTCTTTTCGAAATGCAGCGCCTCTGTGGATTATGGTACCTGCCTTATTTGTGGGAGGAATATTGATTGGCTACGGTGCCAAACTAGGTGGAGGTTGCACCTCCGGACACGGAATATGTGGAACTGCTCAACGATCGAAATCGTCAATTGCTGCAACAATTACCTTCATGTCTTCGGCAATAATCACAACAGGACTTATTCGGTTGATTTCTGGGGGGAAACTATGAATCGTTTAAGAACGAATATTATCGGTCTCGCCTTCGGAACAATGTTTGGAGGAGTATTAGCCGCAGGGTCACTGCACGAATACGACACAATACACAACATGCTGAAATTAAAAGAATTTTACGTATTCGGCTTCATGGGGTCTGCAGTCATCATAGCGACTCTCGGGCTTGGGACGTTGGAAAGTAGAGACACCAAAACAAGCTTTGGAGGTACTATTGCTCTTCAACGGTCAGATATAAAGGCAAATCATCTAAAGGGCGGTGCAATCTTTGGCAGCGGATGGGCAATTGCGGGAACGTGTCCAGCGCCAGTTCTCGTAATGCTTACCTCGGGAGTATTCCTTTCTTTAATTGTGGTTGCCGGGATTTTCATAGGCTTGTCACTTGCAAACAAACAGGCTGAAGGATTTGGTGATGGCGAGCACCGCCTAACAGATCAAGCAGGTCAAAGAGCATAAATTAGATTAGCTCTTTGTAGATAAGAGAGTAATGCCTTCCTTTCATCATCTTCAACAGTCTCATCTGCAAGTTCTCTGTAGATGAAAGATAAGAAAATTAGGTTGATATATTTTGCCCGAATATAGTAGGGAATAGCCTCTTACCAACTACTAAGGAGATTTATGACTGGACCATTAGACGGTTTTAAGGTCTTGGACTTAACACAAGTCGTATCAGGGCCACTAGCAACTATGCTTCTTGCCGACCAAGGAGCAGAGGTTTTGAAGGTGGAACCCGTTGATGGGCTCGGGGACATGACAAGATTACCTTCTTTCGACAAAGGCGGGATAGGCGCCTTCTACATGAATAACAATAGGGGAAAGAATTCTTTATCCCTTGACTTGTCCAAAGAAGAAGGCGTTGAAATTATTAGGGAACTAGCCAAGAGTACTGATGTTTTTGTCCAAAACTTCCGGCCCGGCGCAATTGACAGGATGGGACTGAGTTATGAGCAGTTATCTGCAATAAATCCAAACCTGATTTACGTTTCAATCAGCGGTTTTGGACCCACTGGGCCATACTCAAACCGACCAGTTCTAGATCCTGTCATCCAGGGAATTTGTGGAGTAATCAGTCGCCAACTGAACCCCCAAATACCTTTCCCCGATCTGGTCAGAAATCTTTATGCTGACAAATCAACAGCCCTGACAGTAGCCCAAGCAACAACTGCAGCATTATTGGCCCGAGAGAGAACTGGGGCAGGACAACATGTTGAAATCCCAATGGTCGACGCCTGCATGTATTTCTTCTGGCCAGATGGCATGATGGATCTGACAATGGTAGACGATGACGCAAATGGCGGGATCTTGCTATCTAGTGTCTATAACCTAACAGAATGCAGCGACGGGAAAATAGTGTATTTCGCCGCCTCAGATAAACAGCGAGCAGGAGTATGCGCTGCGGTTGGTCACCCAGAATGGGGGGAGGACGAAAGGTTCTCATCCATGGCAGCTCTTGCAGCAAATCCTGAAAACTTTGTCTTGCTCGGGGAAATGCTAGCAGGCGCATTTTTAGAAATGAACTGTGAGGAAGCAATAGAGGCTTTAATAGAAGCTGATGTGCCTAGCGGACCTGTACTTACAGGAGAAGAAGCAATTGTTGACCCACAAGTCCTCCACAATGGAACTTTGGTTGAGTGGGAACACCCTGATGCAGGAATTGTCCGCCAACCTAAACCAGCAGCCCGATTTTCGGTTACTACAGTAGATCCGAAATACAGCGCAGCTCACCGAGGTCAACATAACGAAGAAACCCTTCAGGCGTTAGGCTACTCAGAAGAGCTTATTTCAGAACTCAAAGAAAAGGGCGTAGTTGGCTGATCAGCCGAGAGGTATCTAAGAATCGAGGAACTTTGTTACCAACTTATTCAGAAGAGGCAGAAAAGTTTAGAGCTACTGTTCAAAGTTTTCTAAAGTCAAACTTACCCTCCGATTGGGAAGGTATAGGGTCGCTAAATCCTGAAGAAGCCTATGAATTCGCCAACACTGTATGGCGGCCATTACTTGCAGAAAATGGGTACCTTGCCCCCTCATGGCCCAAAGGAGTCGGCGGTGGTGGTCTAAGCGAACTTGAGCAAGTCATTCTTGCAGAAGAGTTCATGAAAGCTGGAGTTCCATCTGGTGGATCAAACGATGCATTCAGCATACAGATGGTCGGAAACACGATTTTGCATTGGGGTACCGAAGAACAAAAGTCGTCATTTCTTCCCAAAATAATTTCTGGTGAACACGTCTGGTGTCAAGGCTATTCAGAACCAGACGCAGGCTCCGATCTGGGAGGACTTGGATGCTCAGCTACGCTTGACGGAGATGAATGGGTAATAGAGGGACAAAAGATTTGGACATCCGCCGGACAATTCGCCAACTGGATATTTGTCCTATGTAGAACTGATAAAGAAGCACCCAAGCATAGGGGGATCTCATTTCTGCTATGCCCAGTTGATCAAGAAGGTGTTGAGATGCGTCCGATCGAAATGTTGTCAGGCGAATCAGATTTCAATGAAACTTTTTTTACCAATGCCCGAACCAGTAAAGAAAATGTTATCGGTGAAGTTAATGGGGGTTGGGCAGTTGCGATGACTTTGCTGGGTTACGAAAGAGGTGAAAGTGCTGCAACGATGCCAATAATGTTCAGAAATGAAATGGACAAATTAATTGAATTAGCAGTTGCAAAGAATAAGAACACAACGCCAGCATTCCGCCAAAGACTTGCACAGTCATATATTGAGGTTGAAATAATGCGATTGCTCGGCATGAGAACTCTCACTGGTTTCTTAGACGGAAAGCAGCCAGGCCCTCAAGAGAGCATGTTTAAACTTTATTGGTCCGAATACCACAAACGAATAACTGAATTAGCTTTAGACATTTTAGGTAACGAATCTATGGTTCTTTCAGGCGCTAAAGCTTCAACTTCTTTCCATGCCGACAATCCGGGTTCTTCAAACCAAAGTGGCTCATGGATAGGAGCCTTCTACAACGCACGAGCAGGAACAATTTATGCTGGTACGTCGCAGATTCAAAGAAACATTTTAGGCGAGATGGTACTTGGGCTTCCCAAGGAACCTAAGGTTTAACCATCCCGATGGCGCTCTTCCAAACTTTGAAGACAACAGTGCCCGACGAGGTTATCCAAAGCTTCAAAATCGTCTGGCAGAACTTGGGAGAACCCGGAGCGTGGTGGACAGGCCACCAAAGGATTGAGATCGCTAAAGAGGTACGAAACTCCAAGCGACCTGCATTAGGTGCAAGAACTAAGGATTTATCTCAATACTCTCATGAAGAAACAGAAAGCATAAGTTCCTATGTAAAGGCGGTTATTCGCAAAATAACATATGAATCTTCAACCATAGACAGGGACACTTATGGCAGTATCGTGGAAGTGCTAGGTGAAGACCGATACGCGGAATTGGCCGCAATTGTCACGCAGGTAGTCCCCATCTTTACACTCGCAGATATTCTTGATTGTCCCAGAGAGGAATTACCAACTGCGCAGGACGGTTCCACAACGCAGGAAAGGCCCGACGGCCTAGTTGATAATGTCGCATTCCTTCCAACCTTTTCACCAAAAGGCTTGCCGCATATCGCAGTTTCGTTGAGCCTCGCTCAAGCTGACAATGCAAGACGGATGCTGCTTGTGAGGTCCATGTACTCCGGCACTAATTTTAACGATATGGTTTGGCATCACCGGTGCTTATCACGTCAACAAATTGAACTTGTTGCGGCAAGAACCTCCGCAATAAATGAATGCTTTTATTGAACGAGTGCACACACAATGTTTCTCAGTTCGAGTAGCGAAGCAATAAATTCAAGCTTGGATCTAGGTAATGCAATAAATGGCTCAGGATTTCAGTCAGGAGTACCAAATGCTGAGTCGCTTATTGCATTCACCGAATCGGCAAATCGGCAAACTTCAAATCTTTCGCAATTTCGAAAACAGCTCAGTGAAGAAGTCGGAGCTGAGGGGATGGTGGACGCGGCGGTCACAGTTTCCATCTTTCAAAGCCTTAACATCGCTGCCGACTGTTCTGGTATCAGAATAGATGACGATTGGGCAACTATTGCAGCAGACCTTGCAAAGCTAACCCACGCTGATCGCTTTACAACTGCAGAAAACTCAATAGCAGTCAAAAACCAGATTAAAGGAATATAGCATGAGCAGTTTCAATGAAAGAGAGGTAGATTTCTTTGATCCCGAGATATCGGAGTGTCCTTACGGTGCTTACAAAATCCTTCAAGAAAAAGCACCAGTTTGGAAAGATCCTAAATCAGGAATGTACATCGTTACCCGTTACGAAGATGTGCAAGAAATTTTGAAAGACACCAAATCATTTCGAAATCAGCGTGATAAGGCAAAGACCGATCGGCGATCTAGTATGTTGCGCGAACTTTATCGGGAGAAGGGGTGGATTCCAGCTCCCACATTAGCTGGAAGGGATGACCCAGAACATAAAGAAATGCGAAAGTTATTTGCTCATGCGTTTCGCCCGCAGAAAATCAAAAGAATGGATCCCTTTGTTGAGGCTCTCGCTAATCGTTTACTTGATGTATTTATAAAAGATGGAAAATGTGATTGGGTACGTGATTTCGCAATTCCACTTCCGCTTATTGTAATAGGGCATCAAGTGGGAGTCCCTGAGAAAGATATCTGGAAAATTAAAGCATGGACAGATGCATGGGTTCAGCGATTGGGGATGATGCAAACAGAAGAGGAAGCAATTTGGTCAACTGAGATGGAAATTGAAGCGCAGCACTATTTTCAACCTATCTTTGAACGATTGCGAGAAACACCAGATGATAGCCTCTTGAGTGACCTTGTAAATACTGAAATTCCAGAATGGGGACGAACTCTAACAGACGAAGAACTGCACGCTGAGATGATGGCAGATACGTTCGTAGGAGGCTCCGAAACAAGTACGAATGCTATCTCTGCTGGCGTAATGCTATTAATTCAACAACCTGATCAATGGGACATGTTAAAGAGTAATCCAGATAAATATTTGCCCGTACTGGTTGAAGAAATACTAAGGCTTGAAGGTCCAGTTCAAGGGTTATTTCGTGAAACAGCTAAAGATATTGAATTACATGGTGTAGCTATTCCAAAAGGCTCTGTAATTAACGTTCGTTACGCAGCGGCAAATCTTGATGACACAATGTTTGAAACTCCCGAAAAGCTAAACCTCGAAAGAGAGAATTCACGACAGCACCTAGCGTTCGGGTTTGGTACTCACTACTGTATGGGTGCGCCTCTCGCCCGACGAGAGATACTCCTTAGCTTCAAAGTTCTCCTTGAGCGAATTGACGAAATGTGGTTCTTGGATGGCTTAAATGACTTCAGACATCATCCGAACTTCTGTCTGCGAGCACTTCGTGAGCTACATATAGGCTTTACTAGATGCAAACCTTCTGTATAGGTCTAACTGGCGGTATCGGGGCTGGAAAATCTACAGTCGCCGAAATGTTCAAAAGTCTAGGGGCTTCGGTTATCAATGTTGACGAAGTAGGGCACTCCGTATTATGCCGCTCCTCAAATGAGTACGAAGAGATCGTAAAGCTCTTCAGTAAAGAAATTCTTAATCCAGATAAAACAATTAACCGCGCTGCGCTTGCCCAGATAGTATTTAACTCTGAAAGGCAACTCGCAAAGCTCGAAGCAATAACGCACCCCGGTATCAACAAAAGGTTGTTCAGCATCCTTAAAAGGCAAACCAGCGAGATAACAATACTAGACATGGCTGTTCTTGTAGAGCAGCCTTTGGCGCAAAACGATGGTGCGCCTCTATATCAAAAAGTTATCGTAGTCGAAGCCTCTTATGAAAATCGGATTGAACGGCTTCAAATGCGTGGCCTAACGAAAGAAGATGCGCATGCAAGAATGCAGTCCCAAGCAACTGATAAAGAGCGTCGACTAGTTGCGGACCTCGTTATACGAAATGACAATTCGCTTCAAGACTTGAAACTCAAAATATTTACATGTTGGGAAATAATCTGCGACTGGATGAATGAATGAAAAGACCTATTTTGCATTGGCATGAAGATAGTATTCACAAGACGGACTAAATGAAGGAGTCACGCTCGTGATAACGATTTACCACAACCCACATTGAGGATCGTCTCGGAACGCCTTAGCGGTCGCTGAGGATGCGGGAGTTGAATATCAAGTGGTTCTCTACATCAAAGAACCACCCGACGAGGCTACCTTAAAGAAAATTGTCTCAGGACTAGAAGACCCTGTAGAGGATCTTGTGAGGAAAGACTCGAAATTTAAAAAACTTGAGCTAAACCCTGATGACTTTGTGAACAATCCGCAAAAAGTGGTGGAAATATTAGTCAAACATAAGCAATTATTACAAAGGCCTGTGATTGTGAATGGGAACAAGGCAATAATTGGTCGCCCCAAAGACCGCATAGCAGATTTTATCAGTTAACTAAATGGACGATCATGAGTTAGCTTCGCATCTTGCTGAAAAAGCTGGGTCAGAGCTCCTGAAATTTCGAGATGATGGAATTGCATCAGGCATCAACTCATGGGTACTAAGAGACAAAGCTGATATTTTTGCCCACAAACTAATTGTAAATGAGTTATCACGTCACCGCCCCCAAGATTCAGTGCTGTCAGAAGAAGGGGCAGATGATTTAACTCGAACCCAAGCAAACCGTGTCTGGATCGTGGATCCGCTTGATGGTTCACAAGATTACCCGTATCCGGGAAGTGAAGAATGGGCTGTCCATATTGCTCTTGTCGACAACGGGCAAATAGTGGCTGGGGCTGTTTCATGTCCCTCACTAAATAGGCTCTACTCAACGGCAATGCGGTACCCACAAGAGCGATCCGTATCAGATTCGAAGCTAGTAATTAGTAACCGGTGGAATTCCTATCAGGCCTCATATGTAGCAGACGCTATTGATGCCAGACTGGCGAGTTGTGGCTCTGCAGGTATAAAAGCATCACTAGTCATCGGGGGAGAAGCTGATGTCTATATACATAATTCTGGGTTATATGAGTGGGACGTATGCGGACCCATCGCCGTAGCTCGCGCCGCAGGATTGACTGCCTGCCAGCTAGACGGCACGGACTTTATTTTCAACAAAGAAGTTCCAATCGTGAGAGGTTTAATCATCAGTCACCCCGAACTCATAGACGATGTATTAAGTGTTTTGAATAGAACGCGCTAGAAGGCAAAAGAAATATATCTTCATCAAAGGAATTTGCTTTCTGATCGCCTAACGTGGACCTAACAACAATACGCCTAACGATAGGATATGAGTATGGCAACAGGAACAGTTAAGTTCTTTAACACACAAAAGGGCTACGGATTTATTGAGCGTGAGGGTGGAGATGATGTCTTTGTTCACTATTCAAATATCGATGGCGACGGATTTAAAAATCTAGAAGAAGGACAACAAGTAGAGTTTGACATTGGAGAGGGACGTAAAGGGGACGAAGCTTTAAATGTAAAAGCTCTGTAGGAACCATCATGGCTAGCAAGGGAAGAGAAAGCTGGGGTAAGCGTCAGCGAGAGCAAACTAAAAGAGAAAAGCAAGAGGCCAAACGAGCGGAACGAGCTGAACGGAAAAGTTCTGGAGACGAAGCTGATGACTCGGGAACCCCAGAGGAAGAGTTGTACCGTCAATTCGCTGAGCTAAGTGCCGCCAAAGCAAATGGTGAAATAGACGATGAAACCTTTGAAGCGAAGAAAGAAGAAATCTGGGAACAGCTAGGGATAGAACTCCAGTAAAAGTCTGTGAATTCCCATATCCCAAATGCGAAATAGCATTGTCATATGATAAAGAAATCTGTATTAAGCAAACGGGGAATATGGCATCCTACTGATGCGTTAGACTCCGAAGAATCAAAAGAATTTGCTCAACGAATAGAAGAACTCGGGTACTCAATGCTTTGGATTCCCGAAACCACCGGTAGAGATCCATTCGCTCATATAGCTTATTTGGCTTCAGTGACTGAAAATCTTCATTTTGCGACAGGCATAGCAAATATCTACCACAGATTGCCCGGTGTCACACGACAGGCTTCAGCAACGCTTGGAGAACAATCTAACGGGCGTTTTCTTTTAGGATTGGGTATCTCCCACGCCCCTCTTGTCGAGGGTTTACGGCAAATCCCATATGAAAAACCCATCGCAACAATGCGATCGTATCTCAGAACTTTTAAAACCTCTCCATATACCTCTATCCCACCAAACAAGGAACCACAATGTGTAGTCGCAGCATTGGGGCCACAAATGCTAAAACTATCATCTGATTATGCAGATGGAGCTCACCCTTATTGGACGACTCCAGAACATACTAATCAAGCGCGAGAAATACTTGGAAACGATAAATTATTATGCGTTGAGCAAAAGGTTGTCCTAACCGAAGACAAGCAGACTGCATACAGTGCAGCGAAGAGCGCCTTAAGAATCTATGCTTCGCTTCCAAATTATCGAAATAGTTGGAAAAGGCTTGGTTTTTCCGAGGAAGATATCGATTCTGCTTCCGATTACTTTATTGACTCTTTAGTCGCATGGGGGTCAATCCAGCAGATAGAAAAGCGAATAAGAGAACACGAAAAAGCCGGAGCCAGCCACGTCTGCATACAGGCAATTCCTCATGATGGGAATTTTAAAATCCCAGAATGGGAAACCTTTGAAGCACTAGCGCCCTAACTTGTGTAGCGATTTCATAATCGTTCTTCACCTAGACCAACTGAATCAACGCTTGACGGCCGTGGGAGATTGGCGATTATCGAATTAATAATTCCTCCGTCCACAACAAGCTCGTGCCCAGTGATATAACTGGCACTCTCTGAACCAAGGAAAAGTACCGCTTGTGCGATGTCATCTTCTGTACCAAGACGGCCAATAGGAACTTTCTCTGTCCGTAATTTTCGAAACTGCGGATCCGAGTAAATAGGTTCTGACATCCCCCCATCTATCAAACCGGGAGCTAAGGCATTAACTCTGAGCCCAAGTTCACCCCACTCCAATGACATTTGCTGCGTTAGCAATGAAATTGCTGACTTAGTAGCACCGTAAGCACCAGAATTCGTTCCGGCTGCGATCCCGTTAATTGACGTAATATTTACAATTGAACCTGAGCCTCTGCGTGCCATAGCTTGCGCAACGATAGTTGAGCAGATAAATGTGCCGGTAAGGTTGACGTCGACAACAGCCCGCCAATCATCAATGGATAGTTCTAGCAGGGGACCGAACCTAACAATGCCCGCATTATTTACCCAAATATCTGGTACCTGCTCAAACTTATCTAGAGCGGATGTAATTTCATCAGAAGACGTCACAGAAGCAAATAGTGGAACAGTATTTTGAATGGATGAGGCAGCGTCCTCGAGCGCGTCAATATTTGCATCAATGATCCCCACCCTATACCCTGCATCGCTAGCGCTTTGGGCAATGGAACGACCCAGACCATTCGCTCCTCCAGTAACAATTAGCGACTTCATGCTTATTCTCCTATGTATCTACTTGCTCGTTATTCTCATCAAATACTAAAATTGCCCTGCTTGGACAGTTTCTTGCTACTTTGATGGTTTCTTTATCAGTAAGTTCTGCATTCGGAAGTATTGCAGCTAGCTCTTCTTCATCAAAAGCGAAGACCTCTGGATAGTCAGCAACGCACTTGCCGGAGCTCATACAGTCTTCGGTTTCAATCTCAATTCGAAATGTCATTCCGCATCACATTCATACTGAACAGCACTCCTTCCCTCAAGATATGGTGCCAAGAGTTCAGAAATAACTTCGAGGTGCTTGGGGTGTGAGGCATAGACTAAGTAATCATCCGGAGAGGCGAAATCACCGATAACAGCTAAATCATAATTATCTTCCCTGAGTTTCTCATCAAACCCTACTGAGTACCTAGCAATCTCCGGAATATGCTCAGGCAGGGATCGAACACCTCTTGCAGCGTTATTCATGATTTCCTTTGACGTACCTGTCTGAAACTTTAGTAATACACAATGCCGTATCATCATTACCCTTCTATTTACTCTACTTATCCAATAACATAGTCCTATGAAAGATATTATGCTGATTTCCGGTGGAACTCTTATTGATGGCACAGGGGCAGACCCCAGACCAAATGAAGGAATTGCCATAGCAGGTAATCAAATAGTTGCTATTGGAAACGAGGCGGCGAATGTGCTCAATGATCTCAAAAGCGAAGAATTGAAAGAGCTAGACGCCACGGGAAAAACGATTATGCCAGGACTGATCGACTCCCACCTTCATTGCTCATTTGATGATGTGCAATCTAATGACGAACTCTTCTTTCACAGAGATCCAACACTGGTAGCACTTGTTGCTGCTCAGAATCTAAGAAAAATGCTTAGAGCTGGAGTTACCTCTTTCGTCGATCCAGATACTTCTCACGGTATTGGTCCCGCTCTGCGCGATGCCGTTAATGCAGGTGTTGTGCAAGGTCCGAGAATTAAGACGGGTGTTCAAGCATTATTGACTGCCGTAGGCGGAACGGCTGGACGGTTAATACCTGATGAAGGAACAGTTGGGTATGCCCAAATTGTGAATACGAAAGATGAAATAGTGCAATGGGTCCGACGTCATATCAAATATGGGGCTGATTGGATCAAACTCCATGCCACCGGATCAGTCCCTGGTCGATCTGGCGAATTACTTGTTTGGAATAGGGAAGAGATAAAAGCCGCTTGCCAGACTGCACACGAACTCTCAGTCCCTGTTATGGCGCACTGTCGTGGAGCGCAAAGCGTCAAAGTATGCGCCGAAGAGGGTGTGGATTTGATACTCCATGCGTCCTTTATGGATGATGAGGGTCTTGACGCAGTGATAACTAATGGCACATCTATCTGCCCAACTTTCACATTTTTAGCAAACCTCGCTGATTTTGGTTCCAGAGTTCAGGCAAGCCCAGGAATGGAAGATATTTTTAGAGGTGAAATTGAGCAAACCGCGAAAATGATCCGCTTAGCTTATGACAATGGAGTTCGAATCCTTTCAGGTTCAGAAAGCGGATTTGCATTGACGCCGTATGGGCACTGGCATGGGCGAGAGCTAGAGATCTTCGTCAATTCTCTAGATTTGAGTCCTTTAGAGGCGATTACCACAGCTACTAAAAATGGAGCTTGGGCAATGCAAATGGAAGATCAACTAGGAACTATTGAAAAAGATAAGCTAGCTGACATTATTATTGTTGACTCCGATCCCATTGAAGATATAAGAGTATTAAATAATAAAGATGAGATCTCAACAGTTATTTCTGACGGCAAAGTATTAAATCTTTCAGACCTTTGGCCAACTCATGAACCGCTTGCTGGTTGGAAAGTTGGAAACTGGGCCGGCGAAGTACTCACATGGGATAAGGCATATAAATAGCCGACATTAGTCTTTGAGCTTAGCTAAAGTCAGCCTCGCTCTCCATTCACTCAAATCAAGGTAGTCTCAAACAGTTGCTATTTTTCCTTTAGTTAAGTCAAATTCAAAAACTCCATTGCAATGAACGGAATACTCAGCGCTATTTATCCAGAATCTATCAGTTCAATCTAGCTAGGCTCTATTATCCGTAGAGGCTGAGTTTAAGATTTTCCATTGAACCTTTGAGCTTTTGCGAATAATCAGGGAGAACATCAACTCAATTTCTAGAACTCCCTTTGAGGGAGGGCGAGGAACATTTTGCCACGATGACTGCTCATCGAGGAAAGACATAATTCGTTTCATTTCTCTATTTGATAAGGCATGCATAAAACTCTCAACTAATTCAACTGGTCTAACCATGCTCAGGAACCTATCCTGAAATACGTGGAACCTGAAATGGAAAAGCAATCAGATAAGAAGATACTGCTCACTTCATGGTCGCAAGTTCGTGAAGCATTTCGTTCTAAAGATTTAAGGCAAGCAGGCTACTCACAGGGAGCAGTAGTTATGGCCGGTACTCTTCTGGATCTTCATGGTAAAGCACACAGAGAGCGACGAAGAGTCGAGAATCGTCTTTTCAGGCGCGAAATCTTCAGCTTTTGGGAGCATGAAGTACTCGAGAGAACAATCGCAATAACCCTCAGTCCTTTCATCCAGTCCAAGAAAGGTGACTTATCGGTTATCGGGTATAGATGCGCAATGAACTTAACTGCAACAATCGCTGGGATTGACCAAGATCCTTCAGAAACAAAACAAACAGAGGCTCTTTATAGAATCGTAAAGAAATTCAGTGAAGGCGCAACTCTTCTTCATTCAAGAAGAAATAAAGATGAGGTACGTCAAGAAGTCAGCGAAGCAATGAAAAAATTCGCCAAAGATTTCTTTGCTCCAAGCAGAGAAACCAGAGAAAGACTCATACAGAAGAGCAAAAGAGGAATAATAAACGAAGATGATTTACCCAAAGATGTCCTGACACTGTTACTTAGGAATAGAGAACAGTTGGGAGTAACTGACGAGGTCATTTTTCGCGAGATATGCTTCTATCTTCAAGCCGGAGCTCACTCCACAGCGAACGCCTTCATACATACCATTGATGACATCATAAATTGGGGTCAGCAACATCCGAAAGATTTAGATAAAGCCAGAAAAGATCTTTCGTTCGTTCAACGCTGCATGCATGAATCTCTCCGTTTAAACCCAGCCAGTCCAGTGGCGCTAAGACAGCCACTCAAGGATGTGGAATTATCGGATGGCACTCAGCTAAGCGAAGGATCTGAGGTGACGCTTGACTTAGTATCGGCAAACAGAGATCCTGTAATTTTTGGGGAGAAATCAGATCAGTACGACCCATATCGAGTAGTACCAGAAGGTATACCCCGCTGGGGAATGAGTTTTGGTGCAGGTATGCACGCTTGCGTTGGGGCAGAACTTGACGGTGGATTAGAAATCGATCCTAACAGACCAGCATCAGAAACGCTTTTTGGGACAGTAGCAATAATGGTTCACGCATTGTTAT
>Ga0310343_10000474_pt1 | contig 19114 bp, 15 predicted proteins | sample HC15DNA2025_MG_FD_203519 | JGI IMG/M metagenome (GOLD analysis project Ga0310343, IMG submission 203519) | Marine microbial communities from station ALOHA, North Pacific Subtropical Gyre - HC15-DNA-20-25_MG | ecosystem: Environmental > Aquatic > Marine > Oceanic | place: Pacific Ocean: North... | reverse complement strand
CCCACCCAACGAATGCCCTAAGACCCCTATGTTCTGAGTATCCACAAAATCCAGAGTTTCCAGAACATCGATAGCGATAGAGTGCTCATACGTAAACTTTCCCACGGCCGTCCACTCTGGATGCTTTTCATAAAAACGTCCGGTTTCATAGGGCCCTTCTTTTGGTATCCGATGACCGGATACAAAATGTTCTGGGGCGATAACTACGTATCCCCGTCGGCACAAATGGTCCAAATAAGCCTTGTTAGGATTATCGACGAGGCCTGCGGCCCTCATCTTGCCCTTTTCATAAGTTCCATGGAGTGCCACAACCGCGGAGGCTTTGCCGGATAGATCGAGCGGGATACCCAAATAGGCATAGGCTCGCTCATCGGCTTCCACTTGATAGCTCATCAGCTGCCGCTTGTAGAGCCCATCGACTTCAACGGTTTCATGGAGTTGAAGATCAAGGGCCGGCTTTTCGGGCTTGTGCTGATCCCGAAGTAACTCCAGGTAGCGCTGCTTTAAGATTGCCCGCCTTTTTTGCCAATCCTCCAAATTATCGATACCATCTGTAAGATCATCCCAAGAAGACTTGATCTCCGGCACTTCAAACAACTCTGGCTGGACCCGATTCTGTCCCGCCAACGGAACATTAATCGCGATCAAAAGAAAGAGGCATAAAAAGCAGTGCTTAGTCGACATGTCCTGAAACTAACTCACAACACCGCGAATAGGAAGCCTGGGGTTTCAACATCCCTGCATGCAACTGATTCACCATGGTAAGATCGATCTTTTCTCGGCCTAGCAATGCACTCGGAGTCACTCGTTTTCAGTGACGGGAAACGATTGGAAATCGTGTCTGTAGCGCTGAGCTTCAGCCCGCTTCGGCTTAAACTTCCAAATCTAAACGCGGGCTGAAGCTCCACGCTACCTAAGACAGCCTTTTCACAAAAGGACTCAATCGGAGAGGACGGATGCTTAAAAAAACAGTTGGTTGAGGTAGATCTAACGTTACATCAATACAAATCAGATCGTCTCTACCAGCTTATTGTACTGAGAAGCGACCGCCCCCAAAGCCTTGCTATGTTTCACGTACTCTTGCCATTCCGGATCATCCCACATCAACGCCCGCTTCGCCTCGCGATCGGCAAGATCCTCATAGCTCCACATGAGAATAAATTCATTCGGGTCCTCGATGGACTTCACAAAGGAATAAGGTTCTCCGAGAATGCGAATTTGCGGCCCGCGCCCATATTTCTCATACAGCTCGAAAAATTCCTCCCGCATACCTGGATTGCATTGGTAGATTCGTATATCGATCAACATATTCACTCTATTTTCCTTTATACTCGCCTTCCCATTATAAGGAAAGTCTGAATCTGAGTTCGAAAATAAGCGAAAGCGAGCCAGACTAGCTCAAATTAATAGCTCGCTGTTTCAACTCTTTGCTGACACTAGATTCGGGGATGAAAACAGTCGCGATCGCATTTGGAGCTTTGCATCTGCTAACCCCTCTCGGATGCCTAGCAGCCGGCCTTTCGTCGTTGTTCCCTGGGAAGAATGAAATCCAGGTCGACTACGACGACCACAGCCGCAGGCTAATCGTCACTACACCCGAAGCATTCGACCGGGATTTAACCTACCCTGTCTTATTTTGCTTCCACGGGGCAGGCGGGAAAGCCGATGGGCCAAGCAATCGCTTCACTCCCTTCGTCGAAGACCGTGGCCTCATTCTTATCAGCGCGGAAGCGATCCGACCACTTGCCAAGTGGAATTTCAAACAGAACTTCCATTCCGTGAACTACGATGACGTTAGCTTTATCTCGCAGTTTGTCAAAATACTCGTCGCCCAGCATCTCGCGGATCCGCAACGCATCTACGCAACCGGCCATTCTAGCGGAGGACTGTTTTGCTATCGGCTAGCCAAGGAAACGGACCTTTTCGCCGCAGTAGCGCCCATGAGTTGCGGTATGGCCAAAGATGCCCACGAACCCGATGAACTGACAAAACCGATTTCAATCCTACAAGTTATCGGCGATAACGATAAAAGCTATCATGGGTCCACTAATCCCAAGATCACCATGTATTCGGCAGCGGAACGCATCGAGATCTGGCGTACATTCAACCAATGCGGTCCTGAACCTGTTATTGAGGAGCAGGGAGATGAGATCGTTTGGCATACCTATTCTGGCCCAAAAGGTGTCGAGGTAGTCTTCGGCAAAGTGAAAGACCAAGAGCATCACATAAGAAGGGACCTACGTGATGCCACCGACGTCGTGGCTATTGATTTCCTATTCCGGCACCAGCGTCCGTAAAGAACAACAGAGGCTCCACGAAAGGCGCCACTTTCGCTGCTACAAGCCAAGCAGCGATGGCTGTGCTGCAACATTCTCACTACCCGCCGTCTCTTACCGGGCTTCGTTGATCTTAATCGATGGCTGTCTTACGAATCTTATAAAAGCTTCGCTCACCTAGTTGTTCTGCATCAAAATGCAAGGGCTCTCCCAATTCATTGAGGCCGGCAGCTTCGCGTATCGACAACCTGCAAAAAAGCTTCATAGATACGGTTAGGAAGTTGTTGCTCAGATTGTAAAACTGAACCCAAAATACGACCATAGAGGGGCTCTACGGCCAGGATATTTACTAATAAAAAATGAAATACATTATATATACTTTTATATTATTATCCGCTATCACTTCCATGGCCACGCCGTCAATAGATGGAATGGGACGTTCCCCGAACATCCTTTTCATCTTCAGTGATGATCACGCGTATCAGTCGATCGGGGCGTATGGTGGCTTGCTCAAAGACGTGGCGCACACCCCGCATATCGATAAGCTGGCGAGCGAAGGGATGCTTTTTAAAAAGTGCTATGTGACCAATGCTCTCTGCGGACCAAGCCGCGCAACGATTCTTACGGGTAAATACGGGCATAGAAACGGCGTTACTTGGAACAGGAACTCCAACTTCGACGGGTCTCAGCAGACCTTTCCAAAGTTGATGCGGGAAAACGGCTATCAGACAGCTATTATCGGCAAGTGGCATTTGAAATCTGTTCCAACCGGCTTCGACTACTTCGATGTTATGAAGGGGCAGGGACAGTATTATAATCCCTTTCTACAAAGGGGTGATGCTGAAGGGCTGAAAGACACTCGCACCGAAAGCGGCTACAACTCCGACATCGTCGGCGACTTGACGATAGAATGGCTCAAAAATGGCCGCGATAAGAGCAAACCCTTCATGCTGATGTCGCAGTTCAAGGCAACGCACCACGGCTGGTGTCCGGGGCCGGAGGAATATGATTTATACAAAGACGTGCATGTTCCGGAGCCGAATAACCTCTTTGATGATTTTTCATACCGGGGTACTGCGATACGCGAACAGACGTTAACGCTGTACGAAGACTTGCCTTACAATCTGATGATTGGAGACCCCGGTGAGCTCGGAGAACTGAATAAGAAGCAGCGAAAGGCGTGGGATGCGTATCGTGCCCCGGATGTAGAAAAATTCAAAGCGTTGGGACTGGATTGGAGAGATCCCAGCAAAAAGCTCTCCCGCTTTAAGTATCAGGTGCTTTTGCGAAACTTTCTCGCTGCGGGGGCAGGCATTGATAAGAACGTGGGGCGTATTCGGGCATTCCTCGAAGAAAATGATCTGGCGGACAACACTATCGTTATCTACATGGCAGACCACGGCTACTTCTTAGGCGAGCACGGCTTCTTCGATAAGCGCTTCATGTATGAAGAGTCGATAAGGACTGCTTTTATCGTTCATTGGCCAGGTGTTGTTGAAAAGGGTATAATTAACGATAAAGACATCGTCTCCAACCTTGATATTGCCAGCACTTTTCTCGACGTGGCCGGCATTGAAATACCTGAACAAATCCAAGGCCAGAGTATGGTATCTATCCTTGAGGGTAAGACGCCCGAAAATTGGAGAAAGACTTTTCTCTATACGTACCACGAACTGGCAAACCACCACGTGCAACCGCACTACGGTGTTACAGACGGACGCAATAAGCTGATTTATTATCCCGCACATAATGAGTGGGAGTTCTTTGATCTGAAAAAGGACCCAAGCGAGATGATCAGCCAGTATTACATTCCAGAAAACGAGACGACTATAATGGAGCTGAAGCGGGAATTAGTGCGCTTGAGGAATTATTACCATTGTCCACCAAGCATGACGCTACGCAATATGATCAAGCAGGCAAGCTGGCCGTACCAGAAGTGGACAAAGCCACTCTGAAGCAGCATAGTGGACCTGCAGGCATCTTCTAGCTAGTCCTTGGTTGACTTATAACCCTCCTCTCGAACTACAGGCTGTGTTGGCCGATCGATGCGGGGGCGTTTGCGACTCGTTTACGTTTAACCCTGCTCTCCCGCTTTCCCGATTCCAGGTCTGTCGCCGAATCGTAGTCGGGATTGGGGCCCATCATCTGGACATTGGCGTATCGCCCACAGCCTTGCCCAAAACCGGATATTCCAGGTGCGATGTATGTTCTGACTTATTGGAATCTCTCTTTGGAAACTTGGAACGCACCTACTGCTCCACCACCCAGATGTTTCTGAACTGAATCTTGTTGCTGTGATCCTGAAGCGAGAGCGCTCCGCTCTTACCAGACTCAGGCTCGCTGCGTCCCTTCTGGGTATTGGAAGTCGTTCCTTTGATCTGATAATTGTTGTGGATTTTCACTCCATTGTGCCAGACCGTGAAAACTGCGTCATCGACTTTATTGCCCTCGGAATCGCGACGTAGCCGCTTAAACTCTACATCGAAAGTCTGCCACACGCCGGGCGCCCAGCACATGTTCACCCGAGGGGGTGATTGCTTGTACAGCGCTCCACACTCGTTCCACATGCCGCCCAAGCCATAGCTATCGAGTATTTGTACCTCATAGCCGCCCGGCAGGAAAAAGCCGCTATTGGCCCGTTTTTGTCCTCGGTGCTCCGGCTCGTACGGCAGACGGAATTCAAGGTGGACTTTCACATCGCCAAAACTCTGACGAGTATTGATGGAGCCACCGACGCCATTGTTATCCTTTTTCGGCAATACTTCAAAGTAGCCGTTTTTGATAAGCCAGGTGGGATCTCCCCCATCTTGTCGCTCCCACGCATCCAGATTGGACCCATCGAAGAGCGCAATCGCATTCGCGGGTGGCTGCGCCCCCATTGTGGGCGAAGCGCTATGCACACGCTTCAATGAGAACGACGTGTCAAATGCCCTACCGGCCTTTTTGCCCGTAAAACTATCCTCAGTGATTTTGCCCGAGTATCCATTTTGATCGAACATCATCTTGCCGTCTTTCCACACCGTTTCGGTTTTGACTTTATAGTCCGCCCGCTTGTCGAATTCCTCCATTATCTGAATTTCGAAGCGATCCTTGCCCAAACCGATCACACGGGCCACCAAGCCGGGATTATTCTTGGCATTGCCATCTTTTTTCGGGGCATCGACCCAGCCACCTTCCCAGTCTCCCATGAAGGGTGGGATTGGCTCCATGTTGGCCCAGGAAATAAGGGAACCGCTTGTCCAGAGAAAGGTAAAACAGACGAGAGCGACGGCGCTTTTAGAGGGTGTAGAAGTCATTCGAATCAAAGCGTTAAGATTTTAGAGAACGGCATCAATAGTCGACCAAACGCCCTTCAGGCAATCTCCGATTTACCCAAAGGGCCTAGCAAAAAAGCGAGAGAGTCCGCACCAGATTCCGGCTATTAAACAATTAGATCATGCACGACATGCCCGTGCACATCGGTCAGGCGGAAATCGCGTCCTTGATACCGGTACGTTAGCTTCGTGTGATCGATTCCTAGCAAATGCAGGATGGTGGCATTTAGATCGTGAATGTGCACGGCTCCAGGCGTAAAGTGATGCTTGGACGGTTGGTGCTCCCGTACCAAAGGATTCCCGTCGCGGTCGGTGATATTGTATCCAAACTCATCGGTCTGCCCGTAGGTTATGCCCGCTTTGACTCCCCCGCCAGCCAGCCACATCGTGAAGCAACGGGGATGATGATCGCGACCGTACGTATCCGAACCGTATTCTCCTTGCGTATACGCTGTACGCCCAAACTCTCCTCCCCACACGACCAACGTATCCTCGAGCAAACCGCGACGCTTCAAGTCAGTGATAAGAGCCATGCAACCACGATCAACATGTTTGCACTGAGCGGGCAATTCTGTGCGGAGGTTATCGTGCTGGTCCCAACCACGATGGAATATCTGAATGTTTCTGACGCCTCGCTCGGCCAACCGACGTGCATTAAGGCAACACGCTTCGAACGTCCCAGGAGTCCTCGCTTTCTCGCCGTAAAGTTTCCATGTCGAATCAGGCTCCTGATCGAGGTCCATTAGTTCTGGAACGGCAGCCTGCATACGGTAGGCCATTTCATGCTGCTCTAGACGGGCCAGAATGCCTGGATCTCCAAAGTCCCGATAGTACTCCTGATTGATCGCCGCGAGGGCATCCAACTGGTGTCGACGATGGGATCGCGACACGCCTTTAGGGTTCTTCAGATAGAGCACGGGATCTTCACCTCCTCGAAAAATGACGCCCCGATGATTGGAGGGCATGAAACCGCTCCCCCAAAGCCTTCCGAACAGGGTTGTACTCTGCTCGATACCCATCGAATGCATCACGACATAACTGGGCAAATCGGAATTCTCGCTACCCAACCCATAGCTCAACCAAGCACCCAAACTCGGCCGCCCCGGGATCTGGCTGCCCGTCTGGATATAGGTGATTCCCGGATCGTGATTGATAGCCTCAGTGTGGACACTATGAATAACACAGAGGTCTTTCACCACCTTGGCGGTGTGAGGCAAAAGCTCGCTCACCCAAACGCCACGATCGTGGTTTTCGTATTGGGTAAACGAATACTCGCTAGGCATTACCTTCAGTACGCCTTTCGACATTCCGGTAACCCGCTGGCCATCGCGAATATATGCCGGCAGCTCCTTTCCCGCAAGCTCGTTCATCTTTGGCTTATAGTCCCAAAGATCGTGTTGGCTTGGGCCGCCCGTCATGAACAAGTAGATTACCCGCTTTGCCCGAGGTTTATGATGAGTAGCTCCCTGGTTCGGGCCCGCCCCGAAAGCCGGCCCCATCAAGCCCGCCAATGCAGCCGTTCCAACCCCCAATCGGGCTCGACCGAAAAACTGACGGCGGGTCATCATAAGTTCATATTCGCGGATCGGATCGGCTTCCATGGTCGTTTCAGTAAAGAAGGATAAACGGATCGCTCGCCATGACAGCGACGATAACCTGAGCCCAAGCAGCGACATCTATCGAATCGAGTTCTTCGTTTCGCCGCCCTCCCCCCACTTCAAGCAAAGACGCGGCAAGAGAAGGATCCGCCGAATAAACGCTCTTCGTTTTCTCGAGCAGCGACGCGCACGCGGTCTGTTCCGTCCGTTTCGCTTTCCGACCTACCAGCGTCTCGAAAAGAATATCAATAAGCACTTCGTCGCTTTCCCGAAATTCGACGATCGACTCGGCCAGATTCCTTGCGGAGTAGATGCGCTGAGGTTCGTTCAACAGCGCCAGTGATTGCAGCGGCGTATCAGTACGAGATCTGCCTGCGCAAGCGGATTCGCGAGTCGGCGCGTCGAATAGGGTCATCATGGGATGAGGGCTCGTCCGTTTCCAGTAGACGTAGATACTCCGGCGATAGACTTTAGATCCCGTATCTGGGATATACACACGTGTATTGCTTTTCTGGTGACCAATTGCCTCCCAAAGCCCCGGCGGCTGATAGGGTTTCACTCCTTCTCCACCCATAAACGGATCGAGCAAGCCTGCTGCAAAGAGAGTCGAGTCTCTAATGACCTCTGCATCGAGCCTGAAGCTCGGGCCGCGAGCGTAAAGCCGGTTTTCAGGATCATCCACATCGACTCGCATGACCGACGACTGTCGAAACGCCCTGCTGAGTACCAACCGTCGCAGCATGGCTTTTTGATCCCAACCGCTTGATTGAAACTCCAGGGCTAGAAAGTCCAGCAGTTCAGGATGGGTTGGATGCTCGCCTTGAAGCCCAAATTCTTCAGGCGTTCTCACGAGCCCCACTCCAAACACCTGCTGCCAAAGTCGATTCACCAATACGCGGGCTACGAGAGGGTTTTCCGGAGCCGTTAGCCAACGCGCTAGACCGAGCCGATTTCGGGGCGCGTCGCTCGACATACCCCCAATCGCAGCGATCACGCCGGGCTGGAGCACCGAGCCCGATGGCAGCAGGTAATCGCCCCGATCCAAAAGAAAAGTCTCCCTTGGCTCGCCTTCCTCCGCGACTAGTGTCGTGGACATGCGACATTCAATTTCCGCAAGCTCGAAGGTCTGATCTTCTGACAGCGACGAGCCCATTGACTTCAGCTCTTTGTACCGCTTCCAGTCCGCGATGTCTCGCGGGGCCTTCTCAACGGGCGGAAGGTCATATTTATAGCCATCAAGCGGCTTCTCAGTGGTATTGTTGAAAAACGCAAAGAGCTCGAAGTATTCTTTCTGACTGATGGGATCGTACTTGTGGGTGTGGCAACGGGCGCACTGCAAGCTTAGTCCGAGAAAGACGGTACCCAAATTCTCGACACGATCAAAATTGTTTTTCGCCTGGAATTCTTCCGGAATTGACCCGCCTTCATTGGTCGTCGGGTTCATACGCACATAACCGGTGGCAACTCGCTGCTCGAGCGATGGCTCGGGCAAGAGATCTCCCGCCAGCTGCCATGTAATGAACTGGTCTATTGGCAGATTGTCATTGTAAGCCTGTATGACCCAGTCGCGGTAAGGATATAGCCCCCTGCGAACATCGCGGGCCAGACCCGACGTATCTCCGTATCGAACGGCATCTAGCCAATACCGGGCCCGATGCTCCCCGTAGCCTTCGCTTTGCAGCAGTTGATCGACCAAAACATTAAAGGCGTAAGGATCTTTTGAAGACACTAACGCCTCTACCGCTTTGGCGGTCGGAGGCAAGCCAGTGAGAACCAGAGACACCCGACGAGCCAAGGTATGAAGATTCGCCACTGGTGCGAAATCGAGCCCATTCGCACGCAAATCGGCCTCGATGAAATCATCGACCGAATTGTAGCTAGGATCCCTTCGAGGTTGCTCGAATGCCCAGTGCTTGGCGTATTTCGCACCGGAAAGGACCCAGCTCTCAAGAATTTCGCGCTCCGACTCGTTTAATGGCTTTGCATCAACTGGAGGCATCGGATCTTCTTCGTCCGCGATGCGAGCAAGCAGAAGACTGTCATCCAGCTTTTCCGGATTGATGGCCTGCCTCCCCTTTCGAAGCCGAACCGCTTCCTCGTAATGGGTAAGCTTCCGTTCATCTTCTTTGGCATCCGGACCATGGCAGACAAAGCACTTTTCTGAAAGGATTGGCAGCACTTCCCGAGCGAAATCGGGTTCTGCCGATTTCGCTACAATGGTCATCCCAACCAGGGTACCGAAAACAGAGATCGTAATGTAGAACCTTCTCACCGCAAGAGTGTCCGCAAACCCACCAAGGTTTGGCAAGTATTTGGGGTTGGGCCGGGTTTTGGAAAAGTCATATTCCCCTCTTAGATCGTAAAGAAGGGAGGGGTCAGTTATTGTCGTGTGGTTTCGCTTGGGACGAAAAGGGACGGTCCTGGAAGCCGAGCGCCTTATGGCCTTCCTGACCAGAGGTCGGTCGCCGGGTCGTAGTCGGGATTGGGCAGCATCATCTGGGCGTCGACCTCTTTACGCCATTGATGGAGTTTCGCGGTGAGCTCTTGGGCCTTCTGGACTTCAATCTTCGCTAAGTCGTTTTGCTCGCCAATATCCTTTTTTAAATTGAAGAGCTGGACGGTTCCGTTTTCGAAGTATTCAAGCAGTTTGTAATCGCCGTCGCGGATAGCCCCACCCGGACTTTGCATGCCGTGATTGCTGTAATGAGGAAAGTGCCAATAAATGGGACCTCGGTCCATTTCCTTGCCCTGCACCAAGGCAGTGAAGCTTTGCCCGTCGATACCGGAGGTTTCATGCTCCACACCGAGCATTTCCAGAATTGTAGGGAAAAAGTCGGTGCTGATGACCGGCTCATCGCTGACCGTTCCCTGTTGGCCTTGTTGGGGCCATTTGACGATCATGGGAACCCGGATTCCACCTTCGTAGAGCCAGCCCTTGGCCCCACGCAAGGGTAGATTGGACGTGGAAGCCCGCGTATCAATTTTATCCCGCGTTATTTCGAAGTGGGGAGTGCCGTTCATTACCGACATTCCGCCGTTGTCTGACATGAAAATCACAATGGTGTCATCTTCGAGGCCATGCTCCTTCAGTTTTGCCATGAGCGTCCCCAGGCTTTGGTCGACGCTTTCTACCATGCCAGCGAACTCAACATTGTCCTGCTTCTGTTTAACCTTCACCAGATCGTTCGCATAGGACGTGTAGGTATCCCGATACCTCGGCTGCTTTATCAATTCATCGAGTTCAGCTCTGCTCGGGTAGGTCGGGCTATCAGGGTTGCCTTCCAGAATGAAGTCAGGTCCTGGCTGCGGCGACATGGCGGCCAGTTTCTTCTTATACTTTTCTACAAGGTCAGGCCTACCGTGAATGGGATCATGCACGGAGAAATGAGACATGTACAAAAGGAAAGGCCTATCTTTGTTCACATCGATATAGTTGGCGGCAAGTTCCGCCAAGCGATCGGTCACGTACTCCCCCCCATCCAGACCGGGAATATCCTTCGGACTATAGAACCCACGTCGTCCCAGGTTGGAGTTCACGGAGTACGGAACATGCAGGTCAAAGCCATGCCCAGTCGGCGTAGTGTTCCTGCCCAGATGCCACTTTCCAAACAGGGCGGTCGCATAGCCTTCCTGCTTCAATATTTCGGCCAGAGATATTTCATCGGGGTCGAGAGCCATGGCCTTGTCAGGATTCTGCAAAACCTGATAAGGACGGTTACTTCTACCATCCAGCCAATCGGTCAGATTCAGGGTCGCCGGGTATTTGCCGGTAAGGATACTTGCTCTGGTCGGCGAACAGACATGGCAGGCCGCATAGCCGCTAGTAAATCGAACTCCTTCTTCCGCGAGTCGATCGATGTTCGGCGTGTCATAGAAAGAACTGCCGAAGCAGCCCACGTCGGACCAGCCCAGGTCATCGACAAGAAAGAATACGACGTTCGGCTTGCGCGTTTCGGCAAACGCAACCCCGAGCAACAAAGCAACCAGTAAAACGAATCGGGAGATTTTCATGCATTTCATATTAGCACGGATATCCCATAGATCAATTTTTATCGAAAGAGTCGCCCAGGCTTTATCGATACATTTGGTGCCATTGCCTACCCAGGCTTAACCCATTTCTCTACCATTCATGGGTACAATCCTGAGCTTCTCGACTACTGTCGCTGGGCTAATCTTTCACGGGAGCAGAGCGAGCGTATATTGCCCACGCGAAGCGTGGATCCAACGACGGGAATGAGCGATGTTTTAAATGTTTCGAAAATACCCAGAACACCCGTCACTTCATGGCGGAAAAGTCGGTCGGAACGAGCAACTGGCCTGTCACCCCTCCTTCTATCACCATTCTGCCACCCGCACGCTCTACTGACGCAGCGGCAGCAGCCTTCCAGTCTTCATCTTCCCGCTGATTACCGAAGGCCACTTCACGCCCTTCCTCACTTTCGTGAGTCACGATATAGATTAACGTGCTCGCTCCGCCCTCCTGGTCAGGCATAGGGTGAAAGTAGGCGATGTTCTCAATTCCATGCTTTTCAAATAGACCAATCGTATGGTCTCGAAAACGAGCATTTAGATGACGCCGCATGCCTTCATTACAGATATAAGTCCGGAGCTCAAACAGGCGCTCTGGAGAGGCCTGGATTTTCTTTATCGGCATTGAGTATTCGGTAGTCTGCATAAACACAGACTCTATCTTTTTTACTAGCCTTCCATTTTTTGACGATGCCTTGGCAACCGCCCTCCAATCAGGATCCTCTTGGAAGGATTTCCACATTGACTCCTGATCCAACCTACTCGGGAAAGCGATAATGTAGATCAACTGGTTCTCAGGATTGTCTTTAGGAACCCAGTATCCCACATTCTCTATGCCGTGCTTCGCAAACAGCCCGGTGGTATGGTCCCTGAATCGAGCCACCAAGTCGTCTAGTTTGCCTTCATTCGCATAATAAGTCCGCAATTCGTAAGCACGCGTGTCATGCCCGCGAAGAGAGACAAATGGGATGACGCTGACTAAAAGATAGATAAACGAAAATAAGCGTAGATTAAACATAAAACTAAAGAAGTTGCTTATCCCAATTTTGCGAGCGAATTCTCGCTAATCTATCGACCCACTTAACTTAATTGAAAACGACGCCCTATCCTTCTCTTTGTGGTTCTCGCCCTGGCGGCGACCGCTCTGCTTTCAATCGCTCAAGCCCAGCAGTCCCAGACGGATGCGGAGCGTAACGCTCGCCAAACTGCAGCCGCGTGAGCGATTCCATCGACTTGAGCCCTGATAATGGATCCAGATGGATAGGTAAAAAAGCGATCATATTCTAGTTCGAAACTACCGAACGTACGAATTTCGGAACAAATTGCATCACTTGATTATTGCTCGTGCCGTTTAAACTGTGCACCAGTTCGGCACTATCCCCGATGCCCAGCTTTTTATACCTCTCAACTACCCTCAGTCCGTGCGCGGGATCGTGAATATCCCCCTCCACTCCAGGTTCTTTCCGGTAGGCCAGAAAGATAGGAGGCGCATTTTTCGCGATCGGCTCCAACAAACGCTCATTGAACGAATTTCCCGGCAAGGCTTGTCCCATATAAATCCCTACAATGCTTTGGTCCAAACTGTGGGCGAGTTCCCAACTTACAAAACTTCCCCGCGATTGTCCGCCGATAAAAATCTTATCGGCGTCAAAGTTATAGCTAAACGCGTTCTCCTTCACCCACGCGAACATCACTTTCGCATCCGCCAAGCAGGTTTGATAATCCGCCATACCTTGAACCTTCGCAATCGATTCCCAACTAACGATCGCAATTCCTGACGCTACCGTCGAATCCGCCCAGTTACTTTGAACGTCATCCGCTGTCGAACCGTTATGATGGGCGTAGATGAACACAGGCGTCGGCTCATCGCCGGACGGTAAATAAAGGTTCAACCACTGCCGGTCTTCCAGTCCGTAGGAGACTTTCGCGTGGGTCGGAGTTTTTACTTCTCCGACAAGAGCAGTTGAAATCAGAGATAGCACGCATACGAATGCGAGCAACTCTTTCGCAGGTCTATTTCTATAATATTCCATAGGACTTTTTGTATTTAGTTTCAGTATACGATAAATTGATCTCGGCGTGTCTCATAGACCCTCCCTTAAGGAAAAACGACCTTGGTGGCTCCCGAGACGAGAGGTCGAGCATTTAGACTGCCCGCTTGCGTTAAGACAATAAGGATGCGGCCAGTTTTGAGGTCAACGCTGGCCGAAGTACCTGTCGCACCCCCGTGTCCGACTACCCCGCCTCCGTGAAGGTTGAAGCCCAAACCGTAGTTCTTGATTGCGGTTTGTTTCCGGTAGAGTTTTACCAATACGGACTCAGGTGCAATCTGCTGCTTGCCGACACGGCCCTTATCCGCATGAAACTGGAGAAAACGCTGGAGATCGTCCGGACTGGAGATCAAGGCTCCTGCCGTGTTTACGAACGGTCCTCCTTGAGTGCGAAGGCGTTCGATTTGAGTGGAGACGTCGTCGTCGCTTCGGCCCTCGGCGCGAGCGGCGAAACGCGGATGTCGACGAACGAGCGAAACTCCGGGATTAAAGGTCGTTTCATTCATGCCCAGAGGAGCGAGGAGCTTTTCTTCCATCACCTCGGCAATGGGGCGACCGGTGACGAGTTCAATCAATCTAGAAACGGCGGCGTAGCCTCTGAAGGTATAGGCGTATTTCGTGCCGGGTCGGGCTACCAAACCTTGAGTCGCTAAGTGTCGAGCAACCTCGGCTTGATCGCCGCGTTTGATAGGAGAATTTCTAGGAAGCTTGGACATCGTTCCACCCGGAAACCCTGCGGTATGGGAGAGGCACTCAGCGATCGTAGGGGAACGAACGGCTTGATCGCTGTTCTGCAGCGTGAGCTCGGCGTATTCCGGGAGGTACTTTGCGATCGGATCGTCGAAAGAGAGACTTCCCTCCCCCACGAGAACGGCAACCAAGGTGGCGGTGACGGATTTAGTAATGGAGGCGATCGACACGACCGTTTGCTCGTCCCAGGGAATTTTCGAATTCTCTGTAATGGTCCCGAAATACCGATCGAATACAATCTCGCGATCCTCGACAACTCGCAAGGAGCCGCCAGGAATCTTAGGATTGGCATCTACCGTAGCAATTAGCGTTTCAAGTTCGGGAAAGGATGTCTTGGCTACGGCGATGAAACTTGCCAGGACGAAACTAGCGAAGACCAAGATCGGACGATAAAGGGAGGATTTGATCTTCATATTAAACACTAAGTTTGGGAGTCGCAAAAGCTCCTTGTATGAAATGACCGCATTAGAGAGTATCCAAGAGTTCACTATTTATCTAAAAAACCTTTAAGCCTGAGCCAATCTTCCATTCGGTCATTCCAAGAGGTCACGGGTTTATCAGTGCGACGAAGCCCGTAGCCGTGCCCGCCTTCGCTGTAGATATGCATCTCGGTGGATACCTTTGCTTTCTTAAGCTTGATGTAGGTCTCAGATAGGCCAATGGAGCGGTCTTTGTCGTCGTAGGTAATCACCATGAAAAACGGAGGGGTGGTTTCAGATAGATTCGCCCCTTCCGGCATCCACCAACCGGAATAAATCGGCGCCGCAAAAGCGGGTCGAAAGTCATGATCATCGTGGCTATCCACCGATTCGTATAAACGGTCGGATACCAATGCGGTATACATTACGGGCGTTCCTCCGGCAGAAAACCCCATGATGCCGATACGATCCGGATCAATACCCACCTCATCGAACCGAGATTTCACGAGGCTCATGGCCCGCTGACCATCCTGAGCGGCCGCAAGCCAAGGCTTGTCCGGATTGTGAACGTTGCCTGGTACCCGATATTTGAGTACGATCGCGGTCATTCCAATCGAGTTCGCCCACTCTGCCACTTCAGTTCCTTCCTTGTCATAGGCAAGAATCGTAAACCCACCGCCTGGCGCAATCATGATGGAGGAACCCGTATCGATTTTCGGACCGGGCTTGTAGATCGTGAGCGTAGGAACAGATACGTTTTGCAGACGACTCACCGGCCTACCGGCAGTTTGCCTGTTGTCGTTGGCACGATACGATTCTGGTGGGAGCGTTACGGTTTCACCAGGAGGCTTGCTGGGCCAGAGGTTCCAGGTGATCGGATCGACCGCTGACAATACAGAGGCTGCATTCAAATGAACCATGAGCAACGAGCAAATGAGGTATTTCACAAAAGATTCTGTCTCTAGTTTTTCGAAAATCCAAGCATCCAGTCGACCAATTTCACCGAGCTAAAGACGGCTCTTCCCCCCTCGCGATGATCCGCCCCTTCAAACTCGGTATGTTTCACGCTCATATTGCCCGCCGCCCTCAATCGCTCCACCATTTTTCTAATTCCAGCTGGATTTTTCCCATCCTCGCTACCCGCCATCCCCCAAATCGGTAAGTTCACGAGCTTCTTCGCATCGTCCTGAGCACTCCCACCCGTAAAACCACAAGGGGCTGCCGCGCGGAAGACCTCCTCGTTACTTGCCTGTCCTTTTGGAGTCGGTTTAGGTTTAGCTGTTTTTAGTAGGGTCAAAATGGGGGAAGTAAGTTTATTCGGTTCAGGCAGAGACAAGCCGGGGCGGTCGCTCATGACAAATTACGAGCAGGTAAATGCTTTGCGAAAAACCTACCGATCGTTCGGAAATCTTGCCAACCCAAACGCTCTGTCCAGGAGAACGGTTAATCCTTCGCGCATTTATTTCTTTCGAAGCATATTTTAAGGAGTGCAACCAGTGAGAATGGAATCAAGTCAAGTTGAGTAATTCAGGTTTCACTCATCTCTAACGATACAGTACAAGCGGGCGGACGTGCGGATGAGCAGCTTATTGTTGGTCATTGCCGGTGTTGCCATGCCCATATCGTCCTCGGCCAGACGGTTGACGCGAATGAGTTCGTACGACTTTCCCGCTTTGAAAACGTAGGTTTCTCCGTCTTCGTTGAGACAGAAAACTTTTCCATTGTAGGCCCAAGGAGATGCGGTGAAACCCGACTTGCTATCCTGTAGGCGTTCTCGCTCGAAGTGGAACGCGCCGGTCTTAGGATTCATAACCGATAGGAGGCCCCGGTCCAAAAGCGAATAGAGCAATCCATCATAAACCAACGTGGTGGGATTATAAGGAGCCGCTCGCCAATCGCACCAGACGATGTAGTCATTCGATCGCAGCGTCTCGTCGATCGAGATATCGCCCGAAGCCCCAGGACGAATCGCGTAGATTGGCTTATGGCGACTGCCCACGTATCCAGAGCTGACATAAAGCAATCCGTCCGCCGCATAGGGAGTCCCGATCGTAATACTCGACATCCCCTCAAACGACCAAAGCTCCTTCCCGTCCAAGTCATAGGAAATGACCCGATAAGTCGCGGGGACGATCAACTCCGTCCGTAATTCGTTTTCCCATACATAGGGAGTCGACCAATTGCTTTCCGGTTCGCGATCAATCTTCCAGATCTCTTGTCCAGACTTCGCATCGAGAGCCATCAACCACGACGCCTCATCATTGTCGTTAACCAGATAAAGCCGTCCTTCTCGCAATACGGGCGAAGCCGCCGTACCCCAACCATGACGCGTCTTGCGAGCGGGAAGACTTTTCGACCATTGAAGCTCGCCTTCCAAGTCGAATGCGAAAATCCCCAGATTCCCGAAATAGAAATACACTCGTTCGCCATCCGTAACCGGCGTTTCGGATGCATAACTATTCTTCAAATGGATCGACGATTCAGGCGGTGCTTCATGGAGCGCCTTCTCCCATAAAATTGTTCCAGAGTTGAGATCGAAACAGTAAGCAACCCAACGATGAATCGTCGTCGGAGCATCGGGTCTATTACCCCCGAAGTATAGCCCTTTCTTCGGCTGCTCCGATTCTCCGGAATTGACTACAGAGCTAAGAAACACCTTGTCGCCCCAAACGATTGGCGATCCCCATCCGCGACCCGGAATATCCGTTTTCCAAGCGACATTTTCAGTGGCGGACCAACTATCTGGCAGCACATCGCCCGTCCCTATCCCACGCGCCCCAGGACCTCGAAACTGGGGCCAGTTGGACCCTTCGAAGGCGATGAGCGTTGAGGCGAGGGCAAGTGTCAGAGCTGCCCGTAATGGGATGGAGAGGAGAGTTTTCATAGGAGTCGTATTAGTTCTCGGTTAATTTAATAATTAATCTATACGCACTGTTGCCACCAGTTTCAGTACTTCTCTTGGGACAAAGCACACCTACGTTCATTCAATTAGCAAATCCTCTGTCAATGCTACACAAAAGGTATTCAACTAATGGGGGTGCTTGATCTTTGAGAAACGAGATGGGAACATCTCCTCATACTTAAGTGAGTTCGTTCGGCGTTAACCTGTATAGCGATGTCGGAGGGGCGATTCAAAGAAGCAGTTCGGGAGGGCTGCTTCTTTTTTTCTCCTAACTGGAACGGGTTTCCGTAGGGCAATCACTCCATGTCTGCTTCCACTTACTTGAGGATGAATTTGTCTAAGACAACTCCAATATCCTCTACTATCAGCAGAAGTAACTTAAGAATCCGTCTCAGCGTTAGCAGACTAGACTCCATAATGAAACAAGTACTCGCCTTCCTTCTTCTCACCCTGTTCATCGTTTCCGTCCACGCGCAACCCTCCCGTCGTGGAGGACTGGGAGGTGCGCCCTCACAATTAGGTTATCCCATTAAATCAGGGCCTCTGCCGGAGATGGATGCTTACGTCGCTGATGGCGAGCCCATCAAGGTGCGGGAGCTGATTGATGGGAAATACACAGTTTTGTCGGCGGGCTGCCTCACCTGCCCACAGTTTCACAATGGTTATCCGCACGTGGAAGCTATGGCCGCCGACTACGGCCCAAAAGGCGTCCAGTTTTTCTATTTCTACAAAAATCTCAGACACCCCGAGCTGGAGGGCTATGTGCAGGCCCAGAATATGAAGGAACGATTTCTCCATATAGAAGAGATGAGAGAAAAACTCGCCACGAAGATAACCTGGATCGCCGACACACTCGAGGATTCCATGCAGACCGCTCTGAAGTCAGGCCCCAACTCCCTCTTTCTCATTTCCCCCGATGGAGAAATTGTAGCCGGCTCGGATCGTATCGAGGGCAATAATATTCGCGAGGTGCTCGCTGAACGTGTGGGCCCGATAGAGAATCCAACCGCGATCAGCGATCTGGACCTCCCGCGAAGGGGACGCCCAGTCGGGCATCCGAACGAAGATTCTGAATGGGGAGTCGCTCGCCCCCGCGGAATGACGATTCTGGCTATCACACCGACTGAACCCGATACCACTTACTATGTGAAACTCCGGGCGGAGGCGGATCGAGATTTAATGAGAACTGGAAACGGGCGATTGTTTCTTGGGTTCTATCCTGATCCAATTCATGACGCGAAATGGAACAACCTGGTAGATCCCATGAAATATGTGCTCAGTCTTCCCGATGGCGTCAGCGCCATTCCTGCGGAAGCCGTTGCCAAAAAAGGGCCCGGCGATGAAGACAAACTCCCCCGCCAATTCTGGGTAGACATCGAAGGCACAGAACCCGGCCAAGAAATCGACCTTGCATTGCACTACTATGGCTGCACGCCAGATTTCTGTGTAGCGATGACACACGATTACACCATTTCCCTGGAAAATGAAAACCGCGGCTCCCGGACCTTTGGCATGAATCCCCGCCCTCGTAGAGGTGGTCCAGGCGGAGGACCCGGTGGCAGACCTCGTGGTCAACCCGGAGGAGGACCGCGCGGACCCGATGGTGGCAGCCAACCCCAAGCTGATTAGTGAATAGAAGAGTTAGCGGAGGTTCCTTCATAACCGCCCACTGACCTGCACTTTTTAGCCTTTTCTAAGCCTGAACGTCGTTCTGTTTATTGGCTAAGGCTTATGTGCTGGCCCATAGCACGACAATTTTTTCGGGGGCTATTGAC
>Ga0310343_10000473_pt1 | contig 19134 bp, 13 predicted proteins | sample HC15DNA2025_MG_FD_203519 | JGI IMG/M metagenome (GOLD analysis project Ga0310343, IMG submission 203519) | Marine microbial communities from station ALOHA, North Pacific Subtropical Gyre - HC15-DNA-20-25_MG | ecosystem: Environmental > Aquatic > Marine > Oceanic | place: Pacific Ocean: North... | reverse complement strand
TAAAAGGGAATTTTGTGCCGTTTGTTTTATTTGTGTATCAAAATAATTTTGCGGTGTTATTTTTATTCATTCAAATTGGTTAGTGTATACCCCTGTGCTTTAGCACTTTGCCCAGATTTTTTGTTTCGGGCTATGTAAGCCTTCAGAAATAGATTTATTGATTTTGATAAGTGGTATTAAATGATCAGGATTTGGATTTCTCAATGCAGTTATCGTTTGCTTATCTATAAAGAGGCTAAGATTTAATAAACTATTACGTAGCGTTGCTGTACAACTGGTTGGATTTTCTACAATGTTACTCTGTATTAAGGTCCAAAGCTTTTGATTGTATTTTAGTGCGTCAGCATATTTATCATAACCCTCTTTGCTTTTATGAAAGGTTTCACTTGCAGTAGTCATTCTATATGTTGCCCGTGCAATGACCAAACGTTCAAGCTCGTCTAAGTGAATTGCAGTTTTTTGGGCAGTTTCGTATGCTTTTAAAGCTTGTTCATACATTGTTTGCCTGAATAATTTTAGCTGAGCTGTAATAGTTTTGTCAGCGCTGTGCCTTCTTTAAAGAATAAACCAACACTAGTAATGGATAAATCGTGTCGTGTTTGTAACGCTAACAAACTAGCAGATTCCTCATCCAAATCAGTCCCAGTTAGTTTTTCGATGCCGTCATCTATCAAGTCAGTCAAACCATCTACAAAATCAAGACGAGAGGCAATAATGCTATCGTCTGTGTTGATTGCTGATCTCGTATTGTTTACTGTTGTCAACGCTGCGTCAATTTCTGCAATTGTGGTCTCAATACCATCGTCGGTGGCAAAACTACCCAACGCATCTACAGCAGTAAGATTGAGAGCGCTTGATGAAGTGGCAACACCGCTTACCGTTAAATCATCGCCATGATTCTCATTTAAGGCAACAACTAGATCATCCGGTGAGGAGCTAATCAAGTTAGTTCCTAAAAAACTTGCTGCACCTACCAAACTAGTTATCTTTGTACGAATCAAATCAAATTGAGTTTCGGCCGAGCTACGAGTTGTATTGGTTGCAACAGTTCCATTTGTTGATGAGGATAGGCCAAGGTCAGTTGCAAGATTATTTGTTTCATCAATAATGTTGATGTCATTTCCATCTGCTGCAGTAATGACAAGCGCACTTCCATCGGAAACACTCGCAGAAAGGCCACTTATAGCTGAAATTTGCGATGCAAGCGATGTAAAGGTGGATCCAGCCGAGTTTGTAATTATAGTGCTGGTTCCGTTGTGAGTAACTTTAAAACTGTCGCCGTCAACAGCACCGCTAATAGTATCGGTCACATCGGCCCCAGCTGATGAGACCACATTACCGGTCGATGTTGTTGACTCGGCACCAGAAACTGCGCCACCTTTGGCCGCTGTCACCAGAGATTTTGCAGTATTTAGAAGGCTAATAATCTCATCAAGACTAGCAATTGTGCCTCCAGTAATAACGGCTGCATTCGTCAATCTTTCTTTTGTTTCTATAAGATTGATTGTGCGGGTAGATAATTCTTGGGCATCAAAAAAGGCAGAAACTCCATCAAGAGGGTCTGAAATGCGCAAACCTGTGGTGATGCGTTTTGAGGATGCATTTATAAGTTCTCTTGCCCGTGTAAGAGCAGTAAGAGTTGTTCGCGTCTGTGATGTAATGGGTATTTCAGCCATTACTCAGTCTCCAAGCAAATAAAGGCTCCACAGAAAACTATGGGCTATACAATATTCCTCGTTATGGGTGAAATAATGCTTGCGTTTGGAATTCTACAAACAAAACATTCAGATTCCATCGTCTTTTTAACGAGGAAGATATTAAGAAACTTAAAAAGAAATCTTAATCATTTATAGTATAGCAAATATTTGTACTTTTGGAAATAGCTTAACTTTAACAAAGATTTTTTTTGCAAATAAAGGGTACATATTTGTTCAAGCATCAAAAAAAACTTAGTAAAAAAAATTGTCTTCACCCACATTTTTGAGCAACTTAAATATGCGTTTAACACAAAAGAAATAGATTTATTTTTGTTAAAAAATGAGACCTCTTTTGTAATTCTAGTTATTTTGATATCATCACGTATTCCAAAGTATTTGATTATCTCCTTTTTGTGAAGCCTCAATTGCAGCAACCAGGAAATGCCCCAATTCTTCGACTGTCTCTTTGTTTTCAAAAAACTTTTCAGAACAGTTTTTTATTAAATTAGACATATTTGTGCGAAATTTTTGATCGTTAGCAAGTTTATTAGCGAGCAGTATATATTCTTCTGCACTACTAGCTGTGAGTTCATCGATACCCATAGTTCTGTAAAAGGAGTAGGTTACACGGTCACGAAGGTAAATATCTGGCCAGGTTACTATAGGGACGCCCATAGCCAGGGTTTCAGCAGTAGAATTACCACCACTAAAGAAAATAGGATCCAGAACAACATGAGACATGCACACAACACGAAGGAATTCATTTTTTGGCATGCGAGGTAGGAAGGTGACGCGATTAATGGCTTTTGGGAATACCTTCTTAAATCTATCAAGAAGCAGATTTTCCTCACTTTTATATCTTCCTGAAATGAGTAAAAGATGGCCTTGCGGGTCGTTTTCAAGAATTTTTCCTAAAATAGAGTCAAAATTGGGATGAAGTTTAAAAAGAGTTTGCGGGCATAAATAAACGTGAGCATCAGATGGTAATCCAAAGTCTTGTGGAGCTTTAGAGCCCTCAGGTATTTCTGGTCGGTAATAATATGTTGGTGGGTTTTTTAGGCGAACTAAGGTCTCGCTATAATGGCTGTCTCCAGTATCGACTTCAAGGTCACGTGATGAAACAAAGTAATCAATATTTGGTATACCCGTTGAATTAGGATGCCCCCAACTTGTGACCTGGACAGGTGCAAGACGTGAAAAGGCAAGGAAATAAGTAAAAGAGTCCATGCCAATGTCAGGATAAAAAAGTAAATCAAGTTTTTTACTGCTTACTGCCAATTGTGCACTCTTCAAATTTGTACGTAGGTGTACTACTTGGTCGGCATTTTCCTCAATAGTGATAGCGAGAGCGTCTTTTCTTTTTGAAGTGCTGAAAAGTATCACCTCGAATAATTTACGGTCGAGGTGTTCTATAAAACCTCTATAAAGTTTACCAATAGTGTGGTCATAAAAATGATGGGATAAAAATCCCACTCGGTATTTCCCAAATCCTTTTTGTGGGATGGTATGTTTTTTGGCTTCAAAAGCTAATGAAGGGCATTTTTCTAGATATACTTGAGCAATTTTTTTGGATAATTTTATATCATTTTGATTGTGGTAAGCTAAGTAAAAACCAGTAATGTTGGCATCCTTCATCGGGTCAGACAGTATAGATTTGCTGTTAAGTAGATCTTGAAGTTTCTCCAGCATTCGGGCTCTGAAATCATTTATTTCGGTAACGGAAGCTGGGATGATTGGAAGAACAATAGCACTATTAATTTTCATACCAGCATTATCTGGATCCAGTCTGCATGCTTTTTCAAAGGTTTCAATTGCTTGACTTGCAAAACCACTACTTCTCTGCGCATTACCCAATTTGAATAAGGCTTCCACAAAGTTGGGTTTGATTTTGAGGGCTTTAAGGAAACATTGTTCTGCTTCTTCTATGCGTTCAAGAAACTGTAAGGCAGATCCCAAGTTGTTGTGGAATATAGCGTTTTCTGGAGCAAGATCAATAGCTTTGCGGTAGTTTTCCTCGGCTTCATTGTAGCGGCCACTAAACATCAGCAAGTTTCCAAGGTTATTCAACCCATCAACGTTTTTTGGATTGAGGCTGAGGACACGGCGAAAACAGGTCTCAGGCTCTTTTTCTTCGCCTAATTTAGCAAGGGCACAGCCCAGGTTGTTAAGTGCTTCCAAAAAATCTGGGGCTAACTTGAGAGCTTGACGGTAACTAGTGATAGCTTCATCATAACGCATTAATTGATCAAAAGTCATACCTAGGTTGTTAAAGATACTATGATTTGATGGGTCATGTTTTGCAGCTAATTTAAAAAGATCAAGAGCACCATTAAAGTCCCTCGCTTGCAGTTGAATGATTCCAAGAAAATGATTCGCAAATGAATTATTAGGATCAATAAGAAGAATTTGGCGATAGACGGAAATAGCATGATCAACCGCCCCATTGCTTTGGTGACTGAGGGCTTGTTCCAGCATGTAAATAATTTTTTCAGGCATTTGCATTGCCGAACTAATACCACTTTGTTTACTTTGTTTTGCAAGCTGACGCCGTTCTTTGCGGTTCATGGTACATCCTTTCGATTCTATCGTTATTATATGTGATTAAGGTAGCTGGCGTCATTGATGGTTTGAGATTAATATAAGGGTACCACTAGATAAACTCTGTTCGTAGAGATCAGATAAAACTGTATGTTTAAATCTGACTATTGTTGAAGGAGATTTAATTTGGAAGTCAGGACATGCGGTGATTTTGGATTTTGAAAAGCTAAAAGAGACCAATTTTATCTATCGTAGTTTACTTGCAGGTGAATTGGTAGCTCCAGAAAATATTGAGATGATTCATAACCGAACTCGAGACATGGAGATACCAGTTCTTCGGGATAAGAAAAGTCGAGTTATTTTTCTGAAGGAAGCGCTAGAGCAAAGGTTTTACACTCAAGCTGGAGATGGCGGAGACTTAGAAGGCGACGAGCACTTGGTCCATACGCTTGATGATGTTGTAGTTCGTTCAAAAAAACTTAAAGACGAGAATCGGCGCTTTGAGCAGTTTATGCATTTTATCAAAGGAAAATCTATTTGTGATTTTGGTACTGGGCATGGCTTGTTTCTGGATTTGTGTGTTGGGGTTGCCTCTCAGGTAAGTGGTGTCGAATTACGTCAGGGATGCATTAATGACATCCATCGGCGACTTGGTGATGGTGTCTCAGTTAAACCTTCTTTTAAAGATTTTGAACAACCTTTTGATTTGGTTTCAATGTTTCATGTTCTTGAACATTTGGAAGATCAACAGGCACATCTTAATAGTGCATATGAGGCACTAAAAAGTGGTGGTGTGATTATTCTTGAAGTTCCCCATGCGGAGGACTTTCTGATAGAAAGAATGGCTTTAGAGGCTTTTTATGATTTTGGTTTTTGGAGTGAACATCTTATTCTCCATACTCGCTCAACGATTCACTATTTTTTGCAAGCTGCAGGATTTGTTGATATTAAAATAAACCCATTTCAACGTTACGGGTATGCTAACCACTTGCATTGGCTGCATCATGGCAAGCCAGGTGGGCATGAAGTTTATAAGGATATACCTACTGAAGATTTTGACCAGTCTTATAGAGAGTTTCTGTGTCAACGCAATTGGTCAGACACTCTTATTGCTACTGCTCATCGCCCTTAGGGCATTGCTTACTTCATCGATAACGACTGACCAATCGTTTACTGTAGTTTGACGAAATAGTCGCATAGACGGATACCAGGGTGTTTTGTCGCTATCAAGCATCCAACGCCAACAAGGCATAAATGGAAGTAACGTCCAGACGCAGCATCCGAGGGCTCCAGCTAAATGGGCTGGTGACGAATCAACAGAAATTATTACATCAAGATTTTTCATTGCTGCAGCTGTTTCATTAAATGATGTCAGCTCTGGTGCCAAATCAATAATTTCTTTGCCTAGAACTCTTGTTGCTTCCCCAGTGTGCCCCACTTGGAGGCTGAAAATCTTGATGTTGTTTAGCTTCATTAAAGGAGCTAGAAGTACTGGATCAATGGATCGGTTTTTGTCATTTTTGTGTTTTGGATCACCGGCCCAGACTAGTCCTGCCTTGAACCCACTATAAGAATTTAGTCGTTTGCTCCACTTTTGAATAAGCTTTTCTGGCGGATTTAGATATGCGTCAGGTGCTGGTATGGAATGTTTGTTCGTGCCAAGCATGATGGGCAATTCAAGCACAGTTGATTGTAAATCAAAATGACACGGTATTTCTTCAGGCCCAATAATTTGAAAATTGCAAAAAGAATTAGATATAAGTTCATACAAAGATTGGGGCACTTCGGTAATTATATGACCACCAAGTTTGCTAATAATCGGAATATAACGAACAAATTGAATAAAATCGCCAAGGCCTTGTTCAGGGTAGATAAAAAGTGTTTTGTTTTTGATATTCTGGCCTTCCCAGAAAGGTACATCATAGGGACGTCTGCTCTTTTTGAAGGGATGACATTTCCAACGACTAGCATAACCTTTCCATCCTTTTTCAAAATTACCCTTAAGCAAAAAGGCAAGCCCGAGGTTGTACTCAGCCTCTGCATAGTCAGGCCTTGCCTGAAGGGCTTTTGAAAAGCAGATCATCGCTTTGTTTAATTTCCCAATTTCTTTGAATAACACGCCCAGGTTACAATGGCTTTCAGCAAAATCTGGTTTTAAACAGATTGCCCTACAATAGCTGGCAATAGCCTCCTCAGGACGATTTTGTTCTTTTAATGCATTTCCCAAATTATTATGTGCTTCAACATAAGATGGTTTCATTTCTAATGCCCTTTTCAGGACAGTTACGGCTTCATCTGGCCTTTGCAATTTCAGTAGAGCATTTCCCATGTTATTGAGTGCTGCAGGGTATTTAGGCTTATTTCTAATAGCTTTGGTGTAGTAATTTATGGCTTCTTCAAGCTCGTCTTTCTCAGCAAAAGCTATTCCAAGAGAAAATAGGGCTTCAGCATGATCAGGTTGCGAATTCAAAACTTTTTGGAAATTGGAGATTGCCTCATCAAGTTCACCAATCTTCACCAATGCGGCTCCAATATTAAGCAAAGCTTCAGTGTAATCGGGTTTTATTCCTAGTGCTTTTAAATAAGAGGCGATTGCATCATTTGGCAATCCAAGTTCAACCAGAGCATTACCCAGATTGTTGTGCGCTTCAAAATAGTCTGGCTTGATCGCAATGGCTTTGTGGTAACTCGTAATTGCTTGATCTGGTACGCCAAGTTTCATTAGCGCGTTACCAAGATTATTATGGCCCTGATGATAGTTGCAATTTATGGCTAGTGCCCTTTTTAAAAGCAAAACGGCCTCATCTGGTTGGCCTTGGCAGATGAGTGTATCGGCTAGATTATTGTAGGCGTTTATGTAATCAGGTTTGATTTCGATTGCCTTGCGATAGCTTTTCAAAGCATCTTCTGTGCGGCCTAACTTGAGTAAGGTTGAGGCCAAATTGTTGTGTGCTTCGGCATAATCAGGCTTGTGTTTTGTAGCAAGCGCAATAAGTCCAACCGCAGCGTTGAAATTCCCTTTTTGTAAAGCGACTGTGCCAAGTTGATTAAGAGCGATTGGATGAGTTGGGTCGACCTTCAACACCTGTTGATACAAAATCTCGGCTTGATCTATGCGACCAGCTACATGGTGATCGAGAGCCTTTTTTATCAGAAGGGATAAATGATTTTCACTGCTCTGATTCATTCGCACCTCATAATGCGACCCCAGAAGAATTACCAGGAAAACAAACTTCCACCCCCTTGGGAGATTTCTTTTTTTACGAGAACTCAGATTTGGCGAAAACCTCTGAATCCAACCTGACGGTCTTTGTACAAATTGGTGACTTGTTTTACAGCCTCTTTTTTTGCAGTATCATAATAATTGGTCAGTAAAGTTGTGTTGGCTTCGGTCAAGGATTCATAAAACTCTTCATCACTCAACTCTGTGAAGTTAGCGGCTAGCAGATCAGAATTGACATGTTTATTCTCATAAAAATCTGCAACATCTTTTATTAGACCCTTGTCAATGGCATCATAATAAAGCGGTGATCCAGGGTATGGTGTAACTGGGCGAATGGTTCGCATTTGAGCAAAATCATCATATTTTAAAAGAAAATCCACAGCCTCTTTCAAGGTCCGTTTATTATCTCCAATATTTCCAAACATCATGTTAAGGCCCGGACTTATGCCAGCTTCAAGGGTCATTTCGATCCCCTTAATTACCATATCAGTACGTAATCCCTTTTTCATATTTTTTAGAACTTCATTGTCCATTGCTTCTATGCCGTAATTGATAAAAACACAGCCAGCGTCTTTCATCATTTTTACAAGTTCTACAGAGCAATAATTAAGACGTCCATTACAGTTCCACTTCACGGGGAGGTTGCGGCGTTTGAATTCGCGGCAAACATTTTCAGTATGTTCTACGGACGACATTAACAAGTCATCCTGAAAGGAGACATACGTGATACCGTACTTTTTGTGAAGAAATTCAACTTCGTCCAGTAGATCAATTGGATTTCGTGCGCGATACCCAGTATCCATTCGATAGCAAAAAGTGCACTTAAACGTGCAGCCTCTGGCAGACATTAAGGGTAGGCAAAAGTCCGTTTTCTCTGTACGTGGTTCCCTTTCAAGTCTGTAATAATCGATAGGAAATTTGTCGTACGCTGGCCAGGAAATAGTGTCTAAATCTTTTATAAGAGGGCTGCGTGGGTTAATTGTAACTTTTGATCCATCTTTAAAAGCAATCCCAGAGACTTCACTTAAAGGGGTCTTGTTTTCCAAGGCTTTCATAAGCAAGGCGGTTGTATACTCACCCTCACCCATAGCAACAATATCTGCACCAGTTTTTCTTATAAAATATTCAGGCTCTGGAGTTGGTCCATAGCCACCAATTATGTATGTGGGACGATTCTTTGACTCGTTGATTGCATCAGAAATTTTTAAAAGTTTCTTGTATTGGTAGTATCCTGCAATGACGCTAACCATTGCTATATCAAAATGATGATCGTCTAGGTATTGGGTAAGATGTGCATCTGGGTAATGGTATTTATCTTGGCTATATACTTCAACATCATGGCCGTTTTCTTCCAGGACTGAGGCAATGTAGCCAAGCCCCATTGGAAATAAATGGGTGTAGGAGTCATTGTCATAGACAACTAGTAGGACACGCATATTATAAATCTCCTAACGTCAAAAAAATACGATTTAGAATAATTGAAGAAGTAGCTTAAGAAATAAAAAACAAAGACCAAGCAAAAAAGCATGATTTGCATGTTCGGTGATGCGGATGCTGAGGACACAAGCAAATAAGGGAGATACACCGAAGTATAATTTATATTTTTTTTCATGTACTTGATGCTCATCATTCTGATGCTAACCAATGGTTCACTTCTATAAACCTAATTTAATATAATAAATTATTAATATACTAACAAATAGTGTGAGCCATAATCAAATGATTTAGATTGATTGTAGTGAGGGCACAATAAAATTGATAAATTTTTGTAACGGTCTTTATTTAAAATAGGCAATTCCAAATTTCTATTAGATCAATTTTTGTCAAGTTTAAAATAATTTCAAGATCTTTCGTATTTACCTCACGGTAATGAATGTTTGTTAGAAAAGATTGCTCATAGTTGATAATATTACGAGCAAGTTCTTCAAAGAAGTCCAACAAAAGGGGATCGTCGCCTAGACGGTTTAGGTGCCAAATGAGCAATAAAACTCAGAAAAATTCAAACAATCAAAAGAGCATGCTGAGTTCGGTCGGTACGGATCTATTATTGGCGCTTCATCAGGCAGGTCAGAAACAGGCAGCCGGCAACATTGCTGAAGCAGAAGAAGGGTATGAGAAAATATTAGAGCAGGAGCCTGACAACAAGTTTGCTAACCAGTTGTTGGGTGGATTGGCTTTGCAAAATGGTGATTTTCACAGAGCGTATAAACTGATCAGTAAAGCTCTAGCAACAGACCCAAATAATGAGGAATTAAATTCTAATATAGGTATCGCTCTAATAAAATTACAACGCTTTGATGAGGCAATTAATCACTTTAATCAGGCGTTGGTCGACAACCCAGGTCATGCTCCTGCCCACAATGGCCTTAGTACTGCGCTTCGAGAACAAGGAAATCCAATGAAAGCCTTGGTGCATCACATTCAGGCTTTGGAAAGTCAACCCAATGACTATCGGATGCGTAATAACTATGCTAACACGCTGAAAGAACTAGGCCGAACTGAAGAAGCTATAGAGCAATATAATTTGGCTCTCGATGATGCGACGGATGACCCAGATACATTATACAACTTGGGTGTTTTACATGAGGAGCAGAATCAATTGGATAGTGCATATGAGTATTATAAGAAAGCTCTGAAGACTAACCCAAATCATCTTGACGCAAATTTCAATTTGGGTAACGTCCAACAAAATCTAGGACAGCTTGATCATGCTAAGGAAAGTTATAAAAAGGTCATAAAGTTGGCGTCAGACCATGCTAGGGCTTATGTTAATCTGGGACACACTTTATTAAAGCTAGGTGACAAAAAAGGGGCTGAAAATTACTGGAGTCAAGCTTTAGAAATAGACGGTGAACTTGCTGATGCTCACGTGAATCTTGCACTTTTAAATTTTGAACAAGGAAATATTAGCAAAGGCTGGCAAGGTTTTGAATGGCGTAGTAAGGCTGAGAGCTATGAATCACCCTACCGCCACTTTCCTCAACCTAATTGGGATGGTTCTCCTTTAAATGGCAAGGAAATTATCCTTTGGGGAGAAATGGGGCTGGGTGATGAAATATCATATGCGAGTATGATCCCTGACATTTTGAGGCAAGGTGCAAAAGTCACTATTGAATGCACACAGCGCTTGGTTCCATTATTCTCACGATCCTTTGAGGGTGCAGAGGTTTATGCTGCGCCATACGCACCTGCTGAAAACGGTCTTCGATCTTATGATTTTCAATCCTCATTTCCAAGTCTTGGGCAGTATTTACGTAGTAGTACGGAAGACTTCCCAAGCATTAGTGACGAATACATCTATTTAAAGGCAGACCCCTCACAAAAAATACATTGGAAGAAACAGCTTGAAAGTATAAGCAATAAGCCGAAAATTGGATTATGCTGGAGTAGCAGTTTTGTTAAAGAAGAATTTGAGCATTTTTACGCCTCTATTCACGATATGAAGTCACTTCTTAGTTTAACTGGTGTAGATTTTGTTTGTTTGGTTCCTTCTGAGGTAGATGATGATATTAATTTAGCGCTTAAGGATTATGGAGTTAACATTCACGTCTTAAAAGATTTAGATTTAAAACATGATATTGACAGTGTTGCGGCTCTATTAACAAGCTTAGATATTGTGGTTTCCTGCTTGTCAACAGTAACAGAATTGGCTGGCGCCTTGGGCGTGAGGACGCTTGGCTTTATTGGCGAGAGTTCCCAGCCTCAATGGATGGGCACAGATGACGTCATATGGTTCCCAAATACACATTACCATGCGAAACAAAAAAATGAGCCTTGGCACCCTTTATTTGTTGACATCAGTGCAGAGGTTCAAAATATCCTTGGGCTGTAAAAGCTAAGTTTTCTTGGGGAACTTTAAAGCCATCTTTCCAGTCGGCTTAATGCAAGCCAAAAGCCGCTGCCCGTGTCTTTATGACCTTGCCATATTTCGGGGATAAAACTTACTCGAGGGGCGTGTTGGTCAAGCCAATTAGATAGTTCTGACCAGTCAATATCCCCTTCGGATATTTGAAGCCCCTCATCGTCGACTCCTGCTGCATCTGCTATATGAATATGGGCAGAAAAAGGTGCAACTTTCCTTATGAAATTTGCAAATGAGTGCTGAAAATGTGTGCAGGCAAGTTTTGAGTGTGAAACATCTAAGCAAATCCTAAAGTTGTTTTTTTCGCAAAAATCTACTATTTCGTCTGCATTGACAAATAAATTATGATGTCGTTGTCCACCAAACAACCAAGGGAAAGGGGGCATTGTTTGAGGGATTATTTCAACGCCGTCTGTATCCAATTCCGCTAAATTTTCTGCGAGCCTTAAATACATATCACTACGCATGGACTCGTTAACAAAACCTGTTTCGGTAAAACCGCCAACGTTGGCAATTATCAAGGGGCGTTCCGTGTTCGGAAAGAATGTTTTCATATTACGCGTAACATCAACGACCTGTTGCAAGCTTTTAACTCCGATCCTGGCTTTATCTCTATCTCTGGTAGCTAAATCAAGTAGATAGCTTCCTGAAAATATCTCTGGTGCATGAACAATTAATTGTTGTTCAAGTGGCTGGGTGAAATGATCAGCCGGGTTTTCTTCCAGGTCCCGAAAACTAAAGTGAAACTCTAGTAATTGGGCAGGGACCATTTCTGCCATCGCAGAAAAGTCATGATAACGCACCGGAATACCCCAAGGACGTTTGAAGGAGAAGGCCCTTGGTTCTTCTTGCTTGTCTTCAAGGTCACTAGCAAAAAAGAAATCTCCTTTAACCATTTTTCGTTGGCAAATACGACCCACTAGGTCCCTAATTCTGTCTGGTTGTAGTCCTTGGCCTGGACTTCTAATTTCGATTAAATCTTTTGTTATCAAGGTGCCGCTAGTGATGTCGCAAGCTGCAGTTAGGCTTTTTGCCAGATTTTCTCTGTTGATCATCTCACCTTGAGTTAATTGTCTCTCCATAGCACGACCCATTGACTTTTCCACATCCCGGATAGAACTAACCATTTCTCTGAATTCACTTGGGAGCAGGCTAACTTTGTGGTCGTTTCCTTCCAGAGATCTATCTAGTGTAAAATGTTTCTCGATAATCCTTGCACCGCGAGCAATTGCTGCCAAGACCACGCTGTATCCACGTTCGTGGCCTGAGTAGCCTACTTCGCATTTGCCAATATTTTTTAATCGATCCATGTAAAGTAAATTGATGCTCGAAAATGGGGCAGGGTATGTTGAATTACAATGTAAAAGGGCAAAATTTCCACCAACTTGACGCAAAGCGCCAATCGCAGAGATAATTTCGGTCTCAGTAGACATTCCAGTCGACAAAATCACCGGCTTTGATGTGCTTGCTGCTGCCTTAAGAAGTTGATGGTTTGTCAAATCAGCAGAGGAAATTTTGTAGCCTTCAATGCCATAATTTTCTAATCGCTCAAGGCTGACCATATCCCATGGTGTGCAAAGTGGCATAATCCCAATGGTCTTAGCATAATCAAAAACCTCGAACATTTGATCGTAATCAAGCTGGAAGCGAGCTAATGTGTCCAGAACGTACTGTGAGCCAAGATCTTCACGTATATCATCAGATTGGCCTGTATTTCGATAAAGTGAAGCCATATCTCGCATTTGTAATTTGACACAATTTGCCCCAATTAGTTTTGCTTCATAGACGAGGCGCTTAGCCACTTCTATATTGCCATTATGGTTATTACCAATTTCAGCAATGATGAAAGATGGGAAGCTCTCTCCAATTCCAAACTCACCGATTCTAAATTGCGAACGCTGAGCAAAAGCAATTGCTGTGATGTGATAATTATGATCAACAATTGGTAGCCAGCGTATTTCATCACTGAACATCCCAGAAATAGTATCCGGATCACTTTTAAGGGAAGTAACAAAAGGTTGCTTTTTGGAAATTGTGCTGACGGGAACACTTAAATCTGGATTATTTATTGAAGATATACAGCGACGAAAATCTCCATCAGTTAAGACTCCTTCAATAGCACCCTCTTCTGTTATGGTGATGACGAAACCATTCTGATTTTTACTCATTTTATCCAAGGCAGCATGAATTGGTTCGTCTGCTAAGATCAAATATTCTTCTATGTTACTTTGGATAATCATAATTTGTTTTCAGTAATTATTTAGAAGTTTGATTGAACGTTTTTAAACGATTACCAGTTATAGGTTGCTATTGTCGAGACTCCTTTAATCAAGCTTTTGAAAATTTGGTCAGATTTTTAGGGTAAAGTTGTTATGAAGATTATATCTGTAATTAATGCACGTTCCACATCTACGCGCCTACCACATAAATGTTTTTCCCAAATCACGAATGATTTAAAGACTTACCAAATCATAATTTATCGGGCAAAGCTTGCGGGACTTCCTGTAATTTTTGGCACAAGTGATGATGCAAGTGATGATAGGCTGGCGCAGCTAGCAGCTAAGGAAGGCGTTAAAGTGTTTCGCGGATCGCGTCTAAACAAAATTAAGCGCTGGCATGACTGCCTTGTAGAATATAATGCTGATGCAATGGTTTGCATTGATGGGGATGATTTGGCTGTGGATTTTGATATTGCGCGACGCCTTGCAGGTCTCATGGAAAAAGGTCTAGCAGATGTATATGAAGCGCCAAAAGATATTGTGTGTGGTCTATTAACTTATGCCTTTACTCGAAAAGCAGTACAGAAAATGTTTTCAGTAGTTAGTGACCCCGAGGCTGATACAGATGTGGTGTCACGATACATTGAGGCTGTGGATTTAACCTGTGAGGAAATTCCTTTGAATGCAAACGAAAGGGGGCTTGATGTGCGCTTGACAATGGACTATCCAGAAGATGAGGAGTTTTTTCGTAAGGTATATGAAGTAATGCCTGTTGATGCTAGTGGATCAGCCATTGCTGCAAAGGCTATAGAGCTGGGTTTGACAAAAATTAATTGGTTTCGTCAAAATGATTTTCTGCGCAATCAAAAGAGTTTTAACCAGCAGGTAAAAATATGAGTAAGAATTGGCGTTTTGATGGGAATGAGTTGAAGTATATCAACGAGGTTTTGGATAACGGCTTTCGCGCAGGTGCTGATGGCGCTATGACGGAACGTGTGGAGGCCCTATTTGCAGAAAAATTTAATCTTCCTTTTGCTGTTGCCTTCAACTCAGGAACTAGTACGCTTCACGCAGCGCTTGCTGCATTCAAAGTGGGCCCTGGTGATGAAGTAATTGTCCCAAACTTGTCACCCATTATGTGTGGCATAGCTCCTGTTTTCTGTGGTGCTACCCCTGTTTATGCGGATGTCGACTGGGATAACTTTCTCATGGATCCTGATGATGTTCGTGCAAAAATCACGAAAAACACAAGAGCTATAATGCCCGTCCATTTGTATGGTCAAGTATGTGACATGGATGCAATTATGGAACTGGCCCAAGAATTTGGCCTTATGATATTGGAAGACTGTGCCCAGTGCTACATGGGTTTGGATGCAAAGGGGAGGATAGGGGGTACTATTGGCGACGTTGGATCTTGGTCTTACGAGGCTTCAAAGCATCTTGTCGCAGGTGAAGGAGGTATGATTGCCTGCCAAAATGAGGCTTTAGCTCAGGATATTCGTAAATTTGGTGGCATTGGTTTTGCTAACCTTACGGCAAAATCCGGTAAGGTTAGAATTGATCGTGATAAATTTCAGAATCCAAACTGGCAACGTCATGATAGGGTAGGTTTTAATTATCGGATGTCAGAGCTAACTGGTGCGGTAGCTTTGGCACAAACTGAGCGTATAATTGAGTTAGTAGAACTGCGGATAAAAGCTGGAGAGGGTTACCGTGATTTATTGACTAATTCAGAATTATTAAAACCACAGTATTTGCCACCCGGTGCTGTAAATAGTTGTTTTACCTTCGCTGCGCGTTTTGATGGCATTGAAAATGACATTTCATGGGAAGAATTTCGCCTTGCATTTATTGAAAATGGGGGTGACGGAATCTATGCTGCATGGCAGCTTATTAGCGACGAACCTGCTTTGGCAGATGAATCTATTGGTTGGGGTGAAACCCCCGTTGCTAAAAAATTACAAAGGCGTATTATGCAGTTTACTTCTAATCAATGTGATGCATCTGAGCGTGAAATTCAGTACGATGCTATGGTGAAGACTCTTAGGCAGTTCGGAGATATAGTTTAATTTTTTAGAAACAAAACCGATTATTAAATTTGTTAGATAAACTATTTTCATAGCGTATCGCAGAAGTCGATGCTTATACTTAAAACCTACTTCGGAGAAACTGATGTACGGTATAGAATTTTTCATGAATGGGGTTGAGCTAAAAGAACGCATATTAGCTGGTAAGGTCGGCCCTAAAGACTCGAATAAGATTTCCGATGAACTTGAGTCTCTGCGAGATAAGAAACCACATGTTTTTAACATTGAGACGACAAATTATTGCAACATGACCTGTGTCATGTGTCCGCGTACTACTCTAATGACGCGAAAGAATGAATGGATTGATGATGAGGTCTTTAACAAGGTCGTTGACCAGGTTCGCCCTTATACTGATGAAGAGCTAAAAATCTTCTGGGATTTTATCGAGGAGCGATACGGCATCACAAAAGATACTCAAACAGAAAATGGTTTTTATTTTCATATAGTTGCGCGGCACGTTACTCTACATGGCTACGGCGAGCCTTTACTCGATAAGTATATTCTTGACCGTGTGAGGGCGTGCACAGAGCGAAATATACCAACCTACTTTTCGTGTGTGCCTGCTAATATTAATATTGAACGTATCGAAGAGTTGATGAAACTTGGCTTAGGTGTATTAAAATTTTCAGTTGATGCTCTTGATGATGAGGGTCAAAAGAAAATTAGAGGCAAACGTAATGACTTTACAAAATCCTTTGAAAATATTCAAAAAGTCATTGATTTGAAGCGTATGAAAGGCTTTCAGACAAAGATTGTTGTCACCATGATTGCTATGGGGGCATCTAACGATGATGTTGAGACCCAGCGTAATTTTATGGAAATTTTTAATCCTCTTGATGTGTTTAATTATGTAAAAAGTCAGGATAATCGCTGGTATTATGAAGATGATAAGGAAATTGAGAACAAATCACACTATGTAAGTGAGTATTGTGAATACCCATGGACTTCATTAACTGTTATGGCTAATGGTGAGGTTGTACCCTGTACGCAAGATTTTGACACGGAAATGACCTTTGGCAATGTCCGCGATCATACGCTTGAGGAAATATGGAATTCTGAGGCATATAAAGAATTTCGTCGTTGGCATGTAACTGGTGATTTTCCAAAAGGGAATAAGTGTAATGAGCGTTGTGATTTGCCCAAAATATACCAACGATTACAAAAAAGTCATTAAAGTTGCATAACTTACTTTAAAACAATGCACTGGAGCCTTTCTTTTCTTATCAAACACCCTTAACGAATTAAGAGTTTGACACGGGTAAGCACAAATAATAGTATACAATCACGAATTTGAGATATGGTATCTCTTATTCCAGCGAGAAGAAACTCGTCTCAAGGCAGAATTGCCTTGGTAATATCCTAGAATAGGAGCCATAACATGGCACAAGACATAAATCTAAGTGCGAGTATTCGCACGAACCTTCTATCTCTACAATCTACAAATGCTCTTTTTGAGCGCACATCTGAGCGCCTTTCCACTGGCCTGAAAGTTAACAGCGCCCTTGATGGTTCGAGTGCTTATTTTACTGCTAAAAGTTTGAATAACCGTGCCGGTGACCTTGCCGCTCTTAAAGATGGCATGGGCCAGGCTATTCAGACACTAAAAGCTGCAGATAAAGGTATTGAAGCACTTACTACTTTGGTCTCTCAGGCTAAAACCATTGCTGAGCAAGCAAAAGAAGCTTCAGCACAGATATCTAAAATTGAGAGTACTGTTGCAGCATCTACGACAAACACAGCAGCGACTTTGATGTCAGCAGCGTTTACGAGCTTATCTGTCACAAACACATTTATCATTGCTGTTGATGGTGCTTCTTCAACAACCATTACGTTCTCAGCTACAAACAGTATTCAGACGATTTTGGACCTGATAACGGCGACAGATACTGCCATTACTGCAACCTATAACACGACGACGGATAAAATAGAAATTGCAGGTACTGCTGGTACCGAAGTAACTATTTCGGGAACTAATCCTGGGAACTTTGGTATTGCGGCTGGTACGACCGTTTTTGGTTCTACTGGTTCTGGTTCTAGCGTTACTGATCTTGAAGCTGACTTTGAAAAAGTCATGACTGAAATGAATAAGATCTATCAGGATGCTGGTTATAAGGGTGTTAACCTGATTAACGGTAACGACCTGACCGTAACTACCAATGAAAACGCAACGACAGTTGTTATCTCGTCATCAACATTGAATGTGACGGGGCTAGGTTTTAGTGCTGCGACGGTGTCGTGGTCAACAGCGTCAAACATAGACACGTCAATAACTGAAGCTTCAACCGCGCTTTCTACTTTGCGGACCACAGCTTCTGGTTTTAGTGCTGACCTTGGTCTATTGAACGTGCGTGAAGACTTTACCGGAGAAATTATTGAAACCCTCGAAGCGGGTGCCGGTCTTCTAGTGAATGCAAGCCTTGAAGAAGAGTCAGCTAACTTGCTGGCCTTGCAGACAAGACAGTCTCTGGGTACCTCTTCTTTGACCTTTGCTAACCAAGTACAAAATAGTGTCTTGGCACTATTCAGGTAAAGTTAAGAAGCCTAAAATGAAGAAATGGGTGGGATATAGTCCCACCCATTTTTTTTTGATTAATTGGTAGTAAATCGAAAAAATTTTAAATGGTTTGAAGTTAGGCACCTTGATTTGGTTAAGTATTTTTCGTTTCGGTAGGAAGTTATCGGCACATAATTACCTCTCAACTATGAAAAAAATGCCTAGTAAAAGCTTTAATTAAATTATTAAAAATGAGAATTTGAAAAAAAGTGTTTTTATTCAATGATTTAACAAAAAAGTAAGAGTTGGCCCATCTATTGCATTATGATTAACGTAACTTTTTTGATTAACCAAATTTAAAGACTAATGTATATAATTTGAAAAAAAGATGGAATTAACAATTGTTTTTAAGTTTTTGAAATCTGAAAATTTAAAAACAGTAACACAAGGACAAAATTTTTTTAGAGTATCTACATTAACAAGTTGAAAAACATATTCTCGTCTCAAGGTAGAATTGCCCTGAACATATCCTAGAACAGGTAAATAATTTTAAGGTTGCAGAATTGCCCTTACAATATCCTAAAATAGGAGCCATAACATGGCACAAGACATAAATCTTAGTCAGAGTATTCGTACAAACCTTCTATCACTACAGTCTACAAATAAATTATTTGAGCGCACATCTGAGCGCCTTTCCACTGGCCTGAAAGTTAACAGCGCCCTTGATGGCACTAGTGCATACTTTAGTGCTAAAAGTTTGAATAACCGTGCTAGTGACCTTGCCGCTCTCAAAGATGGCATGGGCCAGGCTATTCAGACACTAAAAGCTGCAGATAAAGGTATTGATGCATTAGAATTGCTTGTTGATCAGGCTAAAACCATTGCTCAGCAAGCAAAAGAAGCTTCAGCACAGATATCTAAAATTGAGAGTACTGTTGCAGCATCTACGACAAACACAGCAGCGACTTTGATGTCAGCAGCGTTTACGAGCTTATCTGTCACAAACACATTTAT
>Ga0310343_10000469_pt1 | contig 19200 bp, 12 predicted proteins | sample HC15DNA2025_MG_FD_203519 | JGI IMG/M metagenome (GOLD analysis project Ga0310343, IMG submission 203519) | Marine microbial communities from station ALOHA, North Pacific Subtropical Gyre - HC15-DNA-20-25_MG | ecosystem: Environmental > Aquatic > Marine > Oceanic | place: Pacific Ocean: North... | reverse complement strand
GCGAGCCGAGAGCTTCGGCCACTCTAATCGAGAGGCGAAGATGCTCCTCGGCGGTCCCCCATTTGTCTTTGAAGGTGGTGGAGGTTGGGCAAATGCTCCAAGTGCCTACGTGAATATCGATACCCAGGTCGTCGGCCTTTTTGCGAACATCGCTTAGGTAGAGCATGTCGAGGCTCTTGAAGTGATCGAGATCCGACATGAACAGCGAATCGATATTCAGTTTCTCCGCATACTTCAGGTGGTCCTCTACCATCCAGTTCATGGCTCGAACAGCGAAATTGTCGTAGCCGAGCTTCACTTTTGATTTTTTCCCATGATGGGCGGCTAAAACGCTTAGAGGGTTCGTTGCTGCGACAAGTCCGCATGCTGCCATGCCTTTGAGAAAAGAGCGGCGGGGAAATCCGGAGGAAATAGGGTCGTTTTTAATAGGGTCGTTTTTCATGAAAAGATAGAGTTTGCGTTTTTTCGCTAACCAGAAAGGGCGAGGCAATCCTTAACTAGGTCAAGACGGGATGTCGGATTTAGTGTAGGAGTGGGTTTATCCGGCGATGTTTGTGAGAGTAGGTCGAATTGCGGGATAAACCCGCTCCTACACGATCATTTGAAAGCTAACTGAAAACCAAGTTTCAAGCTCTAGGCGTTTCTTATGTCTTAAACAGTTCCGTTTCGATATCTCGAAATCCTTTGAACTCCAGGGCATTGCCCGAAGGGTCCGCAAAGAAAAGTGTTCCTTGTTCGCCGGGGAGTCCTTTAAAGCGGATGTAGGGTTCTATAATGTATTCGGTGATTACACCTTCGAGCCGCTTGGCGAACTGCTGCCAGTCTTCAAACTGCATGATCACTCCGCAATGGGGGATGGGAACGCCATGGTTGTCGACGGGATTGTATAGGGCCTGAACTTTGCCCTCTGGTCCAAGATCCGGATTTAGGTGAGTGACGAACTGGTGCCCGAACATGTTGAAATCGATCCAATTCTCCGTGCTGCGGCCTTCGTGAAATCCGAGCTTTCTCGCGTAGAATTCCCGGGATTCTTCAATGTCGCGTGTGGCCACAGCGATGTGAAAGGGCGTGAGGGTCATAAGACGAAAAGAGTAGCGCAGGTTTCCAGCCTGTGTCTATCGCCGACTCTTGCTCCCTCTGAGGCGAAGAGTAGGGCATTGGCTTTGCCCACACCGCTCGTTGCTCCGCTAATCAGGGCGACTTTATCCTTAAACACCATGAATCAGAAATAAGATTGTCTGTCTTCGATATATTGTAGGTTGGGAATAAGGGATTAATGTAAGGATGATGCCAGACATTGGATTATTTAATCGGGCTTTAGCCTCTCTCGTTTTTGCGGAACTCCAAGGGGCGAAGACCCATATGGCGTTTGAATTGGCGTGTAAACGAACTGTGGTCGTAGAAACCGCAATCGAGAGCGATCTCGGTGATTCCCTTGATTGTGAATCTCAGTTGATCGGCGGCAATGAGAATGCGCAGTCGTATGATGTATTCGCGTGGGGTAATGCTAAAGCGATTCTTGAAAAGGCGTTCCATTTGCCTTTGGGAAATCCCGGCCTCCTTAGATAGATTCGGTATACTCAGTCTTTGATTGAATCGGTCCTTGATCAAATTGACCACTTTAAAGATCGGATCCTGATTGTTTTCAAAGGAATCCTCGAAATTATGGACAATTCCGCACACCGCGGAGGCCGTTCCGTTGTTATCGAAAATTGGATACTTATTAGTGTTGTACCATTCTGGAAGTCGATCGCGTGACGGAAAGAGTTCCACTAAGTGTAGCAAGGGCTTGCCTGAGTGGAGGACGGTTTGGTCATCCATGGAGAATTTCTCAGCCATGTGTTTTGGGAAGATATCGTAATCCGACTTTCCGGCGATCTCTTGCAGAGAGGAGAAGCCACAGTGCTCAACGAACCGCTGATTCCCCATGAAAAAACGTCCATTCGAGTCTTTCGCGAAAAAGAGAATATCGGGAATATGTTCGAATAGACGATAGAGTTCGCCCCCGTCACGGAAATTTCGCAAAAGAGATTGAAGCATTTTAATGGCGATAAAATACTATTTCTTTGCTGAAATAATACAAGCTTAATCAGGGTAATTCAGTTAAGATAGGGACGTAGTGTTTTGCAGGCGGTTAAGGCTTTATGCCTCGCTTATTAGAGAATTTATACTCAAATTTCCCCATTTAATGTCTCACCAAATCAATGTGGCCCTCGTAGGACTTGGCTTCGGAGCCGAGTTCATACCCATCTATCAGAAGCACCCTAACGCTAGCATCGTGGCCATTTGCCAGCGGAGTGAGGATTCACTTAATAAGGTGGGCGACGAGTTTAATATCGAACTATCGAAGCGCTTCACCTCTTACGACGAGTTGCTGGAGGATCCCAATATCGACGCGGTACACATCAATACGCCAATCGCCAGCCACGCTCCACTTTCTATCCAAGCGCTGAAAGCGGGGAAGCATGTTGCCTGCACTGTGCCCATGGCGACCTCGGTAGAAGAGTGCCAGCAAATCTGCGAACTAGTCGAAGCAACGGGACTGACCTACATGATGATGGAGACGGTTGTCTATAGTCGTGAGTTCCTTTTCGTTAAAGAGCTATTCGACAAGGGCGAGCTAGGGCGTATCCAGTATTTGCAGTCGAGCCATCAGCAAGATATGGATGGCTGGCCTAGCTATTGGGACGGGCTACCTCCGATGCATTACGCCACCCATTGTGTAGGACCTGTATTGGCTCTGCAACGGAATCGGGCGGAAACGCTGTCCTGCTTCGGTTCAGGGCGTATTCACGAGGAGATGATTCCCATTCATGGTTCGCCCTTCGCTATCGAATCCTGTCAAGTGACGTTCAAGGATTCCGATGTTTCTGCTCGGATAATACGGTCTCTTTACAATACGGCGAGACAATATCGCGAGAGCTTTGATGCCTACGGTTCCAAGAAGAGCTACGAATGGCCTCTGATTGAGGGCGAGGATCCGGTTATCCATACCATCGGCAAGCCGGAGCCTGAAATCCCGGAGCGGGTTGAAGTGCCTGATTATGCTCATCTTTTGCCCGAGGAAATCCAGCCCTTCACAGGTGGTGGAGTCTACGATTCAGATGAGAAACAGCACTTGTCTTTTACTCAAGGTGGTGGTCACGGCGGTTCGCATCCACACCTCGTTCATGAATTCGTGAGTGCCTTGTTGGACAAGCGCGAGCCCTACCCGAATGCAGCCGAGTCAGCGAACATCACTTGCGTTGGTATCCTGGCCCACGAGTCCGCTATGGAAGGTGGAGCCCTCAAGCAAATGCCTAAGTTTACTTTGAAATAATAACGGGTGGGCGTGATCAATTTTTTGGACATCGCTCGTTCCTCGCTGGATCCTGAGTCAAGACTCGGGCCATGAACCTCGCGATGCGAGGGCAGGGTTTTCGTGCCCTAATAAAACTACCTCAAATTTAGTTGATGAAGAAACTACCTATATTTGCGTTCCTTATCTCAGGAGTATCCTCTTTGGTTGCGGCGGACCGCCCGAACATCTTGTTCTGCATTTCGGATGATCAGTCCTACCGGCATACGGGCGTCAATGGAGATCCGGTTATCAAGACGCCTGCCTTTGATCGCGTCGCTAATGAGGGCCTGCGTTTCACCCACGCTTTTTGCGATGCTCCCACTTGCGGTCCATCCCGCAGCGCTATTTTAACGGGCCAGCCGATATGGCGCTTGGAGGAAGCAGGCAATATCCATAGCACCTTGCCGGCAAAATTCTCTACCTACACGAATGAGTTGAGAAAGGCCGGTTACAAAGTTGGGGCGACGGGCAAAGCGTGGAGTCCGGGACGGCTCGAGCCCGGCGGACGGACCGAGAATCCAGCTGGGCCGATCTACGAGGGGAGAACGATCGAGGCTCCTTTTAGAGCCATGCGAAACACGGACTACGCTGGCAATTTCGAGGACTTCATGAATGAGGTGAAGGAAGGCGAGTCCTTTTGCTTCTGGTTGGGAACGAGCGAGCCGCATCGCGGTTTCGAAGAAGGTGCGGGGCTAAAGACTGGGAAGGATCTCAACAAGATTGTCGTACCATCGGTTTTTCCCGACAATGAAATCGTTCGCAGTGACATCGCCGACTACCTCGTTGAGATCGAGCATTTCGACCTGATGGTCGGTCGTGCCATCGCGACTTTGGAAAAACGCGGGCTTCTGGACAATACCATTGTGGTCATCACCAGCGATCACGGCATGCCATTTCCTCGGGCGAAGGCGAGCCTGTACGATTTGGGATCACGAATCCCCTTGGCCATTCGATGGCCAGAAGGGATTGAGGGACCCGGACGAGTGGTCGACTCGTTTGTTAACTTGAGCGATCTTGCTCCAACGTTCTTGGATGCGGCCGACTTGAAGATTCCAAGTATGATGAGTGCCCGAAGCATGACGGATATTTTCGCGAATAAGGAGCGCGAAACGCGTGATGCGGCCTACATCGCTATGGAACGACACGACGGCTGTCGCGCGGGAGGAAAAGGCTACCCTTGTCGGGCGATTCGGACTGAGGATTTCATGTATATCTACAACTTCGAACCGACACGTTGGCCATCGGGGTCGCCGGATGCCTCCGTATGCGCGCGATCAATACCCTATGGGGAAATCGATTCTTCGCCCACTAAGACGTTTATGATGGATAACCGCAGTACGCATGGGGTCGCCAATCTGGCGGAACTATCCTTTGGCATGCGACCGGCGGAGGAACTCTACGATTTGAAAAAGGATCCAGAGCAGATGAACAATCGAGCGGGTTCGAGGGAATATGCCGCGGCGCAAAAGAAAATGAGGCAGCGCTTGTTCGATCGGCTCGATGAAACGCGAGATCCGCGCGTGGTGGGCGGCAAAGTCGATTGGGACTATTATCCTTACTATGGCCGCATTTCCACGGAAGGCTGGACGGTAGATAAGAAGCCGGATTGAGGGCACGCCGTTTTTTTAACCACGTATTTCACATATGACTCATATGAATAGTAGCTGCTACCGAGCCTCCGGCGACATGGCCACGAGAGCCCAAAAGGCACGAAAATGTATCCGCTATTTGATCTCTTTGTGCCTATTTGTGGCCATTAAGAGTCATTCGCTCGTGGCGAGCGGAAGGACTGAGATTGAATGATGTTAAAACAATAATGCAGCAGTCCTATCTTATGAGTTGGTTTATCCCACGATGGCTATGGCCAGGATCGCGGCATAAAGCTGATCCTGCAACAGGCCTCGTTCTATCGAGTTATCCTATCCGTTATAGGCGGTTCTCTCTGCCTTTATTGTGCTTTCTGGCTGCGAATGTATTTTGCCTACTATTTGCTAGCGCTCGTCCCAATATCCTCTTTTGCATATCGGACGACCAGTCTTGGGCTCATACAGGCGCTAATGGCGATCCTGTCGTTAAGACGCCTGCCTTCGATCGCGTAGCGGCTGAGGGACTACGTTTCGTAAATTCGTTTTGCGATGCTCCCACTTGCGGCCCTTCACGCAGCGCGATTTTGACCGGGCAGCCGATTTGGCGATTGGAGGAAGCGGCTAATATTTGGAGTACGTTACCGGCGAAATTCGCGACGTATACAGAAGAGCTTCAAAAAGTCGGTTATAAGGTAGGGACTACGGGCAAATCCTGGGGCCCGGGGCGCCTGGAGCCAGGAGGTCGAACTGAGAATCCAGCGGGCCCTGCCTACACGGGCCGAACGCTGGAGCCTCCATTCGAGGCCATACGTGACACGGACTACGCTGGAAATTTCGAAGACTTCATAGCCCAGTTGAACGATGGCGAGTCGTTCTGTTTTTGGCTGGGAACCAGTGAACCGCATCGAGCGTATGAAGACGGAGCAGGAATCGCGACGGGCAAGGATCCAGCGAAGGTGAGGGTGCCTCCTATTTTTCCGGACAACGATTTGGTTCGTAGCGATATTCTCGACTACCTAGTCGAGGTCGAACACTTCGACGGCATGGTTGAACGGGCTATTAAGTCCCTGGAAAAACGCGGAATCTTGGACAATACCATTGTAGTGGTTACCAGCGATCATGGCATGCCCTTTCCGCGGGGCAAAGCCACAGTATACGATGACGGATCGCGCGTTCCCCTGGCGATTCGTTGGCCGAATGGCATAAAATATCCAGGGCGTTCGGTAGACGATCCTGTCAATCTAAGCGATTTGGCGCCCACCTTTCTGAAGGCTGCTGGAGTGCGAGTTCCGCAAATGATGACGGGTAGGAGCTTAATGAAGCTATTTGCCAGTCCGCAACCCGCGAATTGGGATGCTGCTTATATTGGGTTCGAGCGACACAGCGGGGCTCGGGCGGGTGGAAAAGGATACCCCTGCCGCGCCATAAGGACCGAGAACTACATGTATATCTACAATTTCGAGCCAAGTCGCTGGCCGGCAGGGTCTCCCGATCCCGCGGTATGCAATCGATTGATACCGTTTGGCGAATACGACTCGTCGCCAACGAAGACCTATATGATTGAACATCAGTACGATCATGGGGTTGCCGAGCTGGCTCATCTTGCGTTTGGCAAGCGTTCCGCGGAGGAGCTGTATGTTTTGAAGAACGATCCGCATCAAATGAGAAACGTAGCAGGCCTGAAGGGGTTTGAGTCGATTCAAGCGGATCTGCGTAAGCGGCTTTTCGCCCACTTGGAGCGAACGCAGGACCCAAGGGTTATTGGTGGTCCTATAGAATGGGACTATTATCCGCATTATGGTAGGCATGCTAACAAAAACTGGAAAGTGGACGAAAGGCCATAATGAGAAACAGCAGATTGTGTATTATATCAATAATTTGGATACTTATAGGGAATGCTATATTCGGGCAGTCGCGGGATAGGCCGAACATCCTTTTCATTTTTTCGGATGATCACACTTGGCAGACGATCTCTGCTTATGGTCACCCTTTATCGAAAGTCGTGCCGACGCCAAACATCGATCGCATTGCGGATGAGGGAATTCGCTTTGACCGGTGCCTGGTTACGAATTCGATCTGTGCGCCGTCCCGAGCGGTAGTTTTGACTGGTAAGTACTCGCACATTAACGGGCAAATCCACAACTGGGTCACCTTTGACGGTAGTCAGCCCACATTCCCTAAAATGCTTCAAAGAGCGGGATATGAAACGGCCATCATTGGCAAATGGCATTTAAAATCTGCCCCTACTGGATTTGACCACCACGAAGTAATGCCAGGCCAAGGTCGCTATTACAATCCGGAACTCATTGCAGATGGCGAAACCGTCGTTCGCGAGGGATATAATACAGACGTCGTTACCGATCGCTCTATCAATTGGCTTGAGAATCGGGATTCGGATAAGCCCTTTCTATTGATGAGTCAGTTCAAAGCGACGCATGGGCCTTTCCAGCCGGCTTTAAGGCATCTTGGGGATCTGGATGATGTTGTAGTGCCGGAACCTTCAAATTTCTTCGATGATTTTTCGGGGCGCAGCTCCTCTCCGGCAAAACACAAAACCAGTATTGCGACTCATATGCCAGATTCAAATCTCAGTCTGGATTTCAGGAGCATTAGAGGAGAGCAGTTCGAGGCGTTTAGAGGACACTTCGAAGAGGAAAATGAAGCCTTTTTAAATGCCAACTTGGGTGGCAAGGAACGTGCCCAATGGCGGTATCAGCGTTTCATTAAGAATTTCCTGCTAACCAGTAAGGCAATCGATGAAAACGTGGGCCGAATGCTTGAATACTTAGACGAAAGCGGATTGGCGGAAAATACCATTGTCATTTATGCCTCGGACCAAGGGTTTTTCCTTGGGGAACACGGTTGGTATGATAAACGATGGATGTATGAAGAGTGCCTCAAAACGCCGTTGATAATTCGGTGGCCAGGGGTGGCTTCTCCTGGGCAGGTGAACAAAGATATCGTTTCCAATCTGGATTTCGCCCCCATGCTACTTGAAATGGCGGGAGTTGCCATACCCAGAGATATGCAAGGGCGCAGTCTCGCCCCAATTTTGAAAGGCAAGAGACCGTCAGATTGGAGAAAGACGTTCTATTATCTCTACCATGGTGAACGCGAAGAGGATCACCCTTTCCGAAGGGGAGGAGACTATTGGAATCATGGGGTTCCGCCGCACGAAGGCGTCGCAGATGATAGGCATAAGCTTATTCACTACAAATTCGATGATGTGGATGAGTGGGAGTTTTACGATCGCGAGCTTGATCCTGCCGAAATGAAAAGCGAATATGGTAATCCTGAATACACTGAGACGATCACTCAGCTGAAAACGGAACTTGAACGACTAAAAACGAAATTCAAAGTTGAGAACTGAAGGTAGCGGCCGATCTCCGAGCGCTCAAAATCCAAGCATAGAGTGGTCCCGCTGAGCGGGAAAATCGAACAATACAGAAAGAATATTATTATGAAGCAGCTAACACGTCCTATTTGTTTTTTTGCAGCGCTGGCCCTCGCAATGGCGGCCCTGGCCAAGCAACCCAACATAATAATCGTCATGACCGATGACCAGGGCTACCCGGAGTTGTCAGTTAACGGAAATCCGATTCTTAAGACTCCGCACCTCGATCACCTGCATAGCGAGAGTCTCCGCTTGGAAGACTACCATGTCTCTCCCATGTGCGCTCCCACGCGAGGCCAATTGATGACGGGTTTGGATGCAGCTCGAAATGGAGCGATCAATGTGAGTAGCGGCCGGGGATTGTTGCGGCCTGAGGTGCCGATTATAGCCAACTTTTTTGGTGATGCAGGTTATGCAACGGGCTTGTTCGGGAAATGGCATTTGGGGTCTAACTATCCGTTTAGGCCCGAGGATCGCGGATTCGATCAGACAGTTTGGTTTCCCTCATCCCACATAGGATCCGTTCCCGACTATTGGGGTAATGACTACTTTGACGACACCTATGTGAACAATGGGAAGTGGAAGCAATATGAAGGCTACTGCACAGACGTTTTCTTTGAAGAGGGAATGTCGTTCATGAAGAAGGCTGCCCAAGATGAAAACCCTTTCCTTGCGATCATTATGCCCAACACTCCACACGGACCATTGGTTGCTAAGGATGAAGATGAAAAGGCAATCGCCAACATTCTTGGGCAACCGGAATTTGGGGATATGGATCCCGATTTGAAAACTCGTCTCGCGGACTACTTGGGTATGGTGCGCAATATTGATACCAACATGGGCTCGATGATACAGTTCCTTTCCGATGAAGGCCTGAGGGACGACACGATCATTCTTTTCATGACTGACAATGGGAGCACCCATGGTCCACGGTACTATAATGCGGGCATGAGAGGCCAGAAGACCGAGCTCTGGGAAGGGGGGCATCGCGTTCCTTGCTATATCAGTTGGCCAAATGGTGGCCTCATGAACCCACAGGATATACATGGACTGACCCAAGTACAGGATTTGCTGCCCACGCTGCTCGATCTTTGCGATATACCTAACGACGCCAAGTTCGATGGTATGAGCTTGGCGTCGATTTTGAGAGGAAAGGCGATCGTTCCTGAAGACAGGATGCTAGTAATCAATTACAGCCGGATGCCCAGTTTCGTGAACTATCCTACACCCTACGCCCAAACGCTAATGCAGAGGAATCTAGGCGAAGTACTCTGGAAACGCTGGCGACTTTTGGAAGATCGCGAGCTTTACAATCTGGAGACTGATCCTCTGCAGAAGACTAATGTGATCGATAAACATCCTGATGTTCTAGAGAAGATGCGAAATCGTTTGGACGAATGGTGGGCCGATGTCGGCCCTAAGGCCAATGAAGTGCAAAGAGTGATTATTGGAAGCGATCATGAGAATCCCTCCCGCCTGACGGGTTGCGAATGGCTAGATGTCTTCATCGACCAGCAGAGGCAGATTCGCGTTGGTCAGCATAAGAGTGGCTATTGGATGCTGGAAGTTGCCGAGGCCGGAGAATATGAATTCGAGCTACGCCGTTGGCCCAAGGAAATCGACCGTCCACTCACCGCGCCCTCGGAGGAAGGTCAGGGCGCCATACCCATTACCCAGGCTAGCTTTTATCTGAGCAATTACCATCACATGAGTATTGGTGAAAAAAGTCCTTACGGGTTCGAGGGAGAAACGAAACCGGTTGGACCCAATGACACTTCAGTTATTTTCACGGCCAAGCTGGACAAGGGACCCATCGCTTTGCACACTTGGTTTAGGGGAAGCGATGGTCACAGGGGGAGTGGAACGGGAAGCACTATTCTCAGCGCTTACTACGTTTATGTTACTCGCAAGTAGGAATGGAATTCATGAACAACTATTGTAACAGCAAATCGGTAGCGGGCGATCTCACGCTTTTGCGCGACGACGGCGGTGCAAGCCGGGTACCTTAAAATTAAGTATAGTAAATTTGAAGACGTATAGCTCAACGATAGTTTTTATCCTCTCTTTAATGCCCTTGATTGGGAACGATAGGCCGAATGTGCTATTCATCCCGATCGATGACTTGAATAGCTGGGTAGGGCACTTGGGCGAGCACCCGCAAGCTCTGACCCCCAACATCGACAGGCTAGCCAAGCGAGGCGTGTCTTTCACCAAAGCCTATTGCAACGCTCCGCTATGCAACCCTTCGCGAGTCAGTTTGTTCACTGGACTTTTGCCGTCCAATACGGGTGTCTATGGGAATGGCGAGATGATGCGGGACAAGGTCCCTGATGTAGTTACTTTGATGCAGTATCTACGAGCCGAAGGTGGTTATTCGGTGCAAGGTGGCGGCAAGATCTTTCATGGCAGCTCGCCTTACGATCCGGAATCGTGGGACTATTATAACCAGCCCGCACGCAAACGATTTTCCGGCGAGCGCGACGCCTATCTGCCAAAAGAGGCTTGGGCCCCCTGGGGTCCCCTGGACGTGGAGGAATCGGAGTTGTTCGATGTCCAGAATGTCGATTGGGCGATCGCCGAACTGGACAAAGCGCACGAAAAGCCGTTCTTTATCGCCTGCGGATTTACCAAGCCCCACATGCCTTGGTACGCTCCCCGGAAATACTTCGACTTGCACCCGATTGAAGATATCATACTTCCCGAAACGCTGGATAATGATCGGGATGATCTTCCTTATTGGGGGAAGCGATTCGCCATAGAGGTGCATGACGTTTCCGGCGCCCGAAACTTCGCCATACATGGGGAAGACCACGATATGGTGACCAAGCACAAGCAATGGCCACGGGCTGTGCAAAGCTATTTAGCTACTATCAGCTATGTCGACGCCCATGTCGGTAGATTGCTGGATGCTTTGGAAAGTAGTCAGCACGCGGACAACACCATAGTGGTATTGTGGGGCGATCACGGCTGGCACCTTGGGGAGAAACAGCATTGGCGGAAGCACGCATTGTGGGAAGTCACCACGCGAACCACTTTGGTGATTGCCGGTCCTGAGGGCGTGGCGGAGAACTATTTGTGCAAGGAGCCTGTGAGTCTCGTCGATTTGTACCCGACACTTCTTGACTTATGCGGACTGCCTTCCCGGGACGGCTTGAATGGAAAGAGCCTCGCGCCGCTGTTGAAGAATCCAGAAATGGAATGGGAACGTCCTGTACTAATGACGTTTGGATACGAGAATCATGCCATTAGAACAGACCGCTGGCGCTACATCCGCTACAATGATGGTGGTGAAGAGCTTTACGATCACGATTCAGACCCGAACGAGTGGAAAAACCTGGCATCGAATGCGGAATACCGGCCGCTCATGGATATGCTGAAAAGGTCGCTTCCAACCACCAACGTCCGATGAACGAATGTGCAGTGGTTTTTTTACGATCGAACAACTAAAGCATGTTTCCCTTAAGTCATGGATAATGCATGGGTCGGATACTAACCAGCCAATCATCATAGACGGCGGGCTGATAGAAGGCGGGATTCAGTTAGGGCAAGAAACTTTCGAAAAATCCAAATTAAATAACGGACGAGCAAGGAAATTGGTTGAACGGTAGGTATACATGTTGATAAGTCTCTTTGCGAGAGCAGTAATCGTTATGAAAGCCCCTCGAATCATCACATATTTGTTAATATCAGGTTTCAGCATTCAGTTATTCGCGGATGCTTTGCATGTTGTCCAAGACGAAGATGGACAAACTTTGACCGTTTTTCGCGATGGGAGTTCTGATGCGATCTTGGTACAGCATAGCAGAGACGATCATCGCCCTTACATTCACCCGATCGTATCGCCTGATGGCCAAGGCGTTCTAACGGAATACAGCCCTGGGCATCATCCGCATCAAACTGGGCTGTATTGGGGGTTCACGCGCATTAACGGCCGGGATTTCTTCCATAATCCAACGAACGGATATTGGAAGCGGGAGAGCAGTCGGATCATCGCCAGCGAGGGAAATGTGGTTGAGTGGGAGACCGTGTACGTTCTACTCGACGAGTCTGGTGGTTCGATTATGCGAGAGTCACAGATCTGGTCGATGCGAGATAACAACAAACAATATTTCATCGATTTGACTTGGACGGGCGAGGCCTTAGTCGATCTCGATTTTGACGAATACAACTACGGAGGTCTTTTCCTAAGAATGCCATACAAGCGAGGGGAAACCGAGGGAATGGCAGTAAACAGCTCTCGTCAGAAAAATGAGCGTGCCGAGGGGCAAAGATCAGTGTGGGTGGATGTAGGCATGGAAATCGAGGGACGCGATGACTGGGGGCACATTGCAATTTTCGATCATCCAGAAAACCGTAATTTTCCTCAAAAATGGCGTGTCGATCGACAGCTAGGAATTGGCCCCGCTCCATCTCGCATGGGAAAATGGAGCATCAAAAAGGGCGATACGGAAACTTTTAAACATCAGCTTGTCGTATACGGTGGTGAGTTTGATAGCATTACGGTCAACGACCAGTGGAAAACCTACACCGGTCAAGGAGGTAACTGGGCACTTTGGAATCTCGCTAAGCAAGAGGGTCGTAACGCGGAGTTTTTGTCGGGTCCGGAAGCGGTCGAGAAAATGACTGTAGCAGATGGATTGGCAGTCAACCTTTACGCATCGGAGCCCGAAATCACGCAGCCAATGGCTTTTTGCTGGGATGACCGCGGTCGTTTGTGGGTTGCGGAAAACCGCGATTACGAAACGCGTCGAACGGGGTTCTCATCAGATGGAAATAGCCGGATCTTGATACTAGAGGATGAAGACGGTGATGGTATCATGGATTCTAAAAAAGTCTTTATGGAAAACATTCCTTTCCCAGCTGCCATTGCATGGGGATTCAACGGTTTGTGGCTTGGTGCTCCACCGAATCTACTTTTCGTTCCGGATCGAGATGGCGACGACAAGGCGGATATAGATAATATCGAGATCCGTTTGAGTGGTTGGGGTATTCGCGATCGTCATGAAGTTCTTAATAGCTTTATTTGGGGACCCGATGGATGGCTTTACGGTTGCCAAGGTTTCGCTACACCCTCGATGGTGGGAAAGCCAAAAGGCGGAGGGCGAATCTATCAGCATGGGGAAGCGTTCCCCGCAGAATTCGAGGCGGAAGATCCAACTTATATCGATGGAGGCGTCTGGCGATACCACCCAATAAAAGACCGTTTTGAGGTGGTTGCCCACGGGTTTAGTAATCCTTGGGGAGTCGATTTTGATGATCATGGACAAGCCTTCATTACGGCTTGTGTGATTCCTCATTTGTGGCACGTCATTCCCGGAGGGATTTATCATCGCCAGGGTGGCCGGCATATCAGTCCTCATGTCTATTCGGACATTAAGACGATAGCGGATCACAGGCATCGTTCTGCCCATGGAGGAGCTCGTATATACTTAGCGGATACGTTCCCGGAAAGGTATCATAATCGTGTATTCATGGCCAATATCCATGAGCATGCACTACTAACGGATATACTGGAGCCGAGCGGTTCTGGATTCATCGGGAGAGATGGCGATGAGACTGTGATGGCCAACGACCCGCAATGGGTGGGATTTAGCATAGAGATTGGCCCTGAGGGAGCGGTTTACATGCTCGATTGGCACGACCCGGACATTTGTGGAGGGGAGGTGCTCTACAAAGATACGGGGCGTATTTATAGAGTAGCTCCCCCAGGTACAAAAACGCCAGTAGGATTCGATATTGCTACATATTCTGACGATAAGTTGGTCGAAATGCAAATGCATCGCAACGATTGGTATGTGCGGAGGGCACGTGTAATCCTGCAGGAACGGGCAGCCAAAGGAAAGTTGTCAAAACATATTCATGATAAATTGTGGGATCAATTCGAAGCTGGGCCGGACGAAGGGCGAAAGTTGCGTTCACTATGGGCATTGCACGTTACCAACGGGTTAACTCGAAACCAGCTAACGTATTTATTGGATCACAAAGATGCACACATTCGAGCTTGGGCTATTCAACTGCTCTGCGAGGATTTCAATCCGGGTCAAATGGCGTTAAATCGTTTTGAGACCATGGCGGTAGAGGATCCTTCACCGGTGGTCCGCTTGTATTTGGCATCCGCTTTGCAACGAATCCCGTCTAGTAGTGTATGGAAAGTTGCGGAAGGATTGCTGAGCCACGCGGGGGATTCGGACGATCATAACTTGCCAAAAATGATTTGGTACGGGGTAGAGGGAGGCGTGGAAGGCTCCGCTGAGGTGGCATTGAATCTAGCTCTGGAAAGTGAGATTCCGATGGTCTCAAAATTTATTGCACGGCGAGCAATCGCGGCTGGAGCTACAGATCTTGTGGTTGCTGCAATCGAAAGATCGGATAATTCGGAAAAGAGGGTACCGCTTCTTGAGGGATTTCACGAAGGCCTCAAAGGTCATATGTATTCTGAATCTCCCAAGCAATGGGCTTCTATTGAAGCGAATCTAATGAAATCTGGGGATGTAAAAGAACGCAAACTTGCGATGGCTCTCGCAGAATTATTTGGTAGTGTAAAGGTTGGCCAAGCTCGCCTTGCACAGTATGGTCAGGAGGAGACGGGTTTCGAAGAAAGGAGAGAAATTCTCAAAGGATTCGGCAGGGAAATATATCGGCCTGCATACAACACAATAGTCGACGCACTCGACGATCCAGCTTTGAGAGAAGTTGCCCTAACAACGGTTGCGTTTTACGAGAATGAAAACCGATTCGAGGAAATAATAAAACGTTACGATCATTTTAATGAATTGGAAAAAGATATTGCGGTAAAAATCCTATCCACTGAAAGGAGCGGTGCGAGGATGTTATTCGCAGCGTTGCGATCGGGCTGGATTGAACGGTCGGATATATCTGAGCGCGAAGCTCGTCAGCTTAAAAGAGTGATAGGACCAAGCTTTACTGATTTTTGGGGGAAGCCAGAGACTTTGGTCGTTAGTGACGAAATTAGAATATCGGCCGTAGCGGGTGAGATGAGGTACGATTTGGATGAATTTGCCGTGAAGAGATCAGCAAATATTAGGCTTATATTTTCGAACCCCGATATGATGAATCATAATTTGGTCATGGTAGCCCCGGGAGCAGCAGATGAGGTTGGTGCAGCCGCGATTGCGATGGGTGCATCTGGCCTTGAACTCGGTTATATTCCAGAAAGTGACAAAGTTATTTTTGCCTCGAGGCTCCTTGAGCGGAATGAAGAGCAACTAATCGAATTCAAAGCACCTTCAACGGTGGGAGATTATGAGTATGTTTGTACCTTCCCAGGTCATCACTTAGTAATGCGTGGTATCATGAAGGTTATAGAATGAAATTTGAATATTCGAATTTTTCATGTACACTGCTCGGAGAGATAGAAAAAAGTGCAGAGGAATCACTCAAATTTAAAGGCAAACGCGACAACGGGACTCCAGATGTCTAGCATTCAAATTTTAAGTGGGTGTTAGCTACTATGAAAAGATAAATATGGATGTTGATGCGAGTCCTACCAAGGGCTTCCTCATTGATGGCAAGGACGATCCCGACATGGCCATTCACTGGAAGCTTTCTTTTGGCAAACGACCCGCCGATGAGCTTTACGACTTGAGACTCGACCCGGTTCAACTACACAATGTCGATGAAAGTGGCGAGCACGAGGTAACCTTGAAACGGTCAAAGGAAAAACTATTTTCCGAACTCGAGCGTTACGAGGATCCAAGAATTTCCGGAGGCGGCGACGCCTTCAAAAGTTGCAAGTATGAGGGACGCCTTGTTCGTCAGCCCTGAGGGCCTTGAAAGGCATGGGCCAAGATCTTTTAAATCAACATTACTATAATGCATAAATACATTCTTCGACTCATTCCCCTCTTCCTATCTGCATCGGCAGTCGCCGCTGAGCGGCCGAATATTCTGTTCATCTCGGTCGATGACATGAACTGCGACTCGGTCGGCGAATACGGTAGCCCTTTGAAGGACATCACGCCGCATATGGACCAGTTGGCGGCGGACGGGATGCGCTTCGAATATGCCCATGTCATGGTGGGCAATTGCTACCCCGGGCGGAATGTGATGTTTTCGGGACGTACATCTCACAGCAACTTGGTCGAAGGTTTCTATGCGATTCGAAACCCGCACTATCCACACCTCGTCGATTTGATGAAAGAAGGCGGCTATTTCACCGGCATCTTTGGCAAAGTGGGGCACACGACGCCTTACTATCCCTATGACTGGGATCTTATCATAGGCGAACGCGAGGAGGAGAAAGATTATCACATCAAGGATGCGGACGCCTACTTTCGAAGCACGGCAAGGGGCATCAAGGCAGCAAAAAAGGCAGATAAACCCTTCTGTCTCCTAATCAATATATCCGACCCCCATTTACCATTTTACAAATGGAGCCGTCGCGAGGAGATAAAGGATCCCTACACGCCGAGCAAACTCTACACGCCGGAGGAAATACCGGTTCCCGGATTCCTTCCTGACACGCCCAATGTGCGGAAAGAACTGTCGCACTACTACATGTCCGTCAGCCGAGCGGACGATTGTTTGGGTGAAACCTTGCGGGCTTTGGACGTATCGGGCCAAGCGGATAATACTGTTGTCATATTTCTTTCCGATCACGGCATGCCTTTCCCTTTAGCCAAGACGTGCCTGTATCACCATAGCACACGGACGCCCTGGATGGTCCGTTGGCCTGGTCAGATTAAACCTGGGACGCATGATACGGATCATATGATCTCTGCGCTTGATCTGTTGCCGACTTTGCTCGACGTTGCCGGGATCGAGCATCCTAAGGGATTAGAAGGGCGTTCATTCTATCGGGTTCTGAAGGGGTTGAAACAACCTGAATTGGATCATGTATTCAAAGAGTACAATGAAAGTTCTGGCCGACGTCGGCATCCCATGCGAGGAGTTCAGTCCAAGCGTTTCAACTACATATTCAATCCGTGGGCTGCCGGGGGACGGAAATTTCAAGCGGCTGGACAAGGAACGCTCACCTATCGGGAAATGGTCGCCCTAGCGGAAACGGATTCTTTTACTGCGAAGTTGCTACAGCAATACGACTATAGAGTCGTGGAAGAGTTTTTCGATATCGAGAAGGATCCAGACAATTTAAACAATCTTATCGATAATCCCGATTACCAGGACGAGATCGCCGCTCATCGGGCTACCCTCGGCCAGTTTATGGAGAAGACCAAGGACCCCGTCTATCCAGCATTTCAGAAGCGGGACGACCCGAGCTATCTCGATGGATTCGTCGAAGCTTTGCAAACGGATGCCTTCCGCAGAAGAGACGCAGAGTTGGAGAGGCAGCGGCGCGAGAACTCCAAATAGCACATCCGCTAGGTTGCTGAAGGACGCGAATCAGCAAATGCCAGCCCGGCAGCTCTTAAGGGTTGGGGGTGATTGGCTACCCGGTTATGCCATTTAATCATGCTTTTTTGGAAAGAGTATTACTCATTCTATTCGGAAGGCACTATAACTCCGCCGGACACCCGTAGCACAAGGCATCCGAGTATAAAGTAGAGGATCAGCCAGGAGTATGCGAACCAGCCCTTCATAGACCAGTTGATTTTCCTGCTTTGGGACGTTTACAATACTTTGCTTAGTTTGAAGTCCCAGCCTTTACGATATTCTTTTGTAATCAGCTGGTTGGCTTTTCGGCTGTTCTTGAACCGGAGTTTCGGGCCATCCCAAGCTAGCTGTTTGCCTGGGAAACGCAGGCAGACATTGCCCAACTGAATCGTCTCCGTGAAGGGGCCGGCATATTTGAAATTCGAGCCGGGGTAGTCGTAGGGCTTATTGCCGATGGCCGCCTCGCGAAACTCCGTGTGATGCCCAATGGACTTTTCATAAACTCGGGCAGGACGGTGGTCGCCGGTCTTGTCTCTGAGCTTCGAGGCTACGGCTCTGTGGGCAGCGTCGGGAATTATGCGCGAGCTATCTCCATAGTCGCCGGTAACCAGGAGAGTGTTCTCGGTTCCAACGTAAAGATTACCTGAATTCGCCAGCTCCGCTCCCTGAGCGATTTCTTCCAGGCGCTCGTGACGGCGAGGGTTGCCGTTCTTGTCGGTGTAGGCGTTGTCTGTTCCGTCGTACCAATAGACGTCGAAGCCTGGGCGCTTATCAGTGGCCCCGAAAGTCCATTTCAGAGTTGAACCTTTCGGGAAGGCGGAATCAGTCATTGTGTCTACGTTGAGAGCCTCCACGTGAGTCGGGAACCCAGGGTCGAGCGACATGAAGATCGAGTCCATTGTATGGCAGGCCATGTCAGCCAAGGCTCCTCCGCCGAAGTCCAGCCAGCCACGCCAATTGAAGGGCAGGTAGGCTCCGCCGCGCTTTCTCTCTCTTCCTGCGTCGAGACCGCGGTCGCCCAGATAGGGTCTTTCTGCGGCGCAATCGAGCCAGCTCTCCCAGTTGAGCGTATCGGGCACAGGGTCTCCCCCTTTCGGAAGTTCAAATCCTTGCGGCCAGACGGGGCGGTTAGTGAAGCAATGGATTTCTTTGATAACGCCTAGATGACCGCCTTGTACGTAAGCGGCAATTTGCCGGTTGCCTTCGTTGGCGTGACCCTGATTACCCATCTGAGTCGCTAGTTTGTAGCGATCGCAGGCCTCAGCTAGTTGGCGGGCTTCCCAGACAGTGTGGGTCAGCGGCTTTTGAGTGAAAACATGTTTGCCATGCTCTAGGGCCATAACGGTAGCGGGGTAGTGGCTATGGTCTGGCGTGCCGATCATGACCGCATCGAAACTGTCGGCCGCTTTGTCGAACATCTCGCGGTAGTCTTGGAAGCCCTTGGCTGCTTTCCATTGCTTGGCCAGCCAGCTGTTCCCGCTAGACTCGAGAGAGGCAATCCCCTCGGGAATATTGGTGTATCGGCT
>Ga0310343_10000466_pt1 | contig 19227 bp, 23 predicted proteins | sample HC15DNA2025_MG_FD_203519 | JGI IMG/M metagenome (GOLD analysis project Ga0310343, IMG submission 203519) | Marine microbial communities from station ALOHA, North Pacific Subtropical Gyre - HC15-DNA-20-25_MG | ecosystem: Environmental > Aquatic > Marine > Oceanic | place: Pacific Ocean: North... | reverse complement strand
GCTGAGTAAAGTTGAGCATCGGGCCTAGCTGCAAAATAATTAGTTGGAAGTCTAAAAGCTTCTAAAAATTTCTGCCTTGCAGGAGCTTCATTTGGAAAAGTACGTTCAGGGTCCCTAGCTGAATAAACCTTTGGATTACCTTTATTGTCAAATTGAACTGATACCAAAGAAGATATTTCTTCGTTAACGGTTAATTTATCACCATCAAGAATAACGCCTTCTTGCGTTTCTTCATCTACTGTAACACTAGCCATCTCTTCTGAGGTAAAAGTCTCACCCAGTATTGTAACGGTATCTCCTGTTACAGCAGGAGCATCAGGAACGGGCATGGTGGTAGTGTCTTCTGCTGCTACTCCATATGGGAAACTTGGTGGGTCAATATCTTCTGGTATCGGTGGTATTTCTCGCGCTGCTGTATCACCCACTGTAACTTCTACGGGGTCTGCTATGTCATCAGGATCAGGAAGGGTTGCATTAGAATCTTCACGGCTTTTTATTTCAGTATCTATTTCGTCTAGTCTTCTTTCTTCTTGAAGAGTAATATCAGCAAGTCCTATAGCTATTAGGCTATTTCGTTCTGTTTCTAGTTCAGCAATAGTCATCTCACTAGGACTTTTATCGTAGGTTTGAAACCTTACTCCTGTATCAGTATCTGACTGAGCAGTCTCAGTCTCAGTAGTAGCTTGTTGGGTTTCATTAACAAATAATCTCTTCCTATCTTCTAAAGCCTTTTCGTAGGTTGTTTCATTGACTCTACCGCCAGTAGGAGCAAGCTCAGCAGCAGCCCTTTTTGCGTTGTCTCTATTTTCTTCAGTGGTTACTTCTTCTGAAATAACATTACCATCTGCATCAAGAGCTTGAACAACAATACTATTAGGAGCCAATGTTCCTGTAACAGCACTGTATCCAAGCGCATTTTGAAGAGCCGCATCACTTGCTTTTGACCTAACAACTTCTTCTACTATTTGCTTAGAGGGGCTAATAATCGTACCTCTGCCTTTAACAAAAGCGGCAAAGTACGCATACCCATTGATCTCTACCTCAGTGGGTTCAGTTGTGGCTTCTTTGTAAGGAGCAGTACCTGGGACAAACACTGCTTGTTTTGAACTTGTTCTATCAGTAACTGCTTTTAGCTGAGCATTGATCGTTTGTTCCGACTCTAGTGTAGGAGTAACAGAGCTTATATCACCGTACTGTTGCTCAGTAATTTGATCGCCCACCATTTGTTCTTGACCACGCTCAAGAAACGCTTGGGCTTTATTCATAATATCAGCTGAATTAACAGCAGATACGGTTCCGCTTAATGTACCTCCTGCACCTCCAATAGCACCACCGCCAAAGAATCCAGCAAAAGCAGATTCAGCTAGACGTAACTGAGCTTCCTGCATAGTAAACTCATCGTCCATCTGCATACGGTTTAAAACACCAATACCTTCTTGGACGGTTTCAGTACCACTTTCAATCAAAGCACCGCCTACCGTGCTTCTAGCAATATCAGAAGCTAACTTGCCGTACCAGCTTTGATCGTCAATAGCACGAGACTTAGCTACTTTACCAAAGAGTTTAACTAAACCAACTTCACCAAGAACCCCAACAGCTGCTTGCGGTGTTGCTACAGCTAAAGCACGTAAAGCTTGGTCTTTGTCGGGTTCTCTACCAGACTCAAGGGCTTCAGAAAACGCACCCCCTGCTAGTGGTGGATACTCTGCAGCAAAAGCACCACCTATAGCTCCTCTACCTATATCTCTTCTGAGTAAACGATAAGACTCTTCAAGTAATTCTTTTTCATCAGGAGTTGCTATATCTTTAGCGGCACGTTCAGCAGATTCAGTAATTAAACGTTTAGCAGCGGCTCTATTTCCAGCAGTTATAATACCTCTGCCTAACCCTGCTACTAACGCACCAGTACCTGCGCCAGCAATAGAAGTAACTGCAGAAGGAAAAACTTGGCCTCCTGCTTTGACCGCTTGAGTAACAAAACCGCTAAAAGTAGGGGCATCTAAGAACTCTTCAAAAGTATCTATCCCTTGTAGATAGTCTGAAGCATAAGTTTCTCTAACACGAGCTTTTCTTATATTAGCTGCGGCTGCTTCTTCATCCCCTGTGAGGGTATTATAGATACCTTTAAAATTTTCAAACTCAGTTTGTAATCCAGTAAGCCCTGCATCAACCCCCCTAACAAAAGTTTCACCTAAAGTAGCAGGTCCTAATGTACGGCTATCAACCATCTCCATGTCAGGACGGGCTGGCAGTTCCCTATTAGCAGACTCTTCAAAGAAACGGTTAAGTATCTCACTCACTATCAGTCCTTGTACGTTTCTTTGCGTTATCTAAACCAATAGATAGGACAAGATTAACTAACTCTTCTTGACCTTTAAGTGCATCTCTTAATTGGTCTACAGTTAAAGAAGCATCTCTGCCTGAAGGACCTCTATAAATTATACCTGTTACATCCTCTAGTTTAGTGTCATTGGTGACAATGTTCTCAACATTAAAATCATCAGACTGTACATTAACGCCACCAAGCCACGTATTGTCTCCAGATACCCTACCTGTATACGCAGAGAGTAAAGAACTAAAGCTTTTCACTAATTCTGCTTTAATTTGTGGAGATAAATTTGTCCTTAATGCTAGTGTCCTTTGAAGCTCCCTCATCCGTAACAGAGCTTTCTGCCCAAAAGTTTCGCCATCTTCATCAGTAGCATCAGGATCAAAACTACCATCAGCCATTCTAACAACAAGGCGATCAACTTCACCGAAAGTCTTAAATAAATTTGTTCTGTCTGTATCAGATAAATCTTTATCATTTCTCAGAAGTCTTTCAAGCTTTCGTTGGTCTAACCGTAACTGTCTTTCTCCTTGATCAAATTTTGCAATATCAAGCGGCATTGCTCCAAAGTTACTGCCTTGAACAGTACCTAATAGAGCTTCTACAAATTGTTCTTTTGCCTTTTTAGTTGGGGCAAGAGCTATTGCAACAGCACCTTGAATAATTAATTGGTCTGTAGGTTGTTTACCTGAAAAATCTCCAATATTCCTTATATTATTGGCTTTAATAACTTTATCAGCAGCTGCTATTTCTCTTTCATCAAAGCTAAGTACGCCCCCTTCAACAGCTTCATCCATCTGCCTAATAACACTTTTAACAAACTCAGCATCTTTATCTTTAAATGGATTAATCTTGTCATCAGGGTTATAAATGTCTTTAACCTTTTTAGACAGGCTTTTATAGGCTTCAGTACGCATTGCCTCCGTTGTGACACCTGCTTTAAGTAGCCGTACCTTTTCTTCATTTAACGCTGCAAGTTGATTTTTCTGATCCTCTGTAGGATTGTTAATGCTTTCTAACAAAGAAATCTCTTTATCAACAGCACCCATAACGTAATCTGAGTATTCATCATTTGCTTTATTAAGCTTTTTAACTGCTTCTTTTCTTTGTTCTATTAGCTGATCTCTTCTGTTCTGATAGCCTTGTTTTAAACCAGCACGATCCTCTTTCTCTATTAAATCGTTAAGCTTTTGAATGTCTTCATCAAAAGCTTGTACACCTATTGGAGAGGCAACTTTACTCCCCCGTCTGGGTTTCTCTCTTTCGTTACCTGCTAGTCGTGCTTGTTCTTCTTTTAGGTTGGTTAACTTTCTATTAGATACTCGTCTTTTGCCACCTTTTTGCATCCTTGGCGCAGTTGGATCACCAACAACAAGTTTTTCTCCTAAAGAAGAAACTGTAGCAGAGGGGCTTTCTTTTGTTTCATCCTCTGCAAAAACTCTGTTTTCTAAAGCATCTATCTTTGCAAGTTCTTCTGGTTGATCTGCATACGTTTGACGTAACAGTTTTAACTGAAACTCGTACTTATCCTTGCCTTTCAGGTCGGTCATTATGTCTACTAACTCACGTTCCGTAGCAGCATCACGAGAGTCCCGTATTGCGCTTTGGGCAGATGCAGAAAGTTCTTGTTTAGCCTCTACTGAGTCACCATAAGTTCTTTCCGATAACTGGCTTGCAAAACCAATTTGAGACATTAATTGTGAACCCCTCGGGCCAGCTTCTTTAATAAGCAAGTTAAATCGCTCATTTAAAAGACTAAATATCTTATCTTCTGAAAATGTTAAAACGGGGGCATTAGGGTCCATAGAACCACCCTCAGTTGCAACCCCTTCTCCACCAGGAATAGGAGATCCATCAGGATTAACCCTAGAGCCTGTTATTATATACATAGGTTTCCCATCGGCATCTTTTATGTTGTCATTTAGTTCTGGTGCGCCAAAAAGAAAATTGCCATCAACTCCTTCAGCTTTTACACCACTGTTAATTGCAAGTTGCGCTAAATCTTGTAATTTTCCTTCCCGAAAAAGTTTTTTGGCTTTGTCATTTAAAACCAACTCCCCCGTACCATCATCAATAGAGAGTAGCCCTTTGTTAATGAACTCCCGTTGAAGTGTTGCAATAGACTCAAAATAGCCTTCTTCTTTAGCAACTTTTTCTTTCTCAAATGCAAGTCTTTCTTCTCCAAGTGCAGTTTGTCTGTCTTGTGAGGCAATGGCTCTATTCTGCCTTATCATACCTAACACTTGCTCCATTACTCTGCTCATCAGTATTCCCCTAAATAAACGGCAGCATCATAATGGCAGCAGCACCTAAACCGCCTATCGTGCTGTATTTGTTAGCTTTATACTGCGCTCTAGCTTGACTGTAAGCATTCTTTCTTTGTGTTGCATCGGCAGCAGCACTACCTAATTGTTGTAAGCTACTACGATTAACACCCTGCCCAATGTTAATTAGATCACCTAAAAGCTTTTGATTTGCATCACGCTGAGCAATACGAGCATCAGCAATAGATTGAATACCGCCTAATGTAGTTCCACGCCTAAGATTACGTTCCATTTCACGTTGTTGTGCAGGAGTCAGTGCTGCTCCATAACGTGATACATTCCGTTGGGCTATGTCACGAGTTCTTTGTTCAGCCATCTGTGCATCTTCTCTAGCTGAGTCAATCAAGCTAGTGTCTGTGCTGGCTTTTTCAAGTAACTCTTTTTCAAAGTCTCTATAGTCTCTAACGTAATCAAGATAATCTTGCCGTGTTATATCAGCATAGACTTTATCAGGGTCATTTACTGGAGCTAAACCAGCACTGTCTGACATAGGCTGAGCTTCTTCAAACTCCCCTGTTTTTGGGTTATACCGTTTTCCACGGTAATTATGTCCTCCAGGTCCAGCCATTATGTAGTCTCCGTAGGATCAACTTTTTTACCAAACATACCGCCTTCACCAAAAATCCCTTGTTTTTGATTAAAGGCTTCCATACCTGCTATTGCTAATCCTGCACCTGCGTCAAATTTAGCAGCAGATACTTGTTCTCTTGCTCTAGCTCTTTGCAATGCTTGAGAAGTCGCTAACCTAGATGCTTGTGCCATACCAGATTGAGCATCAGCAGCTTGCCCTCTAGCAGTACCAAGCACACCAGTAGACATTTGATTTCTGACTGCTGCAGCAGCTTCATCAGCTTTTTGTAGCTGACCACTAATTGCCGCTGACCTATCTCCTACACGAGAAACATCTGTCGCTTGACGGAAGTTAACCACAGAAGGTCCTGTTAAAGCTTGCATAGTATCGGAGTTTGCTCTGCCACGAACAGACTCTTCAAACTTATAGTTCTTTGCCATGTCACGCATTTCGCGTAACTTAGGGGCATAATTCTGATCAAAGAATACTTTTTCAGCCCTTGCTACAGCAGCACTAGCCTTCTCCGCTTCAGAAGGTTTATAGTCTTCTTGTTTAGGTTTACCACCCATTAAACTCTCCTTGTATAAACAGAATGATCTAACTTCCATCCTGCGTCTAACCACCGTTGCGTAAACGGCTTTGGTGTACGAACTTCTAGTTCTATGTACCCTGCCTTACTTGCTTCCTCAGAGAAAAAAGTCATGTATTTTAATACACAATCTTTCCCTCTTTCTTCTGCCCATGCTATCCAAATCAACAAAGTTGACGTTCTTGCATACTCGTCTTTTAAACCAGTAGTTATAACAAACCCTTCTGGAGCTACCCATAACTGTGCCTCACCGTTAACACAAGCTGCGTACACATCTTCTGGTATAAAAGTTAATTGTTTCTGGTCCTCTAATATCTCCTGTATTCCGTCCCTAACCCAATGCCAATGATCCCTAATGTCAGCTAACTGTGGCTCATCGGATCTCTCTTCCATACCTGTTTCTCCTCCTGTTTAACGGTAGGAATGGTCCACCGTATCTCACTTTCCTAGCTACGCCAGTGTCAGATTGCTGCGCTTTACGCTCTGCTTCTACTAACCCAACGTTATATAATGACCTGTAAACATCTGCACCTTGAAAATCAGTCCAATCACGGCTTGGCATACGTAACAATCGGAACAAAGTTCCATTTACAATCGCTTCTCTATAGTCATCCATGATGTCATCGTTACAACTGGTTGACGTATGCAACGGTTTTAACTGAACTCGTAGCCTTGTACTGTTTGCCGTTGTTTCATTAGGTACAGGTACAAGATAAAACAGTGAACGAGACTGTTTAACAAAGTATTCAGGCGTACCATAGTAAGAAGGCTCACGCCATTTAGGTTTACGCTCTTCTAGTAATGAAGTTGAAATAGGCTCTAAAGCATCTCCATTAAACAACACCCACATAATTTTATGGACTGCGGTATCAGTGGGAGGTTCAAGATCATACTCATAAATGCCAGATACCGTTGTAATCGGGTCTAACTCAGCCTGATATACCCCAGCTTTTTCGCATAGCTCAATAACTGCAGATCGAATATTAGACTCTATTAGAGAATCAGGGCAGTTTTGAACCATTGGTATAATATCAGGCAGTAAAGATTCATATGTAGCCATTAGTTAACCCCCATCCCACGCATAGTTGCAGCTTGTGCCTGATTACCTGCATCTAAATTAGGAGTCGTAGTTAAATCAATTTGAGACTTACCAGTAACAGAAGTAATAAATAAATTATAATGTGAACTTGCTCGTTGTTGATTACCTACAAACTCAGTATCTTTCATGTATGCCATGTATAAAACATAGTTCATTACGGCATTTGCAAAAAGATCAGGCACAGTAAGGTTGCCATTTGCAGCTACTGTCGCTGGATTAGCCGAATAAATAATTTCTAAAAAAGAAGAAGCCCCACTAGCAACCCCAGGATAAACATAATAGTTACGAGGATTTTGATCTTCATACATATAGTGCTTAATCAAAGAGCCGTGTTTAGCATCGCCTTTTACAGTAGGGTCATGCCAAGATGGTTGTATTGAATCTAGTGAATCTCTTGAAACTAAACGAGTAGCTCGTTTCCCTGTGCCTACTCTTGTACCTGTATTAACCTGAAAGCCCATTCCAGCATGTTGCGTACAGTAGGTGTATAGCGTAGGTGCGCCAACTGCAACGGTAATCTTCGTGAATGCCGTACCAGATCCAGGTGTGCCTGACGTTGTTACGCCTGTTGTATACTCAGAACCACCGCCATGTGAGCCATTAGCCGTTGTAGAAAACCGTAGCGGATGCCCACTATTACTAGAGTGAGACTGATCAAAGGTATAAGTGCCGCCTTCTTCAAGCGTTAATGTTTGAAAAGAACCGTCAGTATAAAACTTGTTACCACTGTCATTAACTACAGTTACAGTGTACGTCTTTTCAATCATCGCCATATTGCGTACTACACGGAGCAAACGATTACCGTCATCAGGTATCGTTTGTTTAGTGCCTTCAACTAACGCAACTGTTGCATTAGTAGCAGTTGCATCAGGCTTTAATAACGCTATTTCTCTCTGAGCATCATTAACCCAAAGCACTAATTCATTAGTAGAAGACCAGCGAATACCAGCTGTATCTTGAAGCGTCTGTTGAACTCTATCTAAAACACTTTGAACTGTAACAGTCATTTATCACCTATCTAAATAGGCTTGCCATGCAGCTTCCCTTTCATCTGTCGCCACAGTGCGACCAGCAACTCGATTAACAGCGGCAGCTTTTGGAGAGTTATCTGCTTTAAAATCTTCAGGATTACTCTCATTAACAAGCGTTTCTATGGCAGCTACTACAGTGTCTAAGTCCTCAAAAGTTTTAGGCTCATCATTAAGATTAATCTCAATGTCAGTATCCATTGCAGCAACTTCTTCTACCCAAGTTTCAGCAGGTTCTTCAGCCGATTCCACAACTGGTTCAGGTGCGCCTGATAATTTAGCCCCCATCTGTAATGCAACGGAACCTATTTCATCAGAAACTTCACGCTCAACTCCTGCTTCAAATAAAACAACTGCCCCACTAAGTAGTGCTACTCGTAGATCAGCTTCAGAAACTACCTTCATACGTACTCCTTACTTCATTTTAGTAGTGTATCTCTTACCATCCCAAGTAAAAGTCTTTTTACCTGCTGCTCTAGCTTTAGCAAAAGCAGACCTAAAACTTCCTGCGGCTGCAGATTTCTTCTTGTAAATCCCATACTCACCGCCTTTTGTTTTAACGGACCCAACTTTATCCCGTTTTTTACTTAGCATAACAGCACGCGGATTAGTATTTGTATCAGAAATAATATTGCCACTGGTTGCTCTTCCAGTTGCAGTCGCTTTTTTAGGGGCAGCGGCCTTACGCTTTGCAGCAGCTTTTGCCCTTGGGTTAGCTGCAGCCCTTGTAGTTTTAGATTTAGATTTAGCTTTCTTTTTTACTCTTCCACTTCTTCCATACGCCATGAGAATCCTCCCGATTAAAATGAGTCCTCCCCCGAAAGAGAGGACTCGATAGGTTTTATCCTACAATGAGGTACATAGTTAATGTACCAGAGGTAGCACCCGTAGCAGGTCCTGCTTGTACTGTCACATCAATTGTGTCATCAGCAGTAAATGTTACTGGGGCAGTTGCTGTACTACCGTGAGTAGCGTTACCTATTGCAAGGCTAGAGGCTGTACCGCCAGCTTGACCAATAGTTGAGCCATCAATGATAGAAGCAGCTGCGCCACCATAACCAACGTCTAGGACGATAGAAGGTGAGCCACCAGTGTCAAGGTCAGTCGTAGTTAAGATAGCACCGTATACTGTCTCACCTTTAAACACATCAACCATCTGAATAATATCAGCGGCTGAGAGTGCAGCAGTGATTGAGTAGGAGGCTACCCGAACTCCCAGATTGCCTTGGGGAAAGTTCTGGAACGCAGAGTTGCCAGATACAGAGTCAGATGTAAATGTCGCCATTTGTCATTCCCCCTTATTGAGCAGTATCAAGAGCGATAACACCAAAGTCCTGAACGGAGCCGCTGTGATCACTGTTGTACTTAGGTTTACGGAGGCCAAAGATTTTGCCTATTGAGATACCAGCTTGGTTCTCATAGTCAAAAGTATCTTCAACGATTTCAGGCAACCCAATGTCAGCCATAGCGAGGGACTGTGCGCCACAGAACAAAGCTCTTGCACCTGTTACGTCAGCGTTTGAACCCCACTTGTAGCCAGCTGCACCAGCATTAGAGCTAGTACCAGAGGTTGCGCCAGATGTGTTGTAAACATGACGGAACTCATGGACCATTACGCCATCAACCATCAAGCTAGAAGTGCCTGAGAACAGTTCGTTCTGAGGTCCTCTAATTGAAGCTTGTCTGACGTTAGCCAAGAAGTCTGAGTCAAGTTTAAGATCAGCCATCTGAGAAGGCGTTACAAATAAATGGAACACCTCTTGGTTTCCTGCAGCACGCATACCACGGATATAGTTATCCTTGGCATAGGCTTTTAGATCAACAATATGTCGATACTTCAGAACGTCAGTAGCAGCTACTGCAGTAGTGTCACCTGCTGCAAGGTCATTGCCATTGACTCTTCTGTGCCTGTCACCTGTAGGAGCAGAAACATCAGAAGAAAACTCAAGGTCTGCCAAATCATGTCCTGCTGTTGGAGATGCATTTCTCAATGCGCCATTTGTTTTGTTGGTGTAAGCAATACCAGAAAGCGTTAAAAACGCCAGCTGGTCTATTCGATCAGACATAGCATATGCTAGTGCATCACGAGATTGCTCACGGAAGTTAACAACACTCTTCTGGTCAGCCAATCTACCAGACATGCGGTTTGCAAATCGTAGCTGATCTAGCTCGATGGTGATGTCAAAGCTTCTGAGTGCTTCTTCATTACCTTCCAGAGTGTTGTCACCAGTGATACCATCACCTGTCATATCCGCTAATAGCGTAATGACTGCTTTAGTACCCTTCTCATTCTTTGTTAATTCGGTTACACGCTGAACCATAGCGTTCTGACCAGCCCCTGCGAACTGATTAATAAACGACATGTTACGTGCAACTCGCCAAAAGTCGCGTGACCAAGCGGTTAATTGGTTGCTAGTCAGCGACGCAAAGTTAGTAAGAGCCATTTCGGTTCTCCATTATGCGTTACACTTTGGGCATAAGCCCACCCTAGCCGTCTTATGGTACGGCTAATCCGTTTCCTCGTATCGTGAGGTACGTCTTAGCGCAAATTTGAACAAGGCGCGACCCTTGGAACCTTTAACGTCTGTCAGACGAGTGCGTTTTTACCGTGTACGACACGCTCTGATATCGTTCAGAGGTACGAAAGTCTGTATATTAGTAACACTCAACCAACTTGGTCAAGCTATTTTCTGTGTCTTCTCGTTTTTCTCGCTATTTTTTTAGGTTGAGCAGAGAATTGCTTACCTTTTTTAGTATCTGCCTTCTTTTTTCGGTTAGTTGCAGCTTTTTCTTTCTTTGTTAAACTTTTTTGTGCGCTATCAGGCAAGTATCTTTCCCCTGAAGCGTTTGGTCCTTGCGTACTGTTCCTACCAGAGCTAGTTCGCCACCTTTGCTTGGTCCATTTCTTTAAACTTTTCTGGGATTTTTTTAAAGCCATTTACTTTTTCTTCCGTTTTTTCAACTTCTTAAAGTCTGCGCCTGTAATTTTGTCCCTTGGTTTAGCTACCCTAGCAAGTTTCTTTTGCTTTGAAGAATATTTTTTAAAAGGCATTAGCTTTTATAACCTCCTCCAGCTTTTTTATAAGCACGAGCCAGCATTTGCGCTTTGCGTCCACTCCATTGCCCAGGTCTACCGCCTTTTCCACCTGCTTTTATCTGTTCAAATAGGCGTTTTCGCATAGTGGGCTTGGTGTAATTACCTGCTTCGTTAACTCGTGACTTAGATTTTGGCTTGGCTTTAGCTTTTGACTTACCAGTTCTACGATTTACCATTACTTACCCACCTTTTTCTGAGCTTTCTTATGGGCAGCAGTAAAACTAGCCCCTGCTTTCATCTCTTTACGCATCATAGCCATGTGCTTTGCGCTATGATGCACCGAATGTTTCTTCAAAGTAGCCTCTTGCCGTGCCGTTAGCTTCTTTGCAGTAGGTTTTTTCTTCATATTAGTAGCCCATTCGCTTTGTAGGCTTCTTCTTTTTTGCATTTGCAGCTGCTGCTCTTGGGTTAGGTGTTGTCCTCTTTTTTCTTTTTATCTTCTGCATTGATTTTTTGAAGGCACCTTTTCCTTTCTTTGCGTATTTATTATATGCCATAGCTCTTTACTCCTAAGTTATTGATATTACTACCATTTTACTTTGTGTGACCAATATCGCGCAGATAATTTAGAAGGATTAGCATCTTGTGCATTGTGTCGCGCATAATATGACCTTTTTCTAGCCTTATCTTTCGCTGATTTTGGATTTTTCCCAGCACCACGGACCCCTTGCTGACCAAATCGGATTGTTTTTACTTTGTCACCTTGTTTTGCGACAACAACGTGGGATTTAGTGGGGTGGTTTGGTGTGCGTTTTGGCTTGTTATAACCAGATACACCAGCCCGTGCTAATCTAGGATCTTTCTTTTTAGGCATTACAAGACATCTCCTCTAAGCCTTTTCAAAGTCGCTTCGGGCAAAGCGTCAAACTCTTCAGCTGTCATGTTGTGTACGTCTAACGCTTTCTCGCCCTTGGCTGCAGAGCTTTCTCCTGGTAATTCAGGCGGTTGAGAGTCAGCTGCTTTTAGTTTTTTACTAACCTGAGAGCGTTTTTTCTGCTCTTTGGCCTTACCCAAAACAGGAACTTCTGCACCTGTAGAAGAATCTATCATATTATTTTTTTGAAGAACATAAGTTGTCGCTTCTTCCAGTGCTTCTACAGGATTCTGTCCTGCAGAAATAAACCCTGTCATAAATTTATTCACCTCATCGGTCAGTTCTTTATTGTACTCAGGAGAACTAGAGTCAAATATAGGAAAAGCTTCTTCAATTGCAGAAGCCGCATCACGTATAGCTGTTTCAGTAGAACTACGAGTTACTTTAGATTCAATATCTTTTGTTAACTCTGTTTCTATTTGAGTGCGTTGCGCTTGCCTAATTTCCTTACGGATAGCTCTTGCTTTGTCCTTATCACCATCAAGCACAGCATCCATGTATTCATCTTCTTTTGCGTCAAAGTCATAAGCATCAGGGGCTTCTTCAGCCGCTTTCTCTGCTTCTTCTGTTTGTGCAATCCGTTTCTTTAACGCCTTGTTCTGTGCAAGCACTTCATCAAGCCGTGATTTAGGGATCATAGGAGACTTTGTTTCTTTTTTCTCAGGTGCTTCTTCTTTCTTTTCTGCTTCTTCTGCTACAGCTTCTTCTGTTTCATGTGAAACATCTTCTTCTGCTTCAGTTTCAGCTTCTGTTTCTTCCTCTACTTCAGCTTCTGTTTCTTCCTCTACTTCAGCTTCTGTTTCTTCCTCTACTTCAGCTTCTGTTTCTTCAGCCTCTTCGCCAAAAGCAAAGTTCATATCAAGGTCATCACCTTCTTGCGCTTCTATCGCATCAGCCCCAGGCATAGTCTCATACTTGATTGTTTCTTCGGTTGTATCTTTAGCTTGTTCACTCATTGAATAGTCCTTTAGTTAGGTAAATTTTCTGGGGTACGCATATTAGGTATATCAGTCTGCGTTGATTTCTTTGCAGCCGTCTGCATTGCTGTAGCAGCAATACGTGCAGCTGCGCTGGTGTTTTGTTGATTTGTTCTAACTTGATTCGTTGCTGCTGATAATTGTCTACGCAGTTCAAGTTCTTCCTGCTTCATTTGCATCTTGGCTTGAAGCTCTGCTATCTTCATTTGCGGTTGAACTTGAGCCGTATCCTGAACCTTAGACATATTAACTGCTGTGTCTGATTGGAGTTTCTGAACTTCAGCCTCCATCTTCGCAAGCTCAAGCTGCACTTGCTGCATAGCAAGTTCTTGCTGTATCGCCATTGCTTCTGCTTGTTCTGGTGTCGGTGGTGCTTGGCCCGTAAGAGTACGGATGCGTTGCGCCAACTCTTCTTTCTTAGCAAGATGTGAATACTGAATAATTGCATCATCAGGTATCGCCACACCCACTTGTCGTAAGTTGAGTGCTTCAGCAAACTGCACCTCATCAAACGAATCACGAGCAGGAGCAGTCGATACAATTACGTCATACTCACCTAACGTCAAGTCGTTTATAATCTGGCCTTCAGGTGTTTCAACGTTAATCGCCACTTCTTCTCTTGGCTGCATAGGCATATCTTCATTTGTCACCATGATAACTCTTTCTTCTGTATAGAAGGTTTGCAACAAATTAAGCACACGCTCTGCCAGATACTGACGAGTCTTTCGCAAGTTATCCAGCGGAACCTGAATCATTATGACCCCACGGTTCTGCTTTGCTTGGATCGCTACGCCACTGACTTCAGCAGAATCTGACCCCAGCATAGAGTCGTTGATACCAGAGATCGTCTGTATGTTCGCAGCAGCTTTCTGCCCGATTCGGTCTAGCCCCGTAGGTATTTGATTTGGTTGGATTTTTACGGGAGGGGTAGAGCCACGGTTGTACTCCAGCACCAGCCCTGTTTCTGCGCCATGCTCCTCAAGGTCATCTGCTTGCATACCAACCAATGAGCCACTTTCTACCATCCAGCCGCTGTTTGCAGTGGTGTTGACGATGTGTAGTTCTTGGCTGGCAATCTTATTAAGTTGTTCTTGCGGTGACAGTAAGTTACGCACCATACCAAACGGACGGCCCCTACGGAAATACGCAAAGAAAGGCACAACAGTAAAGTCATTGTAAGGAGAGAAGTCATCATGCAGCACCACTCTATCAGCGGTCACTGTCCAACGGACCTTGCGCTTAACTTTAGAAATAACGTTTAATCCGTATTTTTTTGCAAACTGTTTAGTCTTTCTATCGCCCCATGCTTCAGGTACGTCCCTTTGGTCCCCTGTGTTTGGGTCAACAAAACAATCAACACGCTGTAGCTTTTTGTATTGCCGTTCTATGACTCTAACGGAGCGCACATTTCTGTAGTCATCTTCACTTGGCACGCCTGACCCAAAGTAGTCATCAGTCGGGTCAAGATCACCGAATCGAGTTTCTTCATACTCAATACTGTCACGCCCGTAACTGTTGCCGTTCTCAGCGACAAAGCGGATCTTCTCTGCCTTGTCTTTGCCGTATAGCTCTTGTATCTCGTCAAGCGTCATCCAACGAGTTTCAAAAAACTCATTCCAAGTTGTCGGGTCAGAGTCTTTGGCATCAGGGTCAATCAGTATATCAAGTGGATCTTTTGCAGTGATGCGTATCTCACCTTCAACGTGATCGCTGAAATCCATACGCACATCAAAGTACCCACGCCCGTCCATGATCAGGCCGTCACTGAATACCTGCTGCTCCACCCAATCCAACTTGTTGTTATCAGCAATCTGCATAAACAATTTATTGAGTGTTATCGCAATCTCATTGTCACCGCCCCTTCTGGGCTTAAACTTAATGTCGGCCCTACGAGTGGCTTGCTCACCCAAGACGGTGTTGATAGTAGGTAAAATAGTATTAATTGTTAATGCAGGTCGGCCTTCTGCTTCAAGGTTCGCTATATCCTGTTCGTCCCATTGATCGCCTCTATAGAAAGCATCGCATCGTTTTGCCATCTCAATGTAATCGAGATGCCCATTATCTCTTGCTCTGGTGTATCGACTCCATTGCGTTGTTGCAATTTCTTGCTCTTCTGCTGGAGAAACATTTCTACCTTTAATCTGCGCCATTGTTATGCACTCATCGATGACTTGGTTCGTTCAGGCTTCATTAGATAATTTAACCTGTCGCGCCAACTGGGTGTATGAATTACAGGGGCTTGATAGCTAGAAAATTCGGTCATCATCAGGCCCAGCCACGCCAATGCGTCTACTTGGTCATCATGTATGCCACTTGGGAAACGCAACAACTCTGCAACTAGCGGTCCTGTGAAGATCGCATCTTTCGGGAAATACACCATTCCTTGTTGCATCCGTCCCTGTATTGCTCTTGCCCTAGCTTCTTTGTCTCTTCTACCTGTCTTCAAGTCCTTGATATATATCTCGTATAATCCTCTCTCCCGTATCCGCTTCTCCAAAAACGGACCTAATGCCATTTCAATGTGTCCTTTCTCAATGCCCACCATTGATGGTTTCCATTCTTCGTAGAGGTCAAGTATGCGCTCTACGATCTCGAAACCGTCAAATCTACCACGCACCGCATCAATAACAAAGAGTTCGTCCATGTCATTGACTCCTATGACCATGCCTACGGTATAGTCGTTGCGGTCACGTTTTCCTATCGCCAGATCCCAAGCGCAGTAGTAACGCATAGCATCTAGGTCAATTTCGTCCATATCATAATACTGAATCATGTCACGGGTGAAGTATTCGCCATCATCTGATACTGGGTTCTGCTGATACAGCGCAGACCAATCACGAGGCCCCACTGCACTGCGAATCTGGCTCAAAGCTTCTAAACTGTATCTTTCTGGGTGGAGTGCTTCTCCATGATCACGATATTCTTCTTTCTCTTCTGCGATGGCAGGGTAGCGTACAACTTCCCAAACGTCACCGCCCTCATCAGACGCTTTAAGCAATCGCCCAGCCAAGTCATCGTCATGCCAACGAGTAAGTATGACCAGAATGCCCCCACCAGGAGCCAATCGGGTATAGGCTGTGGAAGTGTACCAATCCCAGTTAGCCGATCTATTATTCTCCGACTCACTGTCCTCACGGTTCTTGATAGGATCGTCAATAACGAGAACGTGCGCTCCTTTACCCGTGATACCACCGCCAACACCTGCAGCCACATAGCCGCCACCGCCTGTAGTCAGCCACGCTTCAGCCGACTGCGAATCTGGGTCAAGGCGTGTTTGAAACGCTGTTTTGTAAGTTGGCTCACGCAACAGTTGACGAACTTTACGACTGAATCCCATAGCCAACGAGCCTGAGTACGAACACGAGATAAATTCGTGTTCAGGATTCCTGCCCAAGTGCCAAGCTGGGAAGGAGACAGATGCAAGCGTACTTTTTCCATGACGAGGCGGCATAAAGAGCATAAGCCTTGGAGACTTTTTTGCCACCACATCACGACTGAATTGTTCCAAGCGTCTGCAAATATCTTTATGAACCCACCCTGCTTGGTAATCTGCGTTAAACCGTTCAACAAACGGGAGTAACCTCTTGCGAGTAAGGATTCGGAGGGCGAGTTCTTTTCTTGCTTTGTCTTCAACGCTTAACTCCTCTGTTATTTCTTGTGTTTGAGTGGGTGCTGGTGCAGGAAGTGACTCTGTTCGATCAGCTTTACAGTAGACGCAAACGCCATCTGTGCCACTAAACAGAGTTTCTACGTGAAAATTGGTGCAAACGTTGCACTGCTTTTTAATCACTTAGGCTCCAGATACGCAGTTTCTCTCCCTGCAATCTCCAGTAATTCCTCATCAGTCAGTCGCTCCAACTGCTTAGCAGTCGTATTGATGCTAATGTTCACCTGCGTAGCATTATCTGGCTCTCCTAGCCCGTGCAACTTGACCAAAGAATCTACTGTGTTCTTCATCTCTGTTGCATTCGCTGCCGCAGTATATGCTTCCATATACATCTGGTGTGCGTTGTTGCGACTAAATCTGACTTCTTCTCGCATCTGTTCCCGAAAATACTCTAGTGCTTTAGCTACTTTCGGTAACTTTGATGCGTTGAGCGCAGCGGTGTATGTGCCATACCCTGCTGAGCGACCTGCTGCAGCCACTGTCATGCCACTGCTAATCATTAGCACCAGCCGTTCCTGTTGCACGGTCAACTCGCCAAGCTGTAGGCCCATGTAAGGAACATGAGATTCAAACTCAGCATGAGGCATTTCTGCCAAATCAGCGGATAAAGGGTTCTCCACTTCGCTCATCAGCGCATCTTATACACAAGAACCTATTATGCACAAGGGTCTAGGAAAAATTTTGCAGAAAAAAATTTGAAAATTTATTCTGAATCGCTGAGACATCATCTCCCCCTTCTGCCATCCGCTACACCGTTCCCCGATTTCTGCAGTTGTGGAACCTTGTATCGCATTGCCAACTGGAACCTTGTCGCTCAGTAACCCCCCTGATCGACAAGAAAGCTCGACTTCGCTCGCTTTAGTATGGTGTTTGTTATGAGCAAAGTCGCTCGTAACTGATAAGGAGCCAGATATGGCAGATAAGAAAGAAGTAGAGTTCGTAGATGGAATGGTCGTCAACGCAGTCAGCGCAAAGGGACCCTCGTGGATCAAGCAGAAGCTCGGCATCAAGATCGACACTCTGATCGAGCAGCTGGAAGCCGCCAAAGCAGAAGGCGAAGAGTGGTTCAACGTAGACATCTGCGTTTCTAAGCAAGGCAAACTCTACGCTAAGCGTAACACATGGAAGCCAAACTCCGCTAAGAAGGCAGCTTCCTAACATCAACCCACTAACACGGTCCCTCGCTTGAGGGGCCAAGGAGGTCTCAATGAAATTACTAAAGATGGACGGTGAATGGTATGCGTTATACCAAGGTCATCTAGGTCGTGACGTAGAAATGGGCGAAGCCATGCGAAAGTGCTGCATGGCTTACTGCCGCTGGACGTTGTTCCCAAGGTCTACTCATTCCGAGTAGACCAACCGTTCGGGGTTGGGGGGAGGATGTGCGTGCGATTCAACTTCACCGACTAACTGATAAACGTTTCTCGGCTGAAGTTTAGTGTGTGTAGTGAACTTACAATTTTTATGGAGATGACAATGCAAGATTTTACGAAAGAGTTCTTAGCGGTGGCGCTACCCTTCATTACCTCTACAGTGGTTAGCTTAATGATGATAATCACGGTAGGTAAGGTGTGGTGGAGTACGTCACCAATACTGGCGCTGTTCTTCTGCTTGATAGCTACAGCAGGAACAGTCACATCAATGGTCGTTACATTCGTGGTAATAAAGGAGAACCTAGAGAATGGCTAAAGAAACAGAGAACCAAAGCAACAAAGTTGACGAAGCAATAAAGAAATATGGGCCAAAGGTCAAAGCAGCAGCAAATGCGGCTGCAACTAAAGCTAAACCTTACGCACAATCAGCGTGGCAATACGCCAAGGAGAACCCAGGTGACGTACTACTGGGCTTCATAGGTGTAATGCTATGGGACATTGACGACTCTCTCGATGAGATCGAAGATTCCACTAATATATCGGCTTATGTCGATGCTTCTAACTACGTAGACGGGGGGCGCTAAGCCCCTTTTTACGGGGGAGGGGGCAGGATGTGCGTGCCTATGGACCACAGCCCCACGCTGCCGAGCGTGCCCCTCCGTGTGCCATGTGTGCCAAGTGTGTGCCACCCGTGTGTGCCAACTACAAATCACATAACCCTTTGATTCCTATACACTTTGTAAAATGTGTGTCTTGTGTGTCAGGTTTTTTGTTTTGTAGTTGGTATATACAGGTGGTTTTTTGATTCAAAGGACCTGTTTTTACAAAGTTTTTTAGAAAAACGAAAACCAAAGAAAAAGTAGACACACATGGCACACAGTTGATTTTACTAAGAAAAAGCTGGCACACATGTGGCACACATCCAGACACACAACACCAAATAAGACACACAACAACGGGACACTGAACCACTGATGAACGTTTCTCGGCTGAAGTTTGGTGTGTCTTTTACATCAATTGTTTTATATGTAAGGAGCAGTAAATGACAAAAGATCAAATGATAGAACTCGAAATCGTACAAATAGCAGAGTTCGCTTTAGACCACCCAACCGATTGCATTCATCCCAAACATGGCCCACTAACCACTTCTATCATAGCTCAAGTATTAGATTTGAGCGATGAACGCTTGGCAGAAATACGAGAGCGTATAGCCGCTAAATTGCAAGCAACTCAGAATATCAATTACTAGGAGCAGAAGAATGAGTGATCAAATCGAAAAAATGAAAGAGTACCAAGGGC
>Ga0310343_10000465_pt1 | contig 19288 bp, 17 predicted proteins | sample HC15DNA2025_MG_FD_203519 | JGI IMG/M metagenome (GOLD analysis project Ga0310343, IMG submission 203519) | Marine microbial communities from station ALOHA, North Pacific Subtropical Gyre - HC15-DNA-20-25_MG | ecosystem: Environmental > Aquatic > Marine > Oceanic | place: Pacific Ocean: North... | reverse complement strand
CCTGTAGCTGGAAATTACTATATGTTTTTTAAAATATTATCACAGGCTGGTAATATTGGAAGTGGTGCAGCTGCACAAATAAGAATTAATAGACAACCTAGTGGAGGATCAAACGCAACTATACCAAATAGTTATCAATATGGTAACACTGCTCATGTTGCCGGTGAACACTTTTCTTTACATACGGCAGTTATAGCGACTCTTGCATTAAATGATGATATAACTTGTCAGACAGATTATCAAGGTTACTATGGAGGTGGTTACACAGCATTTGGAGGATATTTATTATAATGACTAGTACATTATTCGTAGAAGAACTAAAAGGTAGAACAACTGGTACAAATGCCAATAAAGTTATAGTACCGAGTGGCCAGACATTAGAAGTTTCTTCTAATCAAACTATAGGTGGTACACTTACTGTTCCTACAGTTACAGGAAATCCTTCTTTTACTGGAGGATTAAAAGTAGGTACTGTTCAAGATACTACTGGTACTACAGCTATGACTATAGATAGTAGTGGTAGAGTATTTAAATCAGTTATGCCTAGATTTTCAGTCTATAGAGGTGGAAGTGAACAATATGTAAATACTAGTAATATGGCAAGTGTTGGTGTTGCTATTGATTGGAGTACAGCTGAAGTAAATAACGGAGGTGCTGGTTTTGATTTAAGTAATAATAGATTTCAAGCACCTGCAACTGGTACTTATAGATTTGATTTTTCAGTACTTGTTGGATTACTAATACCAAGCTCTGGTGTTAATTGGTGCACCCTTATATTTACAAAAAATGGTTCAACAGGAGTAAGAATTGCTGGTACTCCGTATACATACTTTGAATCATATAATGCTAGTGGTAGTGCAAATGCTGGAGTTGGTGGTAGTGGTAGACACTTTTTTAAAGCTGTTGGCGGCGGCTTTGCTGAATTAACAGCTAGTGATACTGTGCAACTAATGTGCCAAGGATCAAATAGTTCAAATATAAGAGTACATAGTGGAGTTCATTCATTATGGTCAGGATATTTAATAGGATAAAGGTATGACAAGTACATTAAAGACAGAGAAGATACAGTTCAGAGGTGATAACAGTGATGCTATGACTCTGAGTACCAATGGTGGTGTAACACTAGGAGGAACTGGAGGTTTACATGTAGGTCATTCAAATAATAATGCGCAAGTAGCTACTTTTATTAATAGTAGTTATTCTAATTCAAGTAATGGTGTTGTTCATGTAAAACAAAGTGCTGGTACAAATCAACCTACAATGGTTATTGAGCAAACTGGTACTGGTGGCAATCCAGCTGATACTCAAGGTTTGCATATAAAAATTGCTGGTCAAAATCAAGGTAATGGTCAAGCTATACGAGTTACTACAACAAACTCAAATCTTAATAGTGGTAGTGCTTATGATGCATTTTCAGTTACAAATGGAGGTAACTTAGATGTTAAAAATACAAGTAATGCTTCTACATTAAGCCTAAATAGAGATGGTCAATTTTCAATACCAAAGCAACCTTTATTTATGGGTAAAAATAGTCACCCTCTTCCTTCAGGTGCAACAACAGATACAACAACTGGTTATAGTACTAGTCATACTCATTATAAACCTAATACTGTAGTAATAAATAATGGAAACCATTTTGATAATACAAATGGTATTTTCACTGCTCCTGTTGCTGGTTTTTATATGATGCACTGTACGTTTTCAAGAACAAGTGATAACTGGGTAGCACTTTATGCTGTTAAAAATACCACTACACAAACTGGTTTATGGATGCAAGTTAGCAGTAGAACAGCAGCAACTTGGGATACTAGAGATTTAATTTGTATAGTTGAAGCTGCTGCAAATGATAAATTATATTTTACATATCCTCATACTTATACTGCACCAGGAAATAACAATGAAACAATGATGACAATACACAAGATAGCATAGGAGGAATTATGCCAAAATATGAAATAGAATTAACTGATACAGAAGATAAAGCAATGCAATATGTTTGTGCAGATATTCAAAAATGGGCAGAACTTACTATTAAAGATAGAGCAAGAATAGCTAAAGATGAAATTATTGCAGCTAACACAGCACATTGTAATGCAAATGAAATTCAAATAGCAACAGGTATAGACAAACAAGTTGAACAAGCGTTTACTTTAAAAGTAGTTAAAACAGCTAAAGAAATACTTGACGCTGAAGAATTTAAACCTGAATAGGGAGAACTAAATAATGGAAAATAATGAAGTTGAAAAGGTCGTAATAGACGAAGTAGAATATGAAGTGAACAGTCTTTCAGATAAAGCTAAGATCTGTATAACTCAGTTGAAAGATCTGCAAAATCAGATAAATATATCAAGAATGAGATTAGATCAATTGATAGCATCACAGAATGCTTTTACAAGAGATCTTAGAGAAGAGGTACCAAAGAAAGAAAATGAGTCGAGCAAGGAATCTAAGTAAATTTAAACCATCAACTACTGGGTTAATAGCAGATAATACTATAACTAATGCTATGATTAATTCTAGTGCAGCTATAGCCAAAACTAAATTAGCTTCTTTAGATATTGTGAATGCTGATGTTAATGCTAATGCTGCAATTGTAGGTAGTAAGCTAACAAATTTAGGAGTTGACTCCTCAGATATAAATGCTGGTCAAATTACTAGACCTAAGCTTGATACAAAGTTAAATCAGCTTGAAATGGTATGGGTAGATATGGTTACACTTAGTGGCGCAAACCATACACATCAAATAATTGATGAATATGGTACAAGAGCTAATGTTCAAAATGGTAACAATGGTCCTGGTGGAAGAGCAAGAATAAAAGGTGAAACTGGTACTGGTAATTTTAGAATAAAATTTCAACTTGGCACATTGTGGGGTTGGTCAGAATTACACTTAACTAGCCCATCAAATTATACTGATGCTACTAAACATAACGGCGGTTCATATGCAACATATCATCTTGCTTCTGAGCCAAGTGGAGCAAAAAAATTTTTCGTAGCAAATAATGGCTCAAACAATATAAGATATTATACATACTGGAATGGTTCATCATCTAGCTCACAAACTATAAGTGGTGGAAGTTCAAATACTATGAATATATGGAGATCTGATGGAACACTATACTGGTATGACACTTCAACAACACACACAATAGCAACAAGTTCAACAGATAACTTTATCGTCTATTGTGGATTACAAAGTCCATCTTTTGTAAGACTTTTAGATGTATCAAGTTATTCAGGGAAAGTATCGTGAGTTTTAAAAATTATGATCCAGCAGTTATTGCGATTGCAGCAGATAATTTAGGTTTTAAAAAATCTGTGTCTATAAATGAAGATGGTTCATTGAACTGGTGGTTTGAAAAAGATCATCCGACAGACAAGCAAATGTTAGATGAAATATCAAATGCACAAAAACAATATGATGAAACGGGTCCAATAAATAAAGGATAAGTTATGTCACTATCAAAAATAACAAATGAAAGTTTAGCTGCAAATACTGTAGATTCAGATAAGATAGCTGCTAATGCTATAGGCACAAGTGAGATTGCTAATGATGCAGTTACTGGAGCTGAGATAGAAAACAATCCTACAATAGCAGGTAACTTAACTGTAAGTGGCACAAGTGCATTAACAGGTGATGCAACATTAAGTAGGGCAGAAACAAATGGAACTGTTAGATTAAATTTATCAAATACTGGTGTAAATGGTTCATCTGAATATTCAGAAATAAAATTAAATTCTACTGCTGGTGGAACACAAACTTCTGTAGTTCAGCATAGAAATAACTATGGTCTTAATATAGGAACAACAACAGACCATGCAGTTTATTTTCTTCAAAATAATGCAAGTGCTATGGCTATTGATGCAAATTCTAATGTTGGAATAGGCACTACAAGTCCAACATCACCTTTAGGAGCAAATTTCAAAGTTTTAGATATTAACAGTGGAGTTTGGGGTGGTAATGTAAATTTTTCTGGTAATAGTGGTGGATACATTGGCAACAGACATTCTGGAAATGGTGGATTAGGTTACTACTCTGCTTCTGGACAAGGACATGATTTTCATGTGAATGGAAATCAAGTTTCTACTTTAAGTGTACAATCAGATGGTGATGTAAATGTAAAAATTGGCAACCTTCGTTTTGGAACAAATGGCAAGGGAATAGATTTTACTGACCATTCCAATGTTAGTGGCATGACTTCAGAACTTCTTGACGACTATGAAGAAGGTACAGCTACAGTTAACATGGTTTCAAGTGGTGCAACATTTGCTTTCGGTGGTTCTGACGGAAGTGAAACTACTTTGTATTACATTAAGATTGGAAGGCTAGTTCATTATTTTATGAATTGGGATAGTAGTTCTACAGTTAGTGGAACAACATCTAATACAGTACAAATTCAAAACTTACCTTTCAGTAGTGATTATGGAGATACTTTTACAACTTGGTTTCATAGAGGTCCAGTAGGAGCATTCGACATACTGGTAACAGCTTACAGTACAAGCATGAGTTTTTTAATTTCACCTACTGGTGGTGGTATGTGGAGTGATATGACTGCTGTTCGTTTAAGTCACGTTGACATGAGATTAAGAATATCTGGAACAACTATAGTATCATAGGAGTAAAATATGGCTGAAGGCGATTTAACAAAAGAAAGAACATTAAATAAAATAGAAATAGTATCTGATTGGGTTATACAAATTAGAGAAATAGATGGAGTTTATGAAGAACAAAAAGATGGTAGTAAGAAATTAATTTCTTCAAATTATCATAGACGTTCTTTAGTACCTTATCTTTCTCTCAAAGAAGCAGATGGTTCTTGGAAACACACTGATACAGATTTATCAAAAGAAAGTACAAAAATAAAAGGTATTGCAGAAACTTGTTGGGATAGTGATACCAAGACAGCATACAAAACATTTATAGAAAGTCAAGAACTATAAGATTAAAAATATTATAAATAGAGTATAATAATTTAAAAAACTCTAGGTTATAATATGGCTACACCAAATTCAAAAACAACATTAATAGATTATTGTAAAAGAAGACTCGGTGCACCTGTTATTGAAATTAATATTGATGAAGAACAAGCAGAAGATCGCGTTGATGAAGCTCTAGAATATTATCAAGAATTTCATTCTGATGCTACAGTAAAAGGGTATATGAAACATCAAGTAACAGGAACTGATGTTTCTAATGAATATATTTCTGTTTCTTCTGATATTATTCAAGTCACAAAAATGTTTCCAATAACTAGCAATTTCAATACTGCTAGAAATTTTTTCGATATAAAATATCAAATGATGTTAAATGATTTGGCAGACTTTGCTACATTCTCTGGAGATGTAGCTTATTATGAACAAATCCAACAATATCTTAGACTTTTAGAAATGAAATTAAATGGGCATCCTATAGTTAATTTTGTTAGGAGACAAAACAGGTTATACATACATGGTGACTTTGCGGATAACGATATTAAAGCTGGAGATTTTATTGTAGCAGAAGTATATACTATAATCAATCCTACAACACATACTAGTGTTTTTAACGATATGTGGTTGAAAGAATACACTACAGCATTAATCAAACAACAATGGGGATCCAATCTTATTAAGTTTGAAGGAATGCAATTACCAGGAGGAGTACAATTAAATGGCCGTCAAATATATGATGATGCTACTAATGAAATAGTAGCTTTACGAGAAAGAATCAGAGTTGAGCACGAATTGCCACCAGATTTTTTCGTGGGGTAACATATGGCCACTAATTTTTATTTCCAACAAGGTGTAAAATCAGAACAAGATTTATATGAATCTATAGTCATAGAATCTATAAAGATGTATGGCCAAGACGTATATTATCTTCCTCGAGATATCGTAAATTTAGATGATGTATTTAAAGATGATGCAGCTTCTAGATTTAATTCTTCTCACAAGATAGAAATGTATATAGAAAACGTTGATGGATTCGACGGTGAAGGAGATATCTTTACTAAATTTGGAGTAGAAATTAGAGATCAAGCCACTTTTGTTGTGGCAAGAAAAAGATGGTCAGCTCAAGTAAAACATTATGATAGTGAAATTACAGCTATAAGACCTTTAGAAGGCGATCTTATATATTTACCTTTCGCTAAAAAATTATTCCAAATAATGAGAGTGGAACATGAATCGCCTTTTTACCAATTAAAAAATGTTCCAGTATATAGATTATTTTGTGAATTATTTGAATATAGCGGTGAAGATCTTGATACTAACGTTGTTACCATTGATAACATAGAAAAAACTGGATATGAAGTTGCTCTTACATTACAAGATTCAAGTGCAACTGGATTTGTTATTGGTAATGATATAAGACAACAATTTTCAGATAGTGCACTAGGTACTGTTAATCTTACTGCTGAAATTACTGAATACAATGATTCTACTAATATATTGAAGGTAGCTCATTTAAGTGCATCTGATGGCAAATTTCACATGTTCACTGCAGGAAATATTACTTCTTTAGATTCAACCGGTGTTGAAGGAAATAGATTTACTAGAACAATAACAGCAGTTAATGAAGAACTTGCTCAAGTTATTAATCAAAATTCTGACTTTGACACAGTCAGCACAACCTTTTTAGACTTCTCCGAAGAAAATCCTTTCGGAGATCCATCGGATATGTAATATGTTTGGAAACCATTTTTATCATAAGAAAGTTAGAAAATGTGTAGCAATGTTTGGCACACTTTTCAATAACCTTTATGTAATTAGATTAAATTCGTCTGGAGCTTCAACAAGTCAGATTAAAGTTCCTTTATCATATGGTCCTAAAAGAAAATTTATTGAAAGAATAAACGAACAAGCTGATTTAACTACTGATAGTAAAGTAGCAATTAAGTTGCCAAGAATGTCATTTGAAATAACAAACTTTTCATATGATGCCAATAGACAACTACAAAAAATAGCAAATTTCAATAGAGCTACTCCTATAGGAGATGTTAATTCTAGACAAAAGTTTTTTGTTCCAGTTCCTTATGATATTGGATTTGAGTTAAACATATATGCAAAAAATCAAGATGATGGTTTACAAGTTGTAGAACAAATATTGCCATTCTTTAATCCTCAATATAGTTTAACAATGAAACCTTTTCCAACTGATTTTCCTGATATTAAAGAAGATATACAAATTATATTAGAAGGTTTAAACTTGTCTGATGATTATGAAGGGAGTTTAGAACAAAGAAGAACAATAATTTACACTATGTCTTTTCAAATGAAAGTAAATTTTTATGGTCCTACACAAAGATCTGATATTATTAGAAAAGCAATTTCTAATGTATTTAATCAAGGTGCAGGAGCTCTCGATTCAGATTTATCTATTGAAACTATTACAATAACACCTAATCCAAGTAGTGTTAGCCCAGATAGTGATTTTGGATTTAATGAATCAATTGTTCTTAATTTTGATAGCGCGAGCACATAATGAGTAAAAAAAATATTAAAGATGATTATGATTATTCTAGAGAAACTTATTACGATCTTTTAGAAAAAGGAAAGCAAAGTTTAGAATTAATGATAGAAGTAGCTAGAGAATCTGAACATCCTAGAGCTTTTGAAGTTCTTTCTGGCATGATGAAAAATATGGCAGACATTAATGATAAGTTAATGGATTTGAATAAAAAAGAAAAGGAGATAAACGAATCAGATGATAAAAAGCAAATCGGCAATACTACAAATAATAATGTTTTCTTGGGATCCACAGCGGATCTACAAAGACTTTTAGGTAATAAGGATTTCGTGAATGTCACACCAAAAAGAAACGTACCTAACTAATACTAATGTAAAAAGAGACGGTATTGTTCAAAGCTGGAATGCTGAAGATGTAAAGACTTATCATCAATGCATGAACGATCCAGTATATTTCACTCAGAATTTTATTAAAATAATTTCTTTGGATACAGGATTAATTCCTTTTAATCTATACAAGTATCAAAAAAAGATGTTTAAAGAATTTAAAAAGAATAGATTTAGCATTGTCTTAGCGTGTCGACAATCCGGTAAATCAATTTCAGTCTGTGCTTATCTTTTGTGGTATGCTTTATTTAATCCAGAAAAAACAATTGCTATCTTAGCTAACAAAGGAGCAACAGCTCGAGAAATGTTAGCTAGAATAACATTAATGTTAGAGAATATTCCTTTTTATTTACAACCTGGAACTAAAGCTTTAAATAAAGGTTCTATTGAATTTAGTAATAATTCTCGTATCATTGCGGCTGCAACTTCTGGTTCATCTATTCGTGGTCTTTCAGTTAATTTATTATATCTTGATGAGTTTGCTTTTGTTGAAAGAGCGTCAGAGTTTTATACGTCTACATATCCAGTTGTTACAGCTGGTTCAAATACTAAAGTTATCATAACATCTACAGCAAATGGAATAGGAAATACTTTTCATAAACTTTGGGAAGGTGCAGTACAAAATGTTAATGTATTTAAACCTTTTAGAGTAGATTGGTGGGACGTACCCGGAAGAAATAAAAGGTGGAAAGAAGAAACTATTTTAAATACTTCACAGCTACAATTTGATCAAGAATTTGGTAATACTTTTTTTGGAACTGGAGATACTTTAATAAACACCGAAACTTTATTAGCATTAAAAGCTGCAGCTCCAATAGAAAGGTTAGAAAGTACAGCCTTAAATGTTTACAAAAAGCCTATACCTAAACATAATTATGTAATGACAGTAGATGTTGCAAAAGGAAGAGGACAGGACTATTCAACTTTTACTTTGATCGATATTAGCACTAGGCCTTTTGAACAGGTGGCTGTATATCGCAACAACACTATCTCTCCTATTCTCTTCCCTACTATTATCTATAAATATGCAAAATTGTACAATGAAGCTTATGTAATAGTAGAATCAAATGATGTAGGACAAGTGGTGTGTAATGGATTATATTATGACTTAGAATATGAACATGTTCATGTAGAATCAGCTATAAAATCTAACGCTATTGGAATAGAAATGACAAGAAAAGTAAAAAGACTCGGTTGTTCTGCAGTTAAAGATATATTAGAAACTAATAAATTAAATATATATGATGAAAATACAATAATGGAAATTTCAACATTTGAAGCTAGAGGAACTTCGTATGAAGCTTCAGATGGTAATCATGATGATTTGATGATGAATTTAGTTATGTTTGGCTTTTTTGCGACAACTGATTTCTTTTCAGATATGACTAATATTGATATTAAACAAATGATGTTTAAACAAAAAATGAAAGAAATAACAGATGATCTTCCTCCATTTGGTCACATAGATGATGCTGAAGATTATATACAAACTTTAGAAGAACAGGAAAATAGTAAAGTTAAATGGTACATAGAATATCCGGATTTACACCCAGATTGATGATTTTTCATTTTTTATAAATAGTATATAAGAATGACTATTCTTGTTATGTAACACTTATAATTTAGTTTTCGATAAAGGGGAAAAAAATGGCGTTATTCACTCCATCAGAATCACCTGCAGTAGTAGTAAAAGAAGTAGACCTTTCGGGTGTAGTCCCTAATGTTCAAACTTCGACAGGTGCTACAGTAGGCAACTTTCGTTGGGGTCCAGTAGAAGAAAGAAAAAAAGTTAGTAATGAAAGTGAATTGGTCAGTATCTTTTCTTCTCCTGATTCAACGAATACAATAGATTTCCACTCTGCTTCAATGTTCTTAAAATATTCAAATAGCTTAGAAGTAGTTCGTGGAGTCACATCTGCTGCCTTTAATGCCGGAATATCTACAGTAGGTCCTTATGACTCAGCTGGTAGCTCTGATCCAACTAAAGCGCAGTTAATTAAAAACAAATCACAATTTGATAGTGCTGAAACTGGTATTTTAGCTCAAGGCCCTAATGGCATGGGAGGTAAAATAGCTTACTTAGGTAGATTTCCTGGTGAATTAGGAAATAGTTTAGCAGTTCATTTACTAGGAGCAAGTGATAGTGCAACACCAGCTTCATTTAATGCATGGGCTTATAAAAATAATTTTGATTTAGCACCAGGAACATCGTCCTATGCTACTAAATACGGATCATTGCATGATGAATGTCATCTTGCAGTTATTGATTCAGGCGGATTATTTACTGGTACTAAAGGAACAGTTTTAGAAGCTTATGATGCAGTTTCTGTTGCTCCAGACGCAGTTAAAGATGACGGAAGTACAAATTATGTAAGAAAAGTAGTTAATGAAAATTCTAACTATATTTACTTTCTAAATTTTGATTCCTCAATGTCAGCTGCTGGTGCTGGTGTAACAAATGCTAGTGTAGCTGGAGGTAAAAATTATAAAGCTGTAACTAAGCCTTTAGTTAAAGAATTAAAATTAACTAATGGCACAAACAGCGGTGCACTAACTGCAACTGAGTTTGCTACTGGGTTTGATCTTTTTGAAGATAGAGACACAGTAGAAGTTGATTTCTTGATTGCTCCAGGTATGACATCAAGAACCAATCAAACAACTGTTACCAATGATTTAGTCGCAACAGCAACAAGCTTAAGAAAAGATTGTGTTGTAGTTTCATCACCATCTCGAGATGATGTTGTAAACAGAACAACAGGTCAAACTGAAGCAATTGTTGAAGGTGCTAATAATATGACTGCTTCATCATACTTAATAGTAGACAACAACTATCTTAAAGTATATGATAAATTTAACGACCAATTTATTAAAATTCCTGCAGCTTCTTCTACAGCCGGTCTTATGGCTCTATCAGATGCTAATGCTGCTCCATGGTTTTCACCAGCTGGAAATCGTAGAGGACAGTTACTAGGAATTACAGATTTAGTTTGGTCACCAACAAAATCTCAAAGAGATACACTCTATAGAAATTATGTTAATCCTATAGCAAATATTCCTGGTCAAGGAACAATGTTATATGGAGATAAGACTCACTTATTGAAGAACTCTGCTTTTGACAGAATTAATGTAAGACGATTATTCCTTTCAATAGAAAGAGCAATCGCTGCAGCTGCTCAAAACGCAATGTTTGAATTTAATGATGAGTTTACAAGAGCAGAATTTGTTAATATAGTTGAACCATTCCTAAGAGAAATTAAAGGAAGACGAGGTATTACAGACTTTAAATTAGTTTGTGATTCAACAAATAACACTGCTGCTGTAATTGATAGAAATGAGTTTATTGCAAATGTATTTGTAAAACCAGCTCGTTCTATTAACTTTGTAACATTGAATTTTGTTGGAGTTAGAACCGGCGTCGATTTTACTGAAATCGTCGGCACAGTTTAGGAAAGGAGAGTAAAAAATGGCAATTCTAGGAGTTGACGATTTTAAAGCCAAAATCAGAGGTGGAGGCGCTCGTCCTAATCTATTCAAAGCAACAATAAACTTTCCAGGTTATGCAGATGGTGATGTAGAGTTATCATCATTCTTATGTAAGTCTGCTTTACTACCTGAGTCTACTATCGGAACAATATTAGTTCCATTTAGAGGTAGAAACTTAAAGGTAGCAGGAGACAGAACATTTGCACCTTGGACTGTTACAATAATCAATGACACTACCATGGATACAAGAAACGCTCTTGAAAGGTGGATGAATGGTATTAACGCTCATACAGCTAATACAGGATTAACTAACCCTGTAGATTACCAAGCAGACCTTGTGGTAGAACAACTTGATAAAGATGGTACAACAACCAAAACTTATAACTTTAGAGGAGCTTTTCCTACATCTGTAGGATCAATTGCAGTCAGCTATGATAACGCAGATGTAATTGAAGAATTCGATTGTGAGTTTCAGGTTCAGTATTGGGAATCTAATACTACATCTTAATATACATATTAATAAGGGAGAGCTTTATGCTCTCCCAACATAAGGATTAAATATGGCTGATAATGGCGGAATAAAGTTATTTGGCTTTGAACTTAGAAGAGTTAAAGACGAGAAAAATAAAAAATTATTATCTGTAGTACCAAAAGTAGATGATGACGGTGCAGGTTATGTTACAGCTGCAGGGTCACACTACGGTCAGTTTCTTAATATTGAAGGAGATGACTCTAAGGATAATACTCAGTTAGTTATGAAGTACAGAGGCGTAGCATTTCAACCTGAAGTTGATATGGCTGTGGAAGATATTATCAATGAAGCAATTAGTGGAAGTGAAATAAAAGCTTCAGTTAATTTAGTATTAGATAACTTACAAGGTGTAAGCCAAACAATAAAGAATCAATTAAACGAAGAATTTAATAACGTAACTCAAATGTTAAATTTTGAAGAGTTAGGTCACGATATATTTAGAAGATGGTATGTTGATGGCAGAATATATTATCATTTAGTAGTAGACGACTCTAATCTTAGTGCTGGTATACAAGAAGTACGACCTATTGATGCTGCAAAGATTAGAAAAGTAAAACAAGTAAAAAAGAAAAAAGACCAAGAAACTGGTGCTAATCTTGTCGAAAAAACAGATGAGTACTTCATATTCCAAGAAAAAAGTGGTAGTAATTATTCAGGTGGTGTTAAAATATCAACTGATGCAATATGCTATGTAACTTCCGGATTGCTAAGTGAAGATAAAAAGAGAGTAGTATCTTACTTACATAAAGCTCTTAAAGCGATTAATCAACTAAGAATGATGGAAGATTCATTAGTTATTTACAGATTAGCTCGAGCTCCAGAAAGAAGAATATTTTATATTGATGTAGGTAACTTGCCACGTGGTAAAGCTGAACAATATTTAAAAGACATTATGACTAGATATCGTAATAAATTAGTTTATGATGCTAAGACCGGTGAAATTAAAGATGATCGTAAACATATGTCAATGTTAGAAGATTTTTGGTTACCAAGAAGAGAAGGTGGTAGAGGTACAGAGATTACTACATTGCCTGGTGGAGATAACCTTGGTCAAATAGATGACATAATTTATTTTCAGAAGAAATTATATCAATCACTTAATGTTCCAATGAGTCGTTTAGATCAAGAACAAGTTAGTGGTATATTAGGAAGAGCAACTGAAATAAGCAGAGATGAATTAAAATTTCAAAAATTTATCGATCGTTTAAGAAAAAGATTTAGTAAAGTATTTTTAGAAATTTTAGAAAAACAATGCATTCTTAAAGGCATTACTACACCTGATGATTGGAAATCTTGGAAAAATAAAATTATAGTAGATTATGTAAGAGATAACCATTTTGCAGAACTTCGTGATACTGAAATGTTGAGAGAAAGAATCCAAACTCTTGAAACTTTACAAAATGCACAACTAGTTGGTACATACTTTTCTAAAGATTGGGTAATGAAAAATGTTTTAAGAATGTCAGATGAAGATGTCCAAGAAATGCAAAAACAGATAAAAGGAGAAGCTGATAGCGGAGAAACAGAAGAACCTGATGATAATCAACAAGAAGATTATTATGAAGAGATTCCAGAAATAATAGAACAGATTGATCCTATAGATGAAGAATCTAAGATTTTAGATAATAAAGTTAAAGAAAAAGAATTGCAGGTTTTAGAAAACGTTGCTCAGGCATTAGTAAATTAAATTATGTCTAAAGTAATTAATGAAGCTCTTTTAGCTTTATCCATAAAGAAGTTAAAAGAAGATTTAGAACAACTCAAAAAATCTCCAAAACGAGGAAAGCGAGGCATACCTGGACTCGATGGTAAACAGGGTGAACAAGGACCTGTAGGTGAGAGAGGTCCAATTGGAGAACAAGGATTAATAGGTCCACAAGGAATTCAAGGATTACAAGGATTACAGGGAGATTTAGGTGAAAAGGGTGATAAGGGTGAAATCGGCGAAACAGGCCCGCAAGGCCTTAAAGGCGATACCGGCACGCAAGGCGAAAAAGGCGATCAGGGCGAAAAAGGCCAGATAGGAGAACAAGGTGAACAAGGTATACAGGGAGAGATTGGTCCACGAGGTTTACAAGGCCCAACCGGTCAAAAAGGAGACAAAGGCGAGAGAGGAGAGACGGGTGCACAGGGAGCTCAAGGATTACAAGGAAAAGATGGACCTACAGGCCCAGAAGGTGCAAAAGGAAAAGATGGAATCGATGGTAAGAAAGGAAAAACTGGAGATCGTGGACCTCAAGGCTTAAAAGGTGATAAAGGTGACAAAGGAGATCCTGGTGAAAAAGGTGATGCTGGAGAAAAAGGAGATCCAGGCAAATCATTAGAAATAGATGATATAAAACCTTTATTAGAACCTGCTCTTAAAAAATATGATGATCAACATAAAGCTCATGTTCAAAATATTCAGAAAGCTCTATCATTAGGTGGAGGTGGTTTAGGCGAACAAGATGTATTAAGATTGATTAGTGAAAATGGCGGTGGAGGTGGAGGTAATGTAGACTTATCTGCTGTAGCTCAACATATTATACCATCACAAGATGAAGTATATGATTTAGGTAGTGAAACTAAAAAATGGAGAGACTTGCATCTTTCTGGATCTTCATTAAATTTAGGATCTGCAAAAATTAGTGTTGGATCTGCTGGAGGATTACAGTTAAGAGATGCTCAAGGAACTACTCCAAGTTTAACTACATCTAATACAACTACCATACCAGGATCAACAAATTTTGATTTAAGAAATACAGAAGGTGACACTAATAATAAAGCTAGAGAAGATGATGGATCTGCTACTCTTGGAAGCAAAGATGTAGATGAATTTGGATCAAGTTTAAGAACAATATATGATTGTTTAGAACCTTTTGGTCAGTTTAAAACACAGGATCTTGGTGCAAGTGAAACACATGTTGGAGCTTAATATGGCTTCTATTTATTATATAAATATACTAAATATAGGAAATTTGAGGTAAAGAATGCCTACAACATTACAATTTAGAAGAGGTACCAATGCACAGAATAACTCCTTTACTGGTGCCGCAGGTGAAATAACATTTGATACCACTAATAAAACTTTACGTGTTCATGATGCTTCCACCGCAGGTGGAACAAGATTAGCAACAAAAGCTGAACTAGATGCATTGGATGCTGCCTCCTTTTCTGCTGGAGAAGGTATTGATATATCTGGAACTACAATATCAGCTGAAGATGCTACTTCATCAAATAAAGGTATAGCTTCATTTGCAGGTGCTGATTTTAATGTTACATCAGGGGCTGTTACAATTAAAAATGGTGGGGTTAGTAATGCACAATTGGCAGGTTCTATTGCTAACGCTAAATTAGCAAATTCTACTGTAAGTTATGGAGGTGTATCATTAGCATTAGGAGCTACTGATGCAACTCCAGCTTTTGATTTATCTGATGCAACAAATTATCCTACAAGTTCATTATCAGGAACTATCACAAATGCTCAGTTGGCAGGTTCAATTGCTAATGCTAAGTTGGCAAACGCCTCATTTACCATTACTGACGGAAATACATCACAAGCAGTTGCTTTAGGAGATACTTTAACATTTACATCTGGTGAAGGCATAGATGCTGTAGTCTCTGCAACTGATACTCTTACTATTTCAGCAGAAGATGCAACAACATCTAATAAAGGTGTTGCTAGTTTCAATACAAATCACTTTACAGTTTCATCTGGTGCTGTATCAATAAAAACATTAAATCAAAGTACAACAGGTAATGCTGCCACAGCCACAGCTTTAGAAAATGCTAGAACAATAGCTGGAGTATCTTTCGATGGTACAGGTAACATTAGTTTAACTACTCAAAACATATCAGAACATTCTTCTAATTTATATTTTACAACTGCTCGAGCAAAATCAGCTACAGTCGCAGATGCGATTAATAATGGAACAACAGATGTAGCTCCTTCACAGAATGCTGTATTCGATGCTTTAGCTTTAAAATTAAATTTAGCTGGTGGAACACTATCTGATAAACTAACATTAGATGGTGATCCTACAAATAATTTACATGCTGCAACAAAACAATATGTTGACGGAGTTGCTAGTGGATTAGATGTTAAACTTTCAGTTAGAGTAGCTACAACAGCAAATGGCACTTTATCTTCAGCTTTTGCTAATGGTCAAACTGTAGATGGTGTTTCATTATCAACAGGAGATAGAATACTTATCAAAGATCAAAGTACAGGATCTGAAAATGGTATATACACTGTTAATAGTTCCGGTGCACCAACAAGAGCCACAGACTTTGATGCAAATTCAGAAGTTACTTCTGGGGCATTTACTTTTGTAGAAGAAGGAACTACAAATGCTAACGTTGGATTCGTATTAACAACAACAGGATCTATAACATTAGGTTCTACATCTTTAGTGTTTGGTCAGTTTTCTGGAACAGGTCAAATCACTGCAGGTACGGGTTTAACTAAAGTAGGAAATACTTTAAATGCTGATGATGCTACAACTTCTGCAAAAGGTATAGCGAGTTTCGCATCTTCTGATTTTACAGTTTCATCGGGCGCAGTTAGTATTAAAACATTAAATCAAAATACTACAGGAAATGCTGCAACAGCGACAGCATTAGCTAATGCTAGGACAATAGCTGGTGTAAGTTTTGATGGAACTGGAAATATTGCAATTCCTATAGAAAATTTATCGAATGTAAGTAGTACATCTCCATCTACAAATCAAATATTAAAATGGTCAGGATCAGAATGGGCTCCAGCTGCTGATGGTGGTGGAACAGTTACTGAAGCATTTAAAACAATTGCTGTGTCCGGACAAGACAATGTTGTAGCTGATGGAGCAACAGACACATTAACATTTGCCGCTGGTAGTAATATGACTATTACTACAAATGCTTCTGGTGATACTATCACGTTTGCAGCTAGTGGTGGAGGTGGTGGAGATATTACTTCAGTTGTAGCTGGTACGGGATTATCTGGTGGAGGTACTAGTGGAGATGTTACATTAAATGCAACAGATGCTTCTACTTCCGCAAAAGGTATCGCTTCGTTTTCATCAAATGATTTTAGTGTTTCATCTGGAGCAGTTACAATTAAATCAGGTGGAGTTTCAAATACTCAACTAGCAGGTTCTATAGCTAATGCTAAGTTAGCTAATTCAACAGTAAGTTATGGGGGAGTATCATTAGCATTAGGTGCTACCGATGCAACACCAGCATTTGATTTAAGTGATGCTACCAATTATCCAACAAGTTCTCTTTCCGGAACTATTACAAATGCTCAGTTGGCAGGTTCAATTGCTAATTCTAAATTATCTAATTCATCATTTACATTAAGTGATGGGAGTACAACACAGGCTATAGCTTTAGGTGATACTTTAACAGTTACTGCTGGAGAAGGTATTGATGCTACAGTTTCAGCAACAGATACACTCACAATCTCAGCTGAAGATGCTACCGCATCAAATAAAGGTGTGGCAAGTTTTAGTTCAGATCATTTCACTGTATCATCAGGTGCTGTTACAATAAAAGCTGATGGAATAGACGATACTCATATTGATTTTGGTACAGGAACAAACCAAGTTAGTACCGCAGACATTCCAGAACAAACTAATCTATATTATACAGATGCAAGGGTAGATGCTTTTGTTGATTCATCTTTTGTAGGTTTACATGCTAGAAATTTACAGTTGAATGATTCTGCTCAAGCACTTTATTCAAATATAATTGTTACAGTAGCAGGTGGAAAATTCGTAATAGACGGAACTTCACAACAAGCAGTTTCATTAGCAAAAGGATATATCTACAGATTTGATCAATCAGCTAGTACTAATGGAACGCATCCTCTAAGATTCAGTACGACATCAAATGGAACTCATGGCGGTGGATCGGAATATACAACTGGAGTTACTAAAGTTGGAACTGCTGGTTCAGCTGGAGCTTATGTAGAAATTAAAGTTTCACAAATTACTCCTGTACTTTATTATTACTGTGCTAACCATTCTGGTATGGGAGCTATTGTTAATATTGGTGGAGGCCACGCAACAACTGATACATTAACAGAAGGTTCTACTAATTTATATCATACGACTGCAAGAGTTCAAGCAATATCAATTAACAATGTGGTAGAAGACACAACTCCTCAACTTGGTGGAGCACTAGACGTTAATGGTGCCAAGATCGTATCAACTTCAAATGGCAATATTGATATTGAACCGCATGGAACTGGTGATGTACTACTAGGTAATTTTAAATTTGATGCTGATCAATCAGTTGGTTCAGGCCAAGACAACTATGTATTGACATATGATCATTCTACAGGTAAGATCAGCCTGGAGGCTTCTTCCGGCGGTGGAGGAGGATCATCATTAACGGTACAAGATGAAGGATCTGCTTTATCGACCGCAGCGACAACAATTAATTTTGTAGGAAATGGCGTAGTAGCATCAGGATCAGGTGCAACTAAAACAATTACCATAGCTGGTGGCGGAAGTGGAGTTACTGTACAAGAAGAAGGCTCTAGTCTTTCCACATCAGGCACTACATTAAACTTTGTAGGATCTGGAGTTACAGCCACTGGAAGTGGTGCTACTAAAACAATTACTGTACCTGGTGGAGGAACTATAGATTCTGCTGGAGTTAATACTTTAATTGGAAATGCAACTGGAAGTCTTACAGGTATAAATCACTTTGATTATGAAGCTGACTCTGCTCAGACATCATTTGGTGGAACTGATATAGATGGAAATACTCTATCCTATACAGCTGGAGCAATTCAGGTATTCTTAAATGGTATTTTATTAACAGATTCAAATGACTACACTGCCACTAACGGAACTCAAGTTGTATTAAATACTGGAGCTGATAGCGGTGATATTATCAACATATCAACATTTAATAAGATCGGTCAAGGAGTTAAACATTTTAGATTTAATGCAGACTCAGCTCAAACTACATTTCAAGGATCAGATGTTAAAGGAAGAACACTTTCCTATAATCCTTCAAGCATAGAGGTATTCCTAAATGGTATCCTACTTGTAGATAGTGATGACTATACTGCTACAAATGGAACATCTGTAGTACTAACATCCGGTGTAGATTCAGATGATGTGATACAGATCAGTGATTATAAAGGTGCAGATACTGTTAACCTAGCTGCAATATCTCCGATAGTTGATTCGGCTTATGTACAAGCAAGAGTCGCTGGAGGAACAGACTGGCAAGCAGTTAAGACTGCTGACTATACAGCTGTAGCTGGACAAGGTGTATTTGTAAATAGTACGAGTGGTGCTAAGGCAGTTACTTTGCCGGCAAGTCCTACACTAGGAGATGAGGTAAGAATTATAGATGCTTATGGAACTGCAGCTACGAATAATATTACTATACAAAGAAACAGTTCTAAAATTATGGGATCAGATTCTAATTTTATAATTGATATTAATAGATCTGCATTAGGAT
>Ga0310343_10000464_pt1 | contig 19308 bp, 15 predicted proteins | sample HC15DNA2025_MG_FD_203519 | JGI IMG/M metagenome (GOLD analysis project Ga0310343, IMG submission 203519) | Marine microbial communities from station ALOHA, North Pacific Subtropical Gyre - HC15-DNA-20-25_MG | ecosystem: Environmental > Aquatic > Marine > Oceanic | place: Pacific Ocean: North... | reverse complement strand
CGAATAAGCCGCAATTGGAGGAGCGACCCATATAAAAATACAACATATCTATATTAAGAATCTAACCTTCAGACCGGAATTTGAAGAAGGATTAAAAACGAAAGAAGTGGTTCATGCCATAAAAAGACCTTGGGCTTTAGAGTATGAGAGACTTAAATCCCTTGAATTATCGCTAAATGATTGCGATAGATTTATAACAGCAGTTAAAGATCATGGACTTATTCCATTAACTACTTGTTTCGCCAGATGTGATATCAAACAAATTTATGATCTTGGGTTTGAAGAAGTAAAAGTTGCAAGTTATGACTGTGCTTCTTACCAAATGATAAGAGAGTTAATGCTCTACTTTAAGAAACTATTTATATCTACAGGAGCAACTTTTAACGAAGAAGTAATTAAAACAAATGAAATCCTTAAATTAAACAAACATAATTATGAATTACTTCATTGTGTAACTATATATCCAACACCTTTAAAGAATATGCAACTCAATAGGCTCTTATGGCTAAAAAAACTATGTGATAATATAGGTTTTTCAGATCATTCTAATGCGCAACAAGATGGGATTCTAGCAGCTAAAGCAGCAACTTTATTTAACGTTAGTTCAATAGAAAGGCATTTCACAAACCTTAAACCCGAAGAAACTAAAGATGGTTTGGTTTCAATAAATTCAAAACAATTAAATGAATTAATAAAATTCAATAAATTAACTAACGAAGATAAAATTAAATCTCTTAATGATGAGTATCCTGATTGGGAAATAATGAAGGGTGGTAATGAATTTACTCTTAGTCCAGAAGAGTTACTTAATAGAAATTATTACAGAGGTAGATTCGCATCTTCAAGGGTTGATCAAAATATTAATTCCCCTTCAAAGCAGTTTATTTATAATTGGGAGGAAACCTAAAATTGCCTTATAAATCTAAATACCATAAGAAAGTTGCGATTCTTGAAAATAGCCTAAAAATCTCTGAACTTATTTCTTATTTTAATGAGAGTCCCAATAATCACTTTGAGTTAGGTTTAGTTTTAAACTCCAGAAAGGAATTAAAAGGGGTGATTAATAATGTCGATATTATTAAGGGGATTACTAATATCTCAAAAAAGAACCTTTTAGTTGAGGAGATAATGAATACATCTCCAATTACTATCAAGAATGATTTATCTCCAAATGAAGTAATACAAGAAGTCAAGAACAAAGTAAGCCTAAGATCAAAGGGGGTTAAAAACCTTACAAGATATATCCCAGTTATTAACTCCAAAAAACAAGTTATAAATATAATTGATATTTATGAATTAATTTCGCTACAAACAATTAAAAATGAAAATGTAGAAATTTATGGCCTTGGGTTTGTGGGTTTGTCATTGGCTGCATCATTATCAAATGTAGGGCACAATGTTACAGGAATAGATATCAATAAGGGTTTAATAGAGCAATTAAATAAGGGAGAAATCTCTATCCATGAACCTGGATTATCAGACTTAATCAAAAATCTAAAACTCTCCAACAAAATTAATTTTTATGATAAGCCTCCATCAAAAAGAAATAACTTTTTTATTGTTTGTGTTGGCACACCAATTGATTCTCGGGGCAATGCAGATTTAAAGTTTATAAAATCCGTTCTAAATATCATTTCCAAAAGAATTAAAAAGGGAGACGTTGTGATGCTTAGATCAACTGTACCGGTGGGCACAACAAGAAATATTGCCAAAAAAATATTAGAAGAAAAAAGTAATCTTCAAGCTGGAGTTGATTTCTATTTATCTTTTGCTCCAGAAAGGACAGTAGAAGGTAAAGCTATGGAAGAATTAAAAACACTTCCTCAAATCGTTGGGGGGTTAACTTTTAAATGTACTGAAATAGCTGGTAAATTTTGGAGGACTCATTCTAATGTCGTTGTCCAGACAAACTCTTTAGAATCTGCGGAATTAGTTAAATTAGCAAACAACAGTTTCAGAGATTTAACTTTCGCATTTTCTAATGCATTAGTTTTACTAGCTGATAAATATAATATTGACTCAAACGAATTAATTTACCTAGCAAATGAAGGTTATCCAAGAAATTCTATTGCGAGACCAAGCCCTGGAGTTGGAGGTTATTGCCTAACAAAAGATCCTCTTTTATATGCAGCGATAGATAAATCCGCACCTCATGCAAAATTATCTCGACTTGGTAGGGAAATCAATCAAGAATTAGCGAAATATCCCATAAAAAAATTTAAAAGTTTTGTAAAGGAAGAAAATCTAAATTTATCAGAAACAAATATTTTAATTATTGGGATTGCTTTTAAAGGTTGGCCAGAAACAAATGACTTGAGAGGTTCTATAGGTTTAGAAGTTGCCCAAGAATTAAGAATGATCTGTAATAATGTTGATATATATGATTCAATAATTTCAATAGAAGAAGTAGAGTCAATTGGATTTAACTTTAAAGATATAGATAGCGCAGAAAGCAATAATTATGATGCAGTTTTTATTATGAATAATCATCCTAAAAATATAAAAAAATATTTCTTAAGATCTCTTTCTAAGGATAATGTTTTTATTTTTGACGGATGGAATCAAATCGACAAAAGGACTGCCTTGGGATATAAAAATATAAAGTATATGAATCTTGGATTTTATTCTGGGAAGGTGGATTAAGAATTAAAAAATTTTTCTAAAATGAAAATTGCTTTTCTGGTCTGTGATAATGGATTTGGCCATATCAAAAGGTGCTTATTGATTGCTTATTACCTTTCAAGCAAAGGTTTTTCGGTAGATCTTTATGGCAACGAAAAGGGATTTAAAATTGCTAATAGTTTAGAAATTAAATTTAAAAATCATCCAAATTTAATACCTTGGAATTTTTCTTATAAAATAAAATATTTTTTATCTAATTCTTGTAAAAAATTAAAAATAATAGAAAAAATTCCTCCACTTGAAATTTATGATTTAGTTTTCTCGGATAATATTCTAGAAGTTCTGTTATTGAGGCAAGATACTATTTTTATTTCTCAATTTTTTTGGCATGAAGTTTTAAAAGATATAGACAATGATTATCGTGAAAAGTGTAGAGAAATCATAAAAAAATTTAAGCCAATTATTCTTGGAGATCAATATTTTTCAATGGATTATATTAAAAATAGTAAAAACTATATCTCAACTGGTCTATTTTCATTAGGAATTCAAAAAGAAAACTCAGAAGAAAATTCTCAGAACAGGAAAGATCTCTTAATAACCATTGGCAACACAAATCAATCATGTGATCTAATTAAAAATCTTATAAATAAAATTCAAAATGAGAAAAATTTATTTTTCAATAATTTATATTTAGAAGATTGTTTAATTCCAAAAAATCCTCCAAGTTGGATAAAAAGTTTTAATTATACTCAAACACAACTTAAAAATATTAAAGCTTGTATATGTCGACCAGGACTCGGAATAATTTCAGATTGTATCGAATATAAAATTAGAATTTACTCGATTTTTGAAGAGAAAAATTTAGAAATGGAACATAATTCTTTTGTTATTAAGAGATTGGGTATTGGAGAAAAAATTATAAATAATGATTTAACGCATATTAAAAATTATTTTATTACTCCAAGTTCAGAGGCTAAAGTGAGTTCTAAAAATATGGATTTTAATCTATCAGGGGTATATGATGTTTATAACTTTATTAAAGATAATTATACCTAAACTTTTTCATATTAATTAATCTCTTTTACATCTAATCAATAATGGAAACAATCAAATTAATTTTTAATCTATTCTCATTTTTCTCCCAAAAAAGGAAATTGCAAGTTTATGGGATTCTTTTTCTTATGATAATTTCAGGTATTTCAGAGGCTGCTCTAGTAAGCTTATTTCTGACTTTCCTTAATGCAATTACTAATATAAATAAACTTTTTTATTCAAGTAATTTTGAATATATAAACTCTTTTTTTGGAATAAATAATCCTAATCAACTTAAAGCTTTATTAGGAATTTTTTTCATAATTATGATAATTATTTCTTCATCTTCTAGGCTTTTAACTTTTTGGACAACATATAGATTTTCTTCAATTATAGGGACTGAGTTTAGTTATAAGTCATTTAAAAATAAGTTGTATCAAAACTATGCTTCTTTCTTAGAACAAGACTCAAATTCTTTTTTAAGTCTATTAACTGTATATATTGATAAGGTTGTCAGTGTAATAGAAAGATTTTTATTAATAATTGCATCTATTTTTATACTCATAGCAATTATTGTATCCCTACTAATTGTTGACTTTAAATTAACAATTACATTATTTGGAACCATATTTATAATTTATAATCTTATTGGCAAATTTGTTAGTAAGAGGTTGTACTCTAATAGTAAAAAAGAAATAGAGTATGATTCAAATAAGATTTCTATTCTTAGGGAGGGGATTAACTCAATAAGAGAAATACTAATAAATAACAGACAGGAGTTTTTCTTAAATAATTTTAAAAATGCCGAGTCAAAACTACAAAATATTAAAGCTGACACTAAGATTATTTCAATTTTTCCCAAACCAATTCTCGAGGCTTTGGGATTAACGACTATTTCTTTAACTGTTTTAATACTCTCATTATCATCAGAAAGCTATGATTCTCTAATTCCTGTAATAGGTACAATATCGCTTGCTTCAATAAGATTACTAAATTCTGTTCAAAGTATATATGCATACTGGTCATCAATACTAGCAAGCACCGTATCTATAAAAGAAGTTACTGAATTATTGAATCAAAATAAAAAAAACTACTTCTCAACAGTCATACTATCCAAAAATAAGAGTGTTAAATTTTCAAATATTGAATTTATTAATGTTTCATATAAATACCCAAAAACAAAAATGAATACAATATCTAATTTTAATTGCAAATTATCGAAGGGAGAGAAGATAGGAATTGTGGGGAAAACTGGTTCAGGTAAATCAACATTTATTGATTTGTTTGCAGGTCTATTATCTCCAACAAAAGGTTCGATTCTGGTCAATAATAAATATAAACAAACAGAAAAATTTATCCCTATATGGCAAAAAAATATATCTTACTTATCTCAATTTCTGTACATATCAAATAGGTCCCTAATAGAAAATGTAGCTTTTGGGATAGACAGAAATCTTATTGATATCAAAAAAGTAAAAGAAGTTTGTAAGATTGCATTAATAGATGAATTTATTGACCTGAATAATAAATATGATTTAAATAAATCCTTGGGTGAAGCAGGAGTTAAATTAAGCGGTGGTCAAAGACAAAGAATAGCTCTAGCGAGAGCACTTTATAAAAATTCAGATATATTGATTCTTGATGAGGCTACAAGTGCACTCGATTTAGGTACTGAGAAACTAGTCATGAAAAATCTCCTTACTTACTATAAAGATTTAACCATATTGATGATTTCACATAGAATTTCTGTTTTAAATAAATTTGATAAAATATATGAATTATCAAATGGTAATTTTAAAAGTTTACATACTTCTTAAGTTAAAATGGTCTAAGAATAATTCAAAAATAGACCTGGAACATTATGTGCGGGATTTTAGGCAGCTTGCCTAATACTGATAAAGATTTTTTTAGTAAAAATCTTAATCTTCTAAGTCATAGAGGTCCTGATGCTGAAGGCATTATTCATATAAGAGATGAGATAAGTTTTGGTCATAAAAGACTATCAATAATTGATTTATCTGAAAATGCAAGTCAGCCAATGACTAAATTCAATAGGTTTCACTTAATCTTTAATGGGGAAATTTATAACTTTATTGAAATCAAGGAGAATCTTTTAAAGAAAGGGTATAAATTTGTTTCCAATTCTGATTCGGAAGTGCTTATTTATTCATACATAGAATGGGGCGAAAATTGCGTAAATCTTTTTAATGGTATGTGGGCTTTTGCGATCTGGGACTCTTTACAAAAAAAACTTTTTCTTAGCAGAGATAGACTTGGAGAAAAGCCTCTATATTATAGTTTGATAAATAATGGAATAGTCTTCGCCTCAGAGCAAAAGGCCATACTCCCATTTCTTGACGAGATAAGTGCATCTAAACAATTTAAAGAATTAGTTAAAGATCCTTATTCATATTCAAAATCTAACAAAACTCTTTTTTCAAAAATCCTTAAATTCCCTCCAGGTCATAATGGTACTTTTTATAATCAAAAACTAAAAATAGAGAGATTTTGGATTCCTAATTTTTCAAAGGCAAATTACAATCTTAGTTATCCGGAGCAGGTTGAATATTTAAATTATCTTATTGAAGACTCATGTAAGTTAAGACTAAGATCCGACGTACCAATTGCAACAGCACTTAGCGGTGGAATAGATTCATCTACAATTGCTTCATTCGTAAAAAATATTTACCAAAAAAATCAAAATAATTATCAGTTTAATAGACATCAAACGGGTTTTAATATGTCATTCCCTGGAAGTGTAATGGACGAAAATCATTATTCAAAAAAAATATCAGAATCATTGGGAATTAGGCTTAAGACAGTAACATCCGAAAAAAGTAAAATGGCATTAGAATTAGAAAAAGTTTGTTATTTATTTGAAGATATACAAGAGGTTAATCCCTTACCTCACTACTTTTTATATCAAAACATTAAATCAAACGGATTCTCGGTAAGCCTTGATGGGCATGGAGGGGATGAATTATTTTGTGGTTATGAATCTTCGATTTTAAATGCTATCCCAGAGAATATTTTTGACTTAAACAAAATAAACTATATTTATAAAATATATTGTGATATTCATCCAAAAAATAAATATTTTAAAAAGATGAATCTTATACAAATCTGCAATTATCTTTTAAAAAATAATATTAAGCTAAATCTTAAAAATAATTTAGATAAAGATATGCAAGGATTTTTTTCAAATCTTAACTCTTTATCTAAACATCTTTTTGTATTGACATTTGAAACTGTTTTGCCAACTCTTTTAAGAAATTATGATAGATATTCTATGATGAGTGGTGTTGAGATAAGAATGCCTTTATTAGACTACAGAATAGTAGAATTTGCTTTTTCATTACCATGGCAATCAAAGCTTAAAGATGGCTATTCAAAATCAATTTTAAGGGAACAAATTAAAGATAGTATTCCACGTAATATTGTCTACAAAAAAAGTAAGATAGGCTTCTCTCCTCCTATTCAAGAATGGTTTAAGGGACCTTTAAAAGAATATTTCCTAGATGAAATAAATTCAAATAAATTTAAAAACTCAAATTTAATAAATTCAAAAGTTTTAAAAAGAAAAATCAATAAAGTTATTTTTAGTGATATAAACTATATGCATTATGGTGTTGAAAGTATTTGGAAAGAATTCTCAATTTATTTATGGGAAAAAATATTTCTTTAAATTTATCAGAATATGAAGCTTATTAGAAAAAAATCAACCTTATTTTATGCTCCTATACTTGAATATCCAGCTATGGGTGGTCCATCAATAAGCGTTATTAATGCTATTGAAGTTCTTTCAAAAATATCTGATCTTCACATAATTTCCTCAGTAAATCAAAATTCAAAAAATTTCAAATCAACTAAAAGTTTTTGTAATGGTATTTCTAAGAATTTTTTATTTATTAAAAGCCCTTTAGAAATAATATTTAATAAATTTCTATTTTTAAAAAGAGAGAGAATTCTTAGACTATGTCTACCATTAAGCTCATTATTTTATGCAATAAAAATAACTAGATATGTAATTTCAAAAAATATAAAAATAATCTGGGTTGACAGAGTAATTGAAAAATCATTTTTTGTATTTTTTTATTTAGATGTTTTTAGAAAGTTCTTTAAATTAAAATTTTCGCTGATAGCCGATACTGAAACTGTTTACTCTGAATTTGTTTTAAGAGAACTAAATTTTTTAAATAAAAATTCTATTAGGTACTTTTTAATAAAAGTAAATGGATTGCTATGTAAAATCTTTGAAAAATACATATTAAAAAATGCAAATATAGTTACAGCCGTATCTGAATTTGACAAAAATATTTATGAAACAATAAATACTAAATCTAAAATTAAACTATTTTCTAATACGGTAGATTTAAAACGATACCAAAAAAAGTATCCTATAAAAAAGAAAATTAAAAACCCCTCTATACTTTTACTAGGTTCATATGGAAATAAATTTAGTCCAATGAATAGAGCAAGGCAATGGTTAGTAAATTCAATTATGCCTTTGGTTTGGGAAAAAAATCAAGACATTCATTTATATATAGTAGGCAGGAACGCATTCTTGTCGAATGATATAAAGCCTTCCAAAAAAGTTTCTATTCATAGTAATGTGATTTCTACAATTCCATATCTTCAAAAATGCAATATTTTAGTTATTCCATTAAAGCATGAGTCAGGAACAAGATTTAAAATAATAGAGGCAGGAGCTTGTAAAATACCTTGCATATCTACAAAATTAGGTGCAGAAGGACTTAATACATCTCATAATGAACATTTATTGATATCTAATGAAGAAAAAGAATTTGCTAAAAATATATTAGATTTAATTGATAATTCAGATCTTTCTGATTTTCTTTCCTCTAATCTTTATGAACTTGTATCAAAAAACTACAGCTTAATTAATCAAGAAAAAGAGGGCATTGATATCTTAAATAGTATTTAAAATAAAATGAAAATTTTTAAATAGTTCTACATGTTATTATAAGAAAATGGTAAAAAAAGATAGACTAATAGAAGAAGTATTTCATAAAGAAACACAGCTAGCACTTATTATAAGAAGCGAATTTCAAATAGATTCAAATACTATAAAATTTTTTACACCTGATAGTTTTTCTCAACAAATTGGCCTAATGAACAGGCCAAAAGGTTATATAATTGAACCACATTTTCACCAAAGAGTGAAAAGAGAGGTCCTTTATACTAATGAGGTGCTATTAGTCAAAAAAGGGTTGATTCAAGTTGATTTTTATGATGAAAGCAAAAAGATCATTACTTCAAAAATAATAAAGAGTGGGGATATATTATTACTTATAAAAGGTGGGCACGGATTTACGATTTTAGAAGAATCAGAAATTTATGAAATAAAGCAAGGTCCATATGTGGGTGAAGAAGATAAATTAAGATTTTAGAAATGACATTAATTAGTTTCTTAAAAGAATTAAAAAATAGATATAGCATCCTCCATTTTTTTTCAAATTTATTACTAAGGCCAAAGGACCAATACAAAAAGTACATTTTAGGTCTTTTAAAATTAATTACATTTTTAGTCTCTACAAATCAACTTAGAAGTTACTCCAAATCCATAAGAAAAATCAACAAAAATGAAAATTTATTTATTATCGCAGGATGGAATTTAGAGACATCATGGACTCAAATTTTTATTACCTTATCACTATTTATTTCTTATAGGATTAAAAATATTTATGTACTGACATCAAGAAAATCAATTATACAGAATCTATATTATAAACAATTCAAGTTTAAATTAATTTACGTAGAGGATCTTGATCTAAGAATAGAGTTACCTAAAAATTTTATACAAAAACTCAAAGATCTAAAAGAGTTGAATGATTTCAGAGATTTCGTTTATGATGAAACTCCATTTGGAAGGATTGCTCTTTCCAGTTTCTGTAGATCCAGGAAAACTGGAATTATTGATATAAAAGATAGAAATACTCTTAAAGAAATAATAAAAACAATTAAATATCACTATATTGTTTTAGAAAATAGTAAAAAAATCTATAAAGTTCATAACATAAAGCACATTTTTTGTGTAGAAGTTTTTATGTATGAATATGGGCCTTTTTATTATGCAGCACTAAATACCAAATTAAATATAATAAGGTTTGCAGGAACTGTTAGGGATAATGCAATAGTTATAAGTAGATTAAACAAAGAAACTGATCGACAACATTTTTCCTCTTTCTCAAATAAGGCATGGGAAAATATTAAAAATTCCAATGAAAATAGAAAATACGTTTTAGAACTAAAAAAGAATTTTGAAGATAGATATGGTCAAAAATGGTATATGTCAAGAAGGAATCAACCAAATACAGGTTTCTTTAGCAGTAATCAGATTAAAAAAATTTATAATATAAAAAAAGATACAAAAGTTGCAATAATTTATAGTCACATTTTATTTGATTTACTTTATTTTCACGGACAAGATTTATATGATAACTACGCAGATTGGTTTATAAGTACAGTTAAGGAAATCATAAAGAATGATAATCTAGTATGGTTCATAAAAATTCATCCCTCAAATGTTTGGAGAGGTGAAGTTGATAGATATGATTCTAAGACAGAAGAAGAAAAATTAATTAAAAGTAATATAGGTAAACTTCCAGATCATGTTAAGTTGATTTACCCAGATTCTGAAATAAGTCCATTATCTTGGCTAAATTTCACCGATTATGGTGTCACAGTCAGAGGTACTACAGGGATAGAGTTAGGCGCATTAGGTAAACAAGTTATAACTGCAGGAACTGGGAGATATGAAAAAATAGGATTCACTATAAATCCAAAATCTAAAAAAGAATACATAAAGCAAATTGCTAATATTCACAAGCTTCCTCCACTTTCAAAAGAAAAACATAATCTTGCACAACGTTTCGCTTATGCAACTTTTTGCATGAAACCATTTACATTAGATTTCATGAAAGTTAAAAAATCAATAGGTATAAAAAAAATAAGAATATTTGATGATCTTACATTTATACCCCACATTCAATTTCCTTTAAAAAAATGTCCAAACTCTATCAAAAGATTCAAGATTTGGATGTTTGAGAAGCAAGATTCAGATTTTCTAAATGATTGGCCAATTTAATCAATCTTTAATAAATTCTATGAATTTGATTAACTTTTTATTTTGTTTAATACTTACTGGAAGCTTCCCTTTTTGGATTATTTACGAACTGATTGGATTACCAAAATTATACCCAATTACTTTTATTGCTTTAAATGGGTTTACTATATTAACTAGTAAAATAAAATTTAAAATTAATAATTATGATTTGTTTTTTATCTTCTTCATCCTATATATAAGTATTTACTATCTAATAATTAATAGACTTAATTTAAATACTGAAATAAGTAAAACATTTTTTTTTCAACTAATTAAAGACTTAATTATTCCTTACTTTACAGGAAGAATAATTTCGGAAAAGTTGAATGCAAATTTCTTCAGAAGTATAAAATATGTTTACTTTGTTTATTTATTTATATTTATAATTTTATTTATTAATGATCCAAGTATGCTCTTTCTGAAAGATTTCAGGATGTTTGATTATGGAAAAACTTGGGTTGATTTGAATAAAACGCATGGATCATTCGCTGAAGTATTTGCTTCAACGGGATTGGGTTTTATTTTTATATCTTTTTTCACTAAATTAAATATAAAAATATCTAATTACATAAATTTATCTTTTTTAAAATCGAAAATTTTAGTTATTTTTTCATTATTATTTATGATTTATATCGCTGGATCGAGAACTCTTTTAATGAGTTTATTTATTTTGACATTCTTTTCATTAAGAAATAATATAAGCTCTTTTTTAAGATCTATTCTTAAATTAAATTATCTAAAAATAATAATTCCTTTTACAATAATTAGTCTAATATTCATTTTTTCAATAAATAATAATTACCTTTATTCTAAATTTTTTAAAATTTTTAGTTTTTTTGATATTAATAAAGACTTTTGCTTAGAATACAAATCTTCTATCGGATTGCGTTTAAGTTTTATTAAAGAGAGTTTTAATATAATTAAAAATAATCTAATTTTTGGAGTTGGACCAGGAAATTTTCTTAATAACCATTGCATAGATTACGTTGATATTTTTTCAAAAAAACAAGAATATGCACTTGGGCACCCACACAATCTAATCCTACACATATTTTCTGAGTTAGGATTATTGGGGTTAATTTTAATTGGAATTCCTTTTTTAAAAATAATAAAAAAATGCAATTTTATTATTCAAAATTTAGATTCTTCATTAATAAATAAATTTATAGCTTATTCATGGCAGTTCGAAATAATCTTTAATACTATTTCTGGCTCATATTTTGGATCTGGAATATTCTTATCTCTTTTTACTGGGATAATTACTTCCATAAATTTATCAAAGAAAAGTAGCTTTGAAGATACTAATATTGATAGGATAAGTAAGATTTAAATATTTATTTTAAAAAATTATTTATCTTAATTTAAATAAAACTTTTAATATGAATTAATGGATTACATCCCAGTTAATACTCCTCTAATAGGTGATCTTGAAAAAGAAAAACTTAATGAATGCATTGAAACTGGATGGATTTCATCAGAAGGTCCGCAAGTATCTGAATTTGAAAATAACTTTTCAAAAATAGTAAATAGAAAATTTGGTATCGCTGTTTCAAGCGGGACTGCCGCATTAGACATTGCAGTCGCTGCGTTATCTATTGGAGAAGGAGATGAAGTAATTTTGCCCACTTTCTCAATAATTTCTTGCTCAGCAGCTATTGTAAGAGCAGGAGCAAAACCTGTTCTGGTGGATAGCAGATTGGATGATTGGAATATGGACGTTGAAGCTATCGAATCAAAAATAAACGTAAAAACAAAAGCGATTATGGTGGTACATACTTATGGCTTACCCGCAAACATTAATCCAATACTTGAATTATCAAAAAAATATGGGATCTTCATTATTGAAGATGCAGCAGAAATGCATGGTCAATATTACTTTAATCAACCATGTGGATCTTTCGGAGATGTAAGTACTTTTAGTTTTTATCCCAATAAACACATTACTACAGGAGAAGGAGGGATGATCGTTTGTGATAAAAAATCAATCTCAGATAGATGTAAATCATTAAGAAATCTTTGTTTTCAAAAAGAAAAAAGATTTGTACATGAGGAGCTTGGATGGAACTACAGAATTACAAATCTTCAAGCATCTATAGGCTTAGCTCAGATAACTAGATTAGAGTCAAACGTTAGAAGGAAGAGAGAAATAGGGATGAGATACTTTCAGAATTTAAAAAATAATAATAACCTGATATTACAAAAGCCTAAAACAAAATATTCTCATAATATTTATTGGGTGTTTGGTATGATAATCAAGGAAAAATTTAATAAAAATGCAAAAGATTTAATGGTTGAACTTAACAAACATAATATTGGCACTAGACCTTTCTTCTGGCCAATACATCTTCAACCAGTTTTCCTTAAAAAAGGATGGTTTAAGGGAGAGAAATATTCCAACTCTGAAATAATGGCAAAAAGAGGCTTTTATGTACCTAGTGGCCTAACTCTCTCAAACGATCAAATAGATTACGTATGTGAAAAGGTTACAAAAATTCTTGGTTAAGCAAATAAATTAAACATAACAACTATGAAATCATCTCAACCAGTCTTTGGATGCTATTCAAAATATTACGAAACTATTTACAGTGATAAAGAATATATAGAGGAAGCCAATTTCTTATATTACTTGTTGAGTTTATGGAGTAATAATCCTAATGATATCTTGGAATTTGGTTCTGGCACATCAAAACTTTCAATAATACTTGCATCAAAATTTGACAAAATTACTTGTGTAGATTCTAGTGAGACCATGATTGATATTGCAAAAAAGAACTTATCAAAAGTTGGAAAGGACATTTCATCAAAAATCAAACTTCAAAATTGCGACATTGCTAATTTAAATCTTGAAAAAAAATTTGATCTTTTAATATCTTTTTTTCATGTTGTTTGTTATTTTAATTCTAACGAAGAACTTAAAACATTTTTTGAAAAAGCCTCTTCCCATCTATCTAAAAATAGTTTATTTATTTTCGATTATTGGTATGGTCCAGCGGTACTACATCAAAAACCTTCAAATAGAAATAAAGTAATCCCAACAAATAGTGGCTTAATAAAAAGGTCTTGCATATCCGACCTGAATGATAATAATTCAACAGTTTCTGTAAAATACAAAATAAATTTTGTTGATAGCAATGATAATTTAATTGAAGAAATTTATGAAACACATAACATGAGATATTTATTTTTAAATGAGATCAATATGTACGCAGATTTGTATGGCTTTGAGGTTTTAAGGCACGGAAGTTGGTTTAAAAATACTCCCCCTAATATAGATGATTGGAATGCTTATTCTATTTTAAGGAAGAGATGAAAAAAAAAATAGGCTTGATTCTTAATTTTGGTTCATCTGCAGGCGGTATATATCAATATGCATTAACTTTGTTGGATGGACTGTATTTGTCTAATTATCAAGTTATTATTTTCTATAATAAAAAATTTTGGAATAAAAACTTAAAACACTATTCGAAAAAATTTATTTTAAAAGAATTAAGGGGTCCCCATTTTATAGATTATCTTTCAAAGTTTCTCTTAATATCTCATCTACCACTCAAAATAATTCGATTAATTCATAAGTATATAAATCCATCATTTTCTCTTATTAAAAAGGAAAAATGCGATCTTTTAATTTATCCTTATCCAGATTTATTGTCTTATCAATTAGGAAGCGAATTTATTGTAGCAATTCATGATTTAATGCATTTATATGAACCAAGATTCCCAGAATTATCAGGCTTTTTTAAAAAATCAATAAGGGAGTTGAGATTCAAAGCCATATCAAATAATGCAAAGGGTATTTTAGTTGATTCTTATGTCGGCAAAAATCATGTAAAACTTGCATATAAAAATAGTTCAAAAAATATATACATATTGCCGTTCGTACCTCCGCAATATATTCAAAAAGTTAGTTTTGTAAAACCTCCCTCATTAAAAGATTTAAATTTGCCAAGTAAATTTATGTTCTATCCAGCGAAATTTTGGGCTCATAAAAATCATATTAATTTAATAAGAGCTGCCCACATAGTGAAGAAATACTATAGTGATATTCATTTTGTTTTTACTGGAAATAGAGGTAAAGAATACAATAAAATAGTGAGTGAGATAAAGTTACTTAAACTTGAAAATACAGTAACTATACTTGAAGAAATTGATTTAATTTACATACCTTTTATTTATAAAAATGCTACCGCCTTAATCATGCCTTCCTTTGGGGGGCCTACTAATATTCCTCCATTAGAAGCTATTTTTTCCAGTTGTGCAGTTGGAGTCTCTAGAATTTACGGAATGCCAGAGCAATTACAAGATGCCTCGCTCTACTTCGATCCAAATTCTGTAAATGAGATTGCCGATGTAATTAAAATCCTATGGAATAATGAACAGAAAAGATCTGAATTAATAAGAAATGGCGATAGATTAAAAGAAAAATATACTATTAAATCTCACAAAGAAAGGTTAATAAAAATACTCGATAGCCTTTAAAACTCATATTCGAGATTATTTTATAGCCAGCTTACCTTCAAAACACAAATTTCTGGAAATAGTACAGATATCTTTAAACCCTGCTCTTTCTAGAAATAAATTATTTTCTTTACTCGTATACGGTTCTAATCTCCCTTTAAGAGATAACATTTTATTCATTATTTCATTATTACTATACCCTTTTGTTTTTTTATACTCAAGATAAGCCAAATTCAACATGTCTTGAAATCTAGCATCGTTACCCCTAACTTTTTCAAAGAAAAAGAAACTACCACCCCAATTAAGACTTTCATAAATATTATTTATTATCTTTTGCCTATATCTTGGAGGAATAAATTGAATTGTATAGTAAGAAATTATCATATCTGATTTTTCAAGTACTACGTCTTGGACTTCAGTTGTAATCAATTCAAAACTATGATTGATTTCTGATTGGTTTGTAGTCTTATTAAAAAGATCTTCAAAATTTAAAGAAGGTTCAATTCCAATAAACTTCAAATTTTGTTTATCTTGATGATAAGTTGAAAGCTTCGATAGTAAATTACCAGTACTGCATCCAATATCATAAATTACAGAATCGTTGTGTATAAAATAATCACTTAAAAATCTAATATATTCATGTCCTTCATAATAATTTGGGACAGATTTTGAAACATGATTCTCAAATCCCTTGGAGTCTATATCTTGAAAATTCCATCCTCCTCTTGATGTATTAATTGAATCACCAGCATCAAAATCCATGGTATTTTTAAGGTTTAGACAAATATAACAGATTATGAGGAAAATTTTTTATCATGAGAATTAATAAAATTTTTCAATTCTTCTGGAGTTTTAACAAGAGAGTTTTCTTGCAGCAGAGATATTAAATCATTCATACAATCTTTATCATAATATGCCTTATTTTTGGAACTCTTGCTGGCAAATAAAAATCCATTACCTTTTCTTCCAGTACCTTCCCCACAAACAGGATTGATAGTTGATTCCAAAATACTAAATCCATGTTTAATTGCTATTGATTGTATTGTTTCATTGGTTAAAAATCTATGATGATTAGAGTTGAGCCATCTAAAACTTTCTGACACAGGATAAAATCTACCTTGAAGTACTAATAATCCATCTTCGGCTAAGTACTGCCAGCATTTTTTTAGAATAATATTTGGATCGTGAACGTGTTCTAGAGAGCCCATGATGATGATAATTCCAAATTTCTCATCTTCAAAAAGCATTTCTTCTCCAGGAATATTATCAATATGAATACCTTTCTCAAGTGCCATTTCAACAGACATTGGTTCTGGATCATTTCCATAAGTTTCAAAACCTTCATCATTAAAATATTCAAGAAAAGCTCCGCATCCACAACCCACATCAAGAAAAGACTTTTTAGGAATGTTGAAACCTTTTTCTTTTATATATGAGTATAGATATTTTGCCCTTTTGTAAGCTGATTGGTAATGATTCTCGGTTGGCCTACCATCTTTAGTAACAACCTGCTTGCCACCAATACTTTTTGGATCATCCGGATCATTTGACTTACTACGAACTCTACTTTGAGGGTAAAATTCAGCATAGAATCTTTTATAGTATTCTTTTGAAAACCTAGGATTTTGCATTATGAAGCCACATTTATTACATGCTTGAACTGGAAGTGGAGCCAATACATTATTCCCTGCATCGGTATGACTTAACAATTGAACAAAGTTATTTGAACCACATACTTCACAATTCTGCATTTCGGCTTTATATTCTTTATCGCTTCCAATAAAATCCAGATAATCTTTAATACTATCAATTTTTGTAATTTTATTTTTTTTCATTATCTTTTTTAATTTAAATAATTCATTATCATATCATGTACTAAATTAGTATTTGAATAATTTTTTAAAAAAAATCTTATTGTATTAAAAATAAAAAAGTTTTATAATTTCAAGAATAGTATCAATATATATGTGTGGTTTTTTAAGTATTTGTTCCAGAAATCAAATTAGGAAAGAGGATATAATAAATTACGTTGAATTAAGTAAACTAATAAAACATAGAGGTCCAGACGATTTTAATAAGTTTGAATCTGATAAATATGTAAGTCTTTTTTATAGATTAACAATAAGGGATTATTCCTTTATTTCTTCCCAACCAATTAAAAGCGATTGTGGTAGATATATCATATCTTTTAATGGAGAGATTTATTCCATAAATAATATTTTTGGGCATAACATAAAAGACTATAAATCTGACACCTTAGCGATATCTAATTTACTAACAAAATTTGGAATAGATTCCTTAAATAACATTAGAGGTATGTTTGCTATTTTAGTTTTTGATAAACTAAAAAATCTTGTTTATATATTTAGAGATCCATTTGGAATAAAGCCTTTATTTTATACTTTTGAAGATCAAAAATTAATAATTTGTTCAGAGCAAACCCCTCTTTTAAAAGATAAGAAATTAACACTTAATAAAGAAAATTGTATTAGGTATCTTAAGATGGGAATATCTTTTGATAAAGAATCAACTTTTTATAATGAAGTTAAACAGTTCCCTAAGGGAAAAATACTAAAGTATGACTTGAATAGTGGATTAATAAAAGAACATAATTCTCTAAACACTTTAGATAGAATTCAATTATCAGGAAGGGGGAAATATAATCATGAAGAACACAGAACCTTTTTAAATCAAACCATAGAATCACATTTAATTTCAGATTCTGAAATAGCTTCAACTATTTCATCTGGAGTAGATTCAACATATATTTCATTATATATGCAGAGTAAACTTAAAGATAAAGCTAAGACTTATACACTAGAATCATCACATTTTGAATGTGAATTAGATGAAGAATTAATTAATGAATTAAAAAACCTTTCTATAAAAAAAGTATTAGTTGATTCAAGTCTTTCTCTTAATAATATTAAGGAAGTAATGAATATTACAAACTGTCCATTCAGAACTTCAAGTTGGTTATTCATAAATAATTTATTTAAAGAAATATCGACTAGTTCCAAATCAAAAGTTATCCTTGTAGGTGAAGGCGGTGACGAGCTTTATTCAGGTTATAGAAGGTTAATTTATCCCTACCTTTTTTGCTTGGAACAAGAAAAAAATAATCAACTTTTCACAGATTCAATTAATAATTTTTGTAAATCTCTAAATATAAATAAAGGATTAATTGAAGAAAAATATTTTGAATATAATTGCAATCTCAAGAGAAGCACAGATTATGAGGACTCAAGGTTTTGGAATATACTTAATGACGAAATAAAAGATTATTATTCGGAGAGGCATTTATTATCTTATTCAGAATTTAAATCTTTGGGCTCTAATACAGAAGTTTTTTATAAACAGAATCTAAGAAGATATTTTACGAGATCTTTAATACCATCTGATCTTTACCTTTTGGATCATCTTTCAATGAGATATAGCCTTGAATTGAGAGTACCTTTTATTGATATTGAATTATATAAATATGTAATGAATATTTCTTATAAAGATCATTTTAGAAGTGGTTTTAATAAATTTATGCTCAGAGATGCTTCCGTATTGACTCCAAATTTAATCAGGTGGAATCCTGTTAAGAAACAAAGACCAAATACCAACTCATTATTGGTTTATGATCTTTACCCTGATTTAATTAAAAAATTTATACTTTCTGATAATCTTTTTTTTAATCCAAAATTAGCGCTTGAAACTTTCCAAAAAGATTTAAAAGAAAAAAATTCAAACTCATCCAGTTTCTGGTTTAGGGTTTTATCTTTATTTCTATTTAACGAAGATAATCTGCAAATTAAATAATGAAGAATAATTCTTATCTAACTTCTTGGAAATTTCTTATCAAGATTTTTATTAATATCACCCAATAAAAAAATTGGTTAACGCAAATAAAATTATTAAAAATATCCAATACAGACCAGATATTGATGGCTTAAGAGGTATTGCAATACTAGGTGTTTTGGCTTTTCATTTTAACCAAAACTTATTCCCAAATGGGTATCTAGGAGTTGATATATTTTTTGTTATTTCAGGATTTGTAATCACTTTATCTATAAATAAAAATCAGG
>Ga0310343_10000460_pt1 | contig 19327 bp, 24 predicted proteins | sample HC15DNA2025_MG_FD_203519 | JGI IMG/M metagenome (GOLD analysis project Ga0310343, IMG submission 203519) | Marine microbial communities from station ALOHA, North Pacific Subtropical Gyre - HC15-DNA-20-25_MG | ecosystem: Environmental > Aquatic > Marine > Oceanic | place: Pacific Ocean: North... | reverse complement strand
ACTACCCCTGCTACCGAGGTTCGACCAACTGCTCAGTCCAAGTATTTCACCTGGTGCTTTGAGCTCGACCGAGAGGTCTTGCTGCCAACTGGGCTATCGACACAGGCGGTGCCATATCGAAACGAGGTGGCTCGTACGAATCCATCGGATTCAGGGGGCCTATCGACCATCCCGTCTCCTCCTTCCGTGTCGACTCGCGTCTTCAAAGGAGTTGCAGACCCCACGGCGATGTTCTGCCCATCGAGCTTCTACCGTAACACCGGCCGAATTGCAGTTTCCAAGTTTCAGGATGCGCCACATCGCTTCTATGTGCGCACCACTGGGGCTGCTGTTGCAGATAAGCAGCAGCCAATCATGCGTCTTCATGGAATTGGTAACATCGAATACCCGGTGAACAGCTCGGAGCATATGGGGTACTCGGATTCTTTTGCATTGTTGGGAACTGACAACGTGGATCAAAAGAAGCCATTGACACCGTGTGTTCCCAGTTATGTTGCTTTCAAATCTCCGTTGAACCTGCACAGGCTCAGTTTTTCGTTCACGACAATTGACGGAGAGGAGTACGTCTTGAAACAGAACGCTACTTTAATGTTTGACGTATTTGCTGAGAATGATTAAGAGTACATTGCTTCTAGGCTCAAATTGTTCTTTGTTTCAACTATGATTTCTGTAGCGGCTTTGAGTGAATCACTCTTGCGGTGCATGATGAAATGGTGTTGTGCTTCCGCAGGTGTCAGATGATTTGCTTTCGATGCGCAATTATTGGCAAACAATCTGGCATGTTCGTGTTTGGATGGGTAAAATCGAAGAAACATATCGACCATCTGTTGAGTGCAACAATGCCCCAAGTAAAACGAGCGATCGATTCTACCACATCGTTTTAGGGCGTCATCCACCTTATCTAGGTGATTGGTGGTGAACATGAATATGAGTCCCCTGGTAGAATCGCAAATACCGTCAATCGAGTTCAATAGTCCTGAAAACGTGACGCTGAAAGTTTCGTTTTTCTCGCGATGAATTCCGAATAGAGAATCAATGTCTTCGAACATGATTACCGAGTTTCTCGGCACTTGCTGCATAGCTGACATGAGAGAGTCATCACAGAGTCCAGGTGCTACCAAATTAATTCGATATAGATTGCGCTTCAAATAGGATGTGATCGCAGTGATCGTTGATGTTTTGCCTGTACCGGGGGGTCCGTAGAACATGTAACCTCTTCGATACGGGATGTGATGCTTTCGATACCATTCAATTGTTGATTCATCGGTGAATTCCTCAACGTCTGCAATCAACTGCTCGTATACTTCTTTCTCTAGTATCACACTATCTATGGTCCTTTTTTCTGCAAAGGAATCATCAAACCATTCACCGTGTTTTGCAGACCATTTGAATATCAGAAACTTGTTCTCTTCATCGTGTGTTTTGTTCTGTTCCCTAACCAAAGTCATTAGACGTTCGATTTTGTCTATGGACGGTCCATAAACTAGCACAACTTCGCATTGTCGAGGCTCTCCATGCAAACCACACGGTTGTCCAAATCGTTCGCGTCTGATCATCATGTCGCTCTGCTCGAACGTAAATTTTGTGCAGCCCAAGGGTACCGAAAACTCTTCCTTGTTCTTGCGCCTTACACCTTCGTGCTTTGCACACGTAAGCGTTTGTTTGAAATTGTCAAACACGTACATGCACAATATGTCGGCCATACGTTCTGTAAGCTCAACTACGAAAGGGGGAAGGTCCGTAACATCAATATCTGATAACAAATCGTGTACATGTGAGCGCAACAGCATTGTAGTAGAAGGGCTAACTGTCTTTAAGTTCAACCAACGTCCAGGGTTCGTATGGTGGATTCATCGAATCAGGAATCTTTCGCGTCCTTCGTGATACATACGAGACTATATTCTGGGATATATGAGAAGCAAGTACTGCAGCCTGTTGGATGAGCAAGTACGAACCAGACTTGCAAGCTACGTATATCATGTCTCTGACGAGGGCATCGCGTGCTAATAGCACGAATACAAACATGTAGTAATATAAAAATAATGACTGTATCATTCTCCTATGATTAGTTCATACTTTTAATTCACCATACCCCGTTCCTTCTTCATTGCTTCAATCCTGTCTTGTAACGCCGAACTGACCGGGGCATCTGAATTCGAAATCGTAGTATTTGGAGCGGCGCGTTCATCGATTGGTATGTCCGAAAATGCACCGCTCATGACATTTTCTGCGGAGTCCCCTTCTATATACGTGAACGCACTAGAAGCACCACCAAATCCATCCTTCACGTCATAGTTCGAGACGCCAAGGACAATACCTTTCTTTTCGTTTTCTAGCCAAGCGAATGCTTCTCTTCCACTCATAACTCGCTGGTGGTTTATCACAATTGTTGGAACAACCTTCACCTTAGATACATCCACTGGTGTCTTTACCACATCAACAACGTTGAAGCTATCTAACATATCGGTCTTAGTCAGTTCTCTAATGAAGAGCTTACAGTATTTGCAGTCATGTGAGGAGAACAGTGTATTCGGAGGCTGGTTATCGTTCTGCTGAAGATCTCTGTCCATTTATTATTATAAGCGATAAGAGTAACACCTCTGTAAACGCAATCAATAAGCTAATTTATACTGTTTATCTTAGTTTTATATTGTTCACTTTGTGCTTCTCGTATGGTATTGAATATTTCTATGTCACCAATAAGTATATTCGGTTTTATTACTCCATAGAATACATATATTTCTGTAGAAAAGGAAAGTAGGACAAGAATTAGACCAAAATAAAATGCATCCTTTCTTGTCTTTTTTTCTACCTTCAAGTCATTCAATCCATTTATCCTCCGGAATGCCAGTGCTCCAAATACGATTGCTGCGATGCCAAAATTTCTGATCCACGGGGTCAAGGAATCTGTCAGCAAACTCAAATTTTGCGATCTCCTTTCTTCTTCACTGATGGGAGCAACGTAAGCATCCACCTCTTTCTTCATCTTATGACAAAGATAACTCTTCACCTCCGGATCGGAAAGCTGTATGAAGTATTTCATTAACAACGCCTTGTCTTTTATTACTGCCTCTAGTTGAGTCGAGCCAATAGACCACCAAAACAGACCTTGCATTACAACAAAAAAGCATGCCGTAGCAAAGATGAGACATACATCCTCCAAATTGGGGAGGACACTGAACCTTGAAAGATTCATATTCGAAAGTTTGTTGCGAACCCTACTCAGCAGCATTATAATATGAAGAGCTTTTTATTATCATGTATATATAAGCATCATGAGTACTGGTCCCCGACCAAAACGGATTGTTGTTGTCCGTAATAACCAGGGCCGGGAAATGTCCAATAACCAAGGCCGGCCAATAACAAAAGAAATGTACCTGAATGAAATTCCAAATAATTTTCCAAGAAAAAATATACTATGGTACGGAGATGAAGTCCCTAAGACTGCAAGTATTAAAACAGGATTCCTGGCAAACCTTAACCCTTTAGACAAATGGAAGGCAATATTCACCGTTTCCTTTGTGGCTACAATACTGACGATCGCTGAACTTGTAGTCATTTACCAGCTTGTTTTTGTAGACATCCAGGAACAGCTCGAAGAAGCACTACAGGCCCAAGTGAAAGAAAAGCAGAGCACGCAAAGTCGAATGATTAGTTTTTTAGACTCTGTATTTGGGACGATGTACTTGAGAGAGCGAGATACGATTGGTTCACTGAACTCCCTGGTGTTCTCGGCTGCTGTTATGTTTGTAATGCTACTCATTCTGTTCACATTTTATGCTGCTGTGAAATTAGCATCTATAAGCAGGGGGTCAACGGAGACAGGTATGTTCAATGTTTACATGAATGCATTAATAACCTCGATGCTTACATTGTTGTTGATAGGTTTATTTCAAGGGTTTCCATGTATAATGGACCCAGAAGGACAGTTTTGTTACTCTAATTCATTCATGATGTTTACAAAGGACTGGATTTTCAACGAAAACTTTTTAGGAATCGTGTGGAATACTGGATTATGTGCTGGCCACGATCCGCATGAAGGTGGTGACAAAACAGCAGAAGATCTGATCTTTCAAGCCATACGCCCACAACTTGAACAAATGAAAGATGAAGCAAAACAGTCATTAATTGAAAACTTGAACGAACAAGGCTTTGATTCGCAACCCGACGATTTAATTAATGTGAAAAATATAAGTGTCGGTACCGACATTTAAAAATTAGATGATTACTTACGACATATTCTTCTTCCCCTCTGATCGATCAGCCTTCTATCACGATCACACTTCCAATCCAACAAGAAGAAATGGAATGGAACTAAGTGGTTGTACCGATAATTACTGCTGCGCGCGGAACGGAAGGGCCCCAGGGTGGATTGGAAGGGTCAGACGGAAGAGGAGGTCCAAACGGAACGCGAGAGCTGAGTCGTCCGGATGGTCCGAGTACGTGATCTGGAAAACAAACTTGCGTTCGCGCTCGGAGCGCGACTGGCGACAAGACGTGATGGAGAGAACGTTTGTGAGCGTGGGAGTACAATCCGATTCATGTGAGTTCGACCTCTCTGAAGTGAGCTCCGTCCCCCTGGGGCGCCCCTGGCCGAGAGAGGACGAGGACACATCCCATATTCAGCACGGGTACTACCGGCGCTACGACGGGACGCTGGGAAAAGTCAAGAATGGCGTCAAGCTCACAGATTCACAAGACGATCACTCTTCTTCGCAATCTGCCAAACGTGCTCGCTATGATCCTGATGATGTTTCTTCCTCTCAGGAATCAATGCTTCAGAAATGTGAGACCTGTGGTCATGAATGGAACGACGGAAGTCAGTGTGAGCACTCCATTTTGAAGCATGTGAAGCAGCCTGTGGCAGTCGAAACCTTTGAGGACCAGGAGATTGATGATGAAGGAGAGAGGAGTCCTCAGCACGCACCACCAGTGACATTTCCATCCGAGAAACTTCCATGTCCATATCGTGAGAACGGTGTGCCTACTTACATGGAGGAGTACAAATCCGCACAAGTTCAGATCAACAACCTTACACGCGAGAACAAACGCCTCCTCGAGGAAAACAGGTCTTTAAAGGAGGCGAACAGACGCCTCCGGAGCCTGCCTTCAGAGTCTGATCCCTCTTCTGGGCAATCTCAGGAGAGCATCTACTACAGGTGCATGAATACGTTCATGAAAGATGGAGAAGAAATCCAGTGTGATGGAGAGACCAACGGCAGCTCGCAACTTTGCCACGCCTGTCTTCAACCTGTCAAGAGGTCATTTTTCGTCTAGGTCTTTGATCACAACAAAATGCTCTTCTGTGAGGAGCAAAAACAAGAGATTGAAAGGCGGGCATATGCACATTCCGAACGAACACAACAACCACCCTAGTTCGGATGTTCTTTCTGTAGAGATCACCGCTCGTGTCATTGTGTCGTTCGTAGGTGCGTCCATTCATATAAGTGTCCAAATTAATATATCAAACTCTATTAAATGTGGAAAGTTGTTGTTGAAGCACTGAAGCGAAGGAAAGAGCGTGTTTCTAATGGTACAACTGCAAGCACAAGGCCGTCGTGGGGAGCTCAAATTTTCAACCGTATGATGATTATGATGGGTGTTCGCAGCCCCTTTAAGAAATTGTTGCCTGTTGATGCGAGTGCGGCACAAACTGTGAAACATTTCATAGATAAATTTAGGATATATTCGTTAATTTTGGTTGGGTTTTATTGTGTGATGCCCATCTATCATGGAATCAATCTGTATGAAACATATTCAGATGCTGAATTCATCAATTTCTTATCAGAGTGTTTAGTTCCCATACAGCTAGCATTGGCTTGCAGATATTTTTCCACATCCCATATCGAACAGTACTACGATGTTATCAAACCTTTGAGAGGACAAAAAAGAGCACTGACCACAAACATAACTGACATATACATTGATATTCGGCAAGAGAACAAAGACAAAAATGTTGAATTCTCCGTTCTCATAAAGCAACCATGTAGAATCACACTAAGAGTAGTCACAATTATTGTTATTTTTCTTTCGATTGTCGTATTCTCGGGTTCGATGGCTACAACGGATTTCAGTGATTTCTCAGCACCATTCATTCCATTCATGATACTAAGCAGACTTATGGGAAGAGCGACGGTTGTCAATAATACAACCACATTTTGCTACGTCTTTTATAAACACGTGAAGGTTCTCAATATTTACGCCGACATTTTAGAACATCAGCGCTGGTCAGAATCAAGAGATCATCGCTGCTCGATACTTCTTGTAAACCTTGTAAAAATAAAGGAGTCATTGAAAATAAGCTCTGATCTTTTGAAATCCATTTTCAGTTCCGCAACAATCATCGGTTCAGTTATTACTGGAGCATTCATTCACAGTACAACTATCGAGCATAGGTACACTTACGAAATGATTGTGATCATCTCTAGCTTTGTGAACCTTCAGTTGATATTCTTTTACGTCATTTATAGACTTTCCGAAGCAAAGTCAAGAATCGAGGATGTTGTCTTCAGCTCGACATTCGCTTCGAAATTCCTGAGCAGGTCTGAGGAGTATAATCCTGACAAACGAATATCAGAGCTGGCCACAACACAAGATTGGAGAGTGATAACACAGATTCTCAAAGAAGACTGGTTAGATTTTCGCGTGATGGGGGTCCCTCTACACAGCGGTGCATTCATAAAACAATGTTTGACAATCTCATCGACTCTGTTGCTTTTGGCGAACAGCGGCAGCGCTAATTTCAATACGTTGTTCCGCGACTAGACAATGTGTCCCCGTCCAACCCTCACCTGGTAACACCATTCGCTTTCAACTAGGAGTGCAACACTACCGATCTACGTCAAGGCTTATCTCCAGGGGTCAGATTTCTTCGCGCTCTTCGTCAACAAGTTCTCTGGAAGCTGATCTGAAGACGTGATTCTATACGTCATTCGCTTCGAATCGATCACGCTCAATCCGAACGAATTGAGGCCACCTGCGGCAATGGACAGCAACACTGATGGTTTCACTTCTACTGTATTCAATTCTGCATTCATTGAGTTCAAAGACGAACATGACTTCCGGTCGGTCTATGCCGGACGCAATATCACCAAAGGACATCTGTTGATGGTTGAGCAAGTTCTGGAAGGCACGACGCCGCAACTCATTTCTGCACTTCAAGCCGATGAGAGCCTATTCAACCAGCTATATCCCCGCACAACCCCATGGAAAGTGTTTGATGTGGGTGGTCTACAGATTGAAGCTTCAACTAACAAATTAAAATGCAATTGCTTTCGAGGAGACCGCGATGATTACCATCTCATTGGTCGGTTCACTTCCATGTTCAATCATAGCAATGACCCGAATGCGGCTACTGTGTGTTACAATTTCAAGTTTGAAAATGAAGCATGTGCAAAATTCTTGTGCACATGGGCCATCAAAGACATCACAAAGGGAGATTCTATCGACATTCATTACACGATGACGGTGGGCGGGCCACATACATTCATTACGCCACATGAGTACGTGAAACCTGATGTTCCCGGGTCGATTTCAATGCTTGTCGAGCGCATTCTCCAAAACTATCACGAAAAGAACACGAGGAAGATGATTCGGACTACTGTGCGTCAGATGTTAGTACACCATGGAGTATATTGGTCATCGTCAAATGCAATTCAAGTTACTTCACGTTTTAGGGATGAATTCGAGTCTCTCTTTGGTTGCCCATTTGCACACAAGACGGATTTAGCCAAATTCATTTGGGTGTTGCAGCAAAAGGCATTCCCTGGTACACCATTCGCCTTCAACTAGGAGTGCAACACGACCGATCTAACATATCGCGTCAAGGCTTATCTCCACGGTATGTTAGATTGAGTTGTCAGATTTCTTCTCAGCGACAACACCAGTTTCAATACTTCGTCTTCTCGACAGTCCATAGGCCCGTTACGGTAGATGTGTTCGATGTGATGTCCAACAAACTTATTGTACTGACTATGACCCCCATCGTGAGTCAATCGAATCGTGTTTAATCGTTGTTTTCCAAGTTCTGTTGGCATAAAAAGAAAGTTTTGTCCGTCTTCGATGTCGAATTCCTTCAACACGGGATGATTCCTAAACTGACGCGGGATGATGTGATGTATCTGTACTAATCCTTGCAACTCAAACTTCACTCGAGTATTCTTGAAATGTTGTTTCGTAATGCCTTTCATAGGCAAAAGTACCATCGTTATTATTAGCAACCACATTTATATTGTTTGTGATTTTAACCAACGGGGCATATTAAATTTGCTGTAATATTTTGTTTTCAACTTAGTTTCCGGACATTTGATATTCTGAGCAAGCAGTGCTTTTCTGTGCTTCGGGGCCATACGACTTGTTGCTAATTTCAACAATTTGCTGTCACTACTCATAGCAGTACAACCCAATGTTAGGAAGCTGTGAACGCGAGCATGACCCCACTGTTCTGGTGTGGCTCCCACACGATGTCCGGTTCTCCATGCAGCAACGCCCTTATCATAAACTTTCTTTATGATGTGATGAGGCACACCAGTAGAGATGCTCTTTTCTTTTAGAGACTTAGCATTGGGATGCTTTCTTTGAAAATCCTTGGTATAACTTGATGGCTTTGTAGACGACTTACTATCGGTGAGGAACGCCTTCTTAGAATATGCTTTTGGATCATCTTTGTTGGTTTTAGTGCCTAACATGATCTCGTGTGCTCGCTTTTCGATATCACTTCTCGTCGTTAGACCTTTGAAATATTTGTACGGTGTGTAAATAGAGACACCTTTACGTTGTTTCCACGCATTTATGACGTTTACTACTTTCTTTTTTTCCATGTTATTAGTAATGAAGAGAAAAAAACCACAATCTACAAGCCCACGAAAAAGACAGCGCAAAATCAATCACAACGCGTTCATACAAATGAATGAAAGGGTTAGGCGTTCGATTCCAGACCAGAATCATACCTTTGAGAACATAATGCAACGATACTACATAAAAAATCCACATATGTTGTACAGGCACGGACCTCGTACCTTCTACATGCCTACAAGTAACACTAGCAAAAAAATGGCGAATATATTCAAAACACACGAAGCGCTGAAGAAGAAAAATGAACCCGGGGGGACAATGAAGTCTGCAATCGTGTTAAGTTTTTGAAAGCGTCTATGTACGCCTTCCTAATATGACTGTACTTTCATAATGACCACATTGGTATGCGTAATCGGAAACGCAAGAGGATCTCAAGTGGCATGGGAGAGTTTACTTCACAATGTTGTAACCCCGTTGAAAGCAGACTTGGCTATTTTATTAGGTACTCATCAGAGCTGCGAATTTCTAGAAAGAAAGTCAACATATAACTGGAACTTCGACGAACCACAAGACTGGGCTGTTTTGTTTGATGAAATTTGTTCTCAACAAGACATTGAAAATACATGGAGAGAAACCGCCGAAAAGACTTCATACGAAGGTCTGTGGGGTGGTGTAGTGCTTCACGATCGTGTAATGAAAGGTTCTGGTGCCATAGCTATCTTATTACGCCACATGTTGCTTTCGCATTTAGATATAATGCTTCAATACGATACAATAATTTTGACAAGGTCAGATCATTTGTATTTGACTGAGCATCATATACAAGACAGAGACAACATATTCGTACCAAAAGGGGAAGACTGGTGGGGAATCACAGATCGTCACTATGTATTTCCATCGGCTTACTGTAGTAAAGTATTGGGTGTGGCAAGCTGGTTAATGAGAAATCATACAAAGGTACTGGAAAAAATAACCAAACATCACAATCCAGAACAACTTTTGAAATTTTATTTCGAAGATGTAGGTATTTACGATAAAATATTGAGATGCAAACGGTGTATGGTTACAGTCGCGACTGAACACGACCATACAAGGTGGAAAAAGGCTACGGTCCCCGTACCCGGCTACAACGATTTGTTCCTCAAATATCCCCACGAGTACTTTTCTTACTTGCCATCGACGCTCAGAGTTCGACAACCTAAGCAAAAAAGCGAATACGATCGAACCGGGAGAGTGTTTTTTCGAAAGGGACTACGTACGAGCAATCTCACATAGGTTGAAGACGGATGCTCCTCCGAATGGGTGACTTCTTAGTAGTGTCATTGACAAGTGCAACGCTCATGTTTGTTTCATCGAAATCCCTATTGAAGACGTAGTAAAAAAGCAACTGCTCGCCCTTCTTGATAGGAAGTATGGCCATTACTGGTGCCATTGCGTATCCAAAGGGCTGATCCATGATAGTCTGCACAACCTTGTAGTGAAAATGTTCGGATGGATGAACACACACTTTGACGTTCGGCGGGCAACACTCGGCGTCGTTTGCATCGAGAGTTGAATTGATCATGGATCCTGCTGCCCAACCTGGAACGTTCGGAATGCAAGCTCTGTAAATACGTCCGTCAATCACTTGTCCCACGTCACTCGTCCACCCCCCCAGGATGGCATGCGTGTTCTGTTTTGAACCAATTGTGCGGTGTGGAACAAAGCTGCCGGCGTAAAAACAGACCACTTCTCCTGGTGTAAGGTCCCTCATGGCAAACAGACCGAAACCAACTCCATGCTCGTTCGCCTCGACATTTCGAAGAATTACCGGAAACTCCTTCTCGTGGGGTGGCGCATTCCGAAGGAACTTTGTAAACTCGACTCGTTCGACCTGCATGGCGTTTTTGTGCTTTCGGCCACGTTCGCCTAAATTGATTGTCGATACCGACGTTTTACCAGTGGAACGAGAGTTCGCCTCGATTAATTGTCGGTACCGACATGTTACCATTTCACAACTATAAATTAATTAGGGCATCATTGATTTAAAATATGAATGTTCCCCTGTGGTTTGCTTTCAGAACAGGCGGGTAGCGAAAGCTACCATTCGTTGTGTCTCGAACACAGAGCGCACCGCTCGCGAAGCGACTCGACCATAGGAAGCGAAACGAGCAACGATGCCGTCTAACAAGAATCCGAGTAAGTCGACTCGCCCGACTTGCCCGTTCAAGCTCTGCGACGAGGTTCGCTGGGACAGCAAGAAGGACACGGGGGCCACCCGCCGCAAGGACCAACAGATCGCGGTCAGCCGCGAGAAGCTGGAGCGCATGGCCTTTTTGGCGCTGATTGATCCTTCATTGATTTGACGCCCTTTGCTACTGCTCTACTATTTGTATTAAATCATCTAATTCGAATCATTTATTTTTTAATACTTTTCTCATAGTTTTGGATGCGCGCATTAAATTGCTTCGGCTACCCCTTTCATTGTTAGTAGGACCAGTTTGGAACACTACAATCGCTTGCATTCGAGTAGCACCCAATTCTTCTTCATTACTAGAATCATCAAAAAATAAACCCGTTCTTCCTATTCGCTTGCTTTTGATGACAATAGGTGCTTTTGTTTTTGATTGTTCGCCGTACAGATTGTGTAGAAAAATGGAGGGACCTGCGTTCTCCCACCAGCCGTGTTTATATTCTTTCCTTTGTTTTCGCTTATCAAACATTTTTTTTGTAGTCTCTGTTAACGGTTTAGTGTTTGAATTATTCAACTTGTAGCGAAGTCCTTTCAGCTGTTTTTCCCACTTTTCCCACTTCGGATTCATTTTATCTTCCAATTCTAACCAATTTGAAACGATCGTACCTTGTGTTGAACGTATGCCCTCATTTGGGAGATAATTTGCTATTTTTTTTATTAATTCTGGTGGGAGCTGGCTAAAATAATTCGGGTTTCTTCTAGAAGCACGCCTGGCTCTAGCACTATTAGCTGGTGGTTGACTTTTCATATTTTATTAATAGATATTTTTTTAGCGGCCCAGAAGTTTACAAAAGTAGAGGTCTTCCTTTCAATGCATAAAATATGCCTATCAACGCACCCGAGCGCGACGCTTCCGAGCAGCTCGAGCTCGGCACCTAGACCGAGGCCAACGAGAAGGATTGGCGCAAGCTCAAGACGTGGATCGACATGGTCGACGCGTGCAACCGCACGCAGCAGCGCAAGGAGGAGCTCGCGTGTTTTGTGGCAGGGAACGAGGTGTGGGGCCCGTATTTTGGGGAGGACGAGACCGAAGAGGAGGCCGAGCGCACGCGCGAGATCGTGCGGGAGTTCAACGACGCATGCAGCCAGCTGCACGCGCGTAAGCGGTGGCGCGACCGTCCGGGGCAGAAGTGGGACGGTGACCATGAATAGAGACATTTAAGAATTACAAACCACACTACAAACCTAGGGGACCGGGGTCTGACTCGGCCCACTAAGAGTTCATAACTCATTGCCGATAGTTAATAACTCCGCCTCGACCGGCGACCTGCAACGTGCCTCTCGACGCACAATATTGGAAATGAATGGTATGAAGGGGACGTTTATTGACTCTATATTATTAAAACCTGCATTTAATTTCAATTTATAACATTAAAAATGTCATTGACGAGAGAAGAGCTAAGTACATATACAGATGGATCATTACTTGAGATGCAATTCGATGATGATGTATTGATTCACAATGCCACTGGAGATAAAACACAATATATAAGTTTGTCTATGTACAATCAAGGACATGCGTACAGGGACGTCATTTTGAATATAGGAAACTCACAAATAAATGTTAGAGTTCAGCCTACCAAAAGGATCCAAAAGGTGTTACCTGGTTTGAGACTATACAACATAGGAAGTGGGATCACAATTTCATGCGCACCAGTCCAAAAGTCAGTATGGTCACTTCCTGACAATATACAAAACACCATAACCGTTACCAATGGGTCGATTTCACATGTAAACACAACGTCATTTGCATGTACGATCGATGACGTACCACTTATACTATATATGACGGACTCTAGAAGATCTGACACGGACATAGATCCCAACAAGGGTACCGTGGGTATCGTAGAAATAAATAGAGTGAACGGTTTCATCACATCGATAATACTGGAACCTGGAAGTGCGTTTGATCAGAGCCACATAGATGTCACTTTAAAATATGGTGTTGTAGTTTTTGGATCAATAATATGCGAGTAAAATAAAAAATCTGTGACAATCATAATAATGTTTGGCTCGCTGTTCGGAAAGACTGACACTGACAACCAAAATCCGAACACAAGAGAAACACCACCACCACCACCACCACCACCACCACCACCAGAACCACCAATGACAAACAAACCTTTGAATAACAAAAACAAACTGAGACCGCTTAATGGTGTCAATGTAGGAAATACGACAACACCAACTAGTCCAGAGATAAAGAATGCTATTCGAAATATACTGAACAATAATGGAAACAATAATAAACCCAAGCTTTCTTCACCTGATGTGCTGAATACGAAGAAGACAATAAACGAAACTGCGGCCAAATTACTCAATCTTCCTGGTATGAAACCAAAATCGAATGAAACAAAAACCAATAATAATACTTCGAATAGCACCGCGTTTCGTTCTCCCATGACCACTTCATCAAAACTTCCGCCACCCACTTCTCCTAACTTTACGAGCCCATCTATCTCATCATCAACTAATTTAGGCAAAAACACTCAGTCTAGCCAAAATAGCCAAAATAGCCAAAACAATCAAAACAATCAAAACAATCAAAACAATCAAAACAACAATAATAAAACTGTTAAAATGAATAACAACAGAAACAAGAACAACAAGAATAATTCGAACATGATGGTCGCGTCTAATAACGACAAGAAAAACAGAAGCGCAACTTCTCTTAAATTAGGAAAGATTTTCATTTACCTGGGAGGCATAACGACTGGAAACAAGAGGTTCAAAAAAAGTAAGCAATCGAATATGATCAGAAAGATATCCAACGTTTCTAGGGGCAAATTTCAGTTCAAGAATGGGACATCTCGTGATGAAACCAAGGTGTCAGAAAAACAGTCTGCATTCATTTTGCTGAACTTGCTTAAATCGACAAATCCATTTGTGTTCAGAGAGTTGTTGTTGCAACTGACAAGATTTCCAGACAAGGGCATACCTTCGAACGTGACGTTTAAGCAGGCGGCAGTGAGCGTTCATATAATGAAAACCACCCTTCCCGTAAAGTCCAAACGGAAAATGATCTCCACGCGAAGCGCAAAGCAGCACAGTCCGCCTCTCTTGAGTGCGAGAGAAAGAAACGTCACACGAATCTGATAATCTAACGAGTATAATCGCGAAGGTATTTTGATCTCATGGCGGATGTCACGAGGTCTGCACCAGATCTTAGTCTGTTCTGCTTACTTGCTTGTTGACCGAGCTTTTGTGCATTGTATATTCTTTTTAGTCTTTCGAACTGTGCACCTGTTCTTGCAGTTTCCTGCGCCGCAAAGCCAATACCACGTTGAATCGGATTTCCGCGTTCATTCCTTTGAACGTGATACCTTTTAATTCCGAGTCGATCATCGTAACCATACACAACCTTTGCCGTTCTTCGCAATGTGAGGGGTATAAGAGGTATGAGTAACAAAAAAGAAAGACCGTATACAGTGTTGATCCAGGTATTTTCACGCTCGACACATTTTGCCATTTCTCGAGCCTTGAAAATGCTGAAAAGTATCCACCCCCATAGGGGGAGGAGAATGGCATTTGGAATGAGAGCACGATACTTCAACTCACCAGCTTTTATTCTCTTGGTGACCTTGTGGTTTGCGCGACCATAATTCATTTTGGCGAAATCTGCCAAATCTTGTGCAACATTTTCTTGATACAGTCTGAATAACTGAAAAGTGAAGACGATTGCAAGTGTGAAATCCAAAATGTATGAATTGTGCATGAGTTGCTGCTGCGAACGTCGATACAAACCCAACTTGACACGCTTCTCAATTTTGGGGTTGCACAGCTGAGTTGGATTGTATTTACCCCCCTGGAAATAAGCGGATCTGTCGTACAGCCACGCAAGTTCTTTATTCGTTTTGCACGACGACCCCGTGTTTCCAGAGGGGAATGAGTACGGCATGTCGTTCAAACGAGCACAAGTGTTTAGTCCTCTTGATCGGATGGTATTTATGTAATTCTTTGCCTGTCCCGTATGAGGGATTATCTGTTTTGCCTTGTCCGGTTCGGTCTCCTGCTGTATAGCTTCCTCGAGAGTGCTGCTTTTCAGCATCCTCCACATACTTCTCACGTATTGCTTGTCCAGCGAAGTCACGTAATTTTCAGCACCCATAATAGATATCGACTGCATGTCTCCACATTTGAAGGGTCGAAGCGGACCAGGGAGTGACCACGACAGTTCATTTCCGTCAGGTGCATATTTAGCCTTGTAGTGATCCATCATCAAGAGTGTGTGACCGAGCTCATGTGTGAGCAAAGAAGTTGGGAAGACATCGGACGCGAAACGAGTGGGATGGCCGGGAAGTGGCGGTTTTTCATTACCCCTGGCTGCATTCGACAAGTCCTTCTGGGAAACCATCGTTGCGGGTACCGCGCCACACAAAAACGCAATGAGTATATAGAATGGGTACGGTGCAATTATCATCAACAATGCTGCGACAAACAAACATCCGAAAAGTAAAAAGTATGGTATAAACGTATCCAGCCAAGCATTCCGATTCACAGTCCCATCCATCATGGTATCGTTGATTACAACTGTAACCCCCTGGTAAAAACACATACCATGTGTGAACCCGAGATCGTAGTAATTCATCCTCGATACGTATCCGTACGTAGAGCCCATACCATCACTTGATTGGAAAATAATAGATATATCAACATTATGTTTCTGTAGCTCGGGATATGTTGCTTCGAAATTCATGACCCCCAACCCAGAAAATGAATCATAATTCGAGGTTTCTCTAAATTCTGAATCTACCGATTCATATACCTTCAGTTTGCCATCCTCATCCGCCTCGCAGACACATACTATTTCAAGATCTAACAAACCCTTATAAAACTCGGGCTCTGTGCTCGAAAGTGTCTGATTCCATTCATTAACTGCCTCTGTGAGTGATGTTTTGAGCCTGTCATGTTGGTCAGAACCCCAAAACGTTGTTCGTGACTCTCCATTGATCTTGTCTACAAAGACAACACAGCGCAATGTGGGTTGACCCGTACTTCTTGCATTGGCAGCAGAAAGCACATGATACAAAGTGTTTCGACATCCCTTCCACAGGACCCATGCCTGTGCCGTGACTCGTTCTCTGATGTAACAGTCTATCTCTTCTTGTATATTCCCAGAAGTCCCCAGTGGCATTTGCACGAACTCCAACACGTAATCAAGAGGAAGCTTGAAGTTACACACGTTCACGTCATTTTCGGGACGCAAGAAATTGAAATGTGGATCATCTGCGTCACCGAACCCTAATCTTCTAGAGGACAAATACAAGAAGAACGACAACAACCATATTCCAGTCACGATTGATATTGCACCAACCCGGTCCAATGTGAAGATCATCTACTATAGTACACACATATTTTATGACTACATATCAACAACAGGTTTCATGCCGCGGTAATATAAATAGAATTATATCAACAGATATACAGATGAGACTTATCACGATCGAAGGAAATATTGCAGTGGGAAAGTCTTCACTTATCCATAAGTTAAAAGAGAAATTCAAAGAAGACAATAGGGTCATTTTTATTACTGAACCAGTAGAAGACTGGCTAAGTCATGGTTTCCTTCAAGGAATGTATACTGGTACCGTTCCAACACAAGGATTCCAACACATGGTTCTTTCGAGCATGGCCGCAGAATTGATATCAGCAATCTTCGAAGCCCCCTGCATAATAATACAAGAAAGATCGTTGAAATGTACATACGAAGTGTTTGCAAAAGCGAATCTTCGTGACATCGACCTCAGATTGTTTGAGTACTCTTGCGACAAGATTATCAAGTCCATTCCACTCAAAGTATCACACATTTATCTTCGATTAGATGTTGAAACATTACTGCAAAGAGCTAAAGCTCGAAACAGAGAATCTGAGGATACGATTCCCGTGAACTATATCAGGGAGCTCAACAGACTTCATGACGAATGGCTGCTTCATGATGAAAATACAACAGTGATTCATGCGGAAAATGACATTCACGTTACTTCTGATATTGTCGAGAAAATTATACATGACTCTTTGAAATGAATAAGCGGTGTGTAAGTGCAGCAATTGGTCGGATTTGAGCGTGAGGGTCGGGTCATTTCATTCGTTCAGAATGCATATCAAGGATCACGTCTTCAGACCGCAGGCACGAAACCATGACGACCGTCTTGGAATTGAAGCCAGATCAGCTCCTAGAGCACTTGCTGACGAAGAGTGAGTTCGGAGACGTCAATAGTCTGTTCAGATGCCTACGCAGCAAAGACGATCCTCCTCCTACGCTCATATCGCCTCCGATCGTGTATTGCGGCGCCGAGGCACGTTCGACGGCGCTCAATGTATGCAAGTACATTAACGAGCAGCCGTACGTAGGGCTTTCAGCCGTAAAAGGGTTCAAAATTTGGAGAGTCGGCAGCATGAACTGGATAACCGCCTGTTTTCACTGTGTCGTTCGGACCCCCTCTGGTACTTACATCGACGTGACTCCAGAGGAAAGGGGCGACGAAGGCAAGCCTATGATATTTGTACCATCCTCGCGCGTGTACCGTCAATACAGTGTCGAAGTCATCGCGCACATGACAGAATCGGGACTGGAACCAAGAACTGGACTTGTCGCGTGTCCCGAGAGATGGTACAACATCAAAGCATACTGCGACGTTGGCTTGGACAGTCGTATATTGTCTCAAACTGCCGACAACCTAAGGTTATGGCTGGTTCCGCACGTCTCCAAAATCGCAAAAGGCATTTCGTTTGGCGACCTCATCGAAAATGGTGCGCAAGTGTACAAAGAAGCGCCCGATAGATTCTTGATTTCTGCTGATGGTTTCGTGCAGGCATGTAAAAAAAACGTTGGGCATTGAACAATATGCCGTTGGTGAAGGTGAAGGCGTTGGAGGAGAAAGTGATGGCGGTGGAGGCGAGGGCAGTGGCCTCAGGGGCGGTGGCAGGGGCGATGACGAATGTGGTGGGATTAAGGGTGATGGTGACTGAGGCGACGGCAGTGGAGACGACGGGGTTGAGACGGCGCTGGTGGTGAAGGTGAAGGCAGTCATTCTAAATAAAAACATATGTTAAAAATAGTATGTTTTTGTCTGAAGAGATTGTTGTTTTATACGTAATCGGTCTACTTTTCGACATATGTGTTAGAAATGTGGTACTGCATGAAAGCGAACACGTATTTGATTTACCAGATTTTTTCAAATATAGGAGTGAGTATTATAAAAACACAAGCACCATTTCTTCATCATGTGTTGTAGGGTTCATGGTTTCATTGTCATATTACATTTACTTGACTGTCATGAGTTATTTTCCGGTCGTTGAAGAACACGTGTTCTTCAAGTTGTTGTTAGTAGCATTCATGTCAACTCTTATTTGTACTCTTTGTAGATACACTGATTTATATCCAGAAATCAGAGAACATTATCACCGTCACATACATGTTGTGACGTCTTATTTTGCTGATATGTTCTTTGCATATCTGATAGCTACAGCCTTCCTAATCTACATTTCTTCGTTCAGAGGGCTAGTAAATTTTGTGAAAGGTATTTTCTTGTATAGACAAAGAGAATTATATTAGAAATAGTGCGGCAGTTGCCGCGACGCCAGATGCCACCATCATCGCCTGAGATTGGGTCACTTCAATTCCTGCTATGTCGTAAACACTGACTGTTTCAGATGCATTCGAACTCCTAATCCGATCAGGGTCGATTGGGCTAGGGTCGGTTGAGTTTAGGTCGGTTGGTTTAGGGTCTGTTGGTTTAGGGTCGACTGGTTTAGGGTCGACTGGTTTAAGGTCGACTGGTTTAGGGTCGACTGGTTTAGGGTCGACTGGTTGAATGTACGGTGGATCCTTCTCGTGTGGTGGCATGCATCTAGGACAAGGACAGCCCCTCTTGCATTTCCCAGATCCATTGCAAATGGATGATACTGAATCACAGGGTTTACTGATAGTTATCGGTTTGATGTCGAGCTCAACTGGTGAAATGTCGAGCTCGATTGGTCTCTTTGCTTCAATTACAACAGCCGGTTTAAGCTGCTCATGTTCTCTACACCATTCAGTCTTTTCTGGACTCCATCTCTCACGAGTTCGACAATCAAACTTCATTACAATGACCCAACGTTTTTTTTAATGCCACGAAAGAGATTGCATCTCCCAATGGGGAAGTACTTAAAAGTTGGGTTAATACCCTTGGCAGTCTCTAATGGTGCTTGGTCCGATCGACATACTCGATGAAAATTCTTGGATCTTACAGATTCCAGAGGCGGAGCGTACCTTGGCTGCGAATGCTGCAATGTACTTCGGTCATCTCTTTATGGAGCAAT